>PPYF01385856.1_pt1 | contig 13744 bp, 5 predicted proteins | sample 1559871 | NCBI WGS metagenome assembly PPYF01 (sample SAMN08240021, study PRJNA423297) | Human gut metagenome, whole genome shotgun sequencing project. | reverse complement strand
CGCGGGCGTCCCCGTAAAGTTACACCGGCCGCCAGCTCTGCTGCGACGCCTGCCTAAGCGGCTATAGTTCCACAGGTTGAGAAACTTTTAATTCAGCGTATTTTTCATATGCGTATTTTTAATACGCAAAATTCAACAAGACAACACTGCCGCACAAAACTCACCGCCAATCTGCCGCTTTAACAGCAATTCCGCCTACAATCAGAGCATAACAACACGTTTATCCCGCCATGACCACGACCGCCAAAGATCCGATGGCTGCAGTACCCTCTCAGGCCTTTGCCCGCGTCGTTTTCGTTGACTGCGAAACAAACGGCACAGGGACGGAACTGCTTGACTTCGGTGCGGCGGACACCGCAGGGGACGTGCTTCACTCCACCACCCCGGAAGCTGTACGAAGCTTTATCGGAGACGCGCGGTTTTTGTGCGGCCACAACGTCTTTGCGCTCGATAAGCGCTTTACGACGGCACTTACCGGGCTCGTGCCCGGAGGACACGCATGGATTGATACGCTCGCGCTTTCCGTGCTTCTTTTCCCGCAAAAGCGTTTTCACGCGTTACTAAAAGACGAAAAACTTCTCACGGGCGAAATGAATAACCCGGCCACAGACGCCCTCAAAGCCCGCGATCTCTTTTTCGAGGAACTCACAGCCTGGCAGAAACTCGCGCCCGCGGTCCGCACAATCCTTGCCGCGCTTCTTTCCCGTGACATTCGCTACCGGTGGTTTTTCGCGTACGCCGGTGAAACACCGGCCGAGGACTCAGCGGAGAACCTTGCCCGTACGATCCGGGAGGCCTTCCCTGACGCCTTCTGCGCCAACGCAAACCTCCCGCTTCTCATTAAAACTAAGCCCGCCGATCTCGGTCTCGTGCTCGCGTTTTTGGCGGCGGGTGACTCTGCCGAATTGCTCCCTCTTTGGACCGTCAAAACGTTTCCGGCCGCGGAAGACGTCTTAACCGCGCTCTGCGGCACGCCCTGCCGCGCAGGTTGCCCCTGGTGCAGCCGCACGTTTAATGCCCGACACGGCCTTAAAACCATTTTCGGGTTTGAGGCTTTCCGCACCTACGGAGGAGAACCTCTGCAGGAAAGAGCCGCGCAGGCAGCCTTAGAGGGTGACTCACTGCTTGCGGTCTTTCCGACGGGCGGCGGAAAGTCAATTACCTTTCAGATTCCGGCTCTGATGCAGGCAAAGGCGACACGGTCTCTCACGGTCGTCATTTCACCGTTGCAGTCGCTGATGAAGGATCAGGTTGATAACCTCACCGCCAAAGGTATTGACGGCGCCTATACGGTAAACGGCCTTTTAAGCCCGGTGGAGCGTGCCCGCGCGTTTGATGCGGTGGTCACAGGCGAGGCGTCACTTCTTTACATCTCGCCGGAACAGCTGCGCTCGGTAAGTATCGAGCGCGTGCTCTCAACACGCCGCATCGCGCGCTTTGTGATTGATGAAGCGCACTGCTTTTCGGCCTGGGGACACGACTTTCGGACCGACTACCTTTACATCGGGGACTTCATCGCAAGGCTTGAAAAGCTTCAGGGCGCGCGGCACCGGATTGCCGTCTCCTGCTTTACCGCCACCGCCAAACAAAAAGTCATTCAGGATATCTGCGAGTATTTTCGGGAGAAGCTCGGACTTGAACTCAAGCTTTTTACCACCGAAGAAGCCCGCAAAAACCTCCGCTACAAGGTGCTGCACGCAGAAAACGACGCGGAAAAGATGACGCTCGTCCGGGAGCTTCTTTCCCGTCATCCGTGCCCGACGATTATCTACATGTCAAGCACCAAGGGCACGGAAAAACTCGCGGAAAAGCTCACTGCTGAAGGCTTTAAGGCCCTTCCCTACCACGGCCAGATGGACGCGGCGCTTAAGATCGAGCATCAGGAAGCTTTTCTTTCGGGGGCAGCTCAAGTGATCACTGCCACAAACGCTTTTGGGATGGGCGTGGACAAAAAAGACGTGGGGTTGGTCATTCACTATGACATTTCGGCGTCTCTTGAAAACTACGTGCAGGAAGCCGGCCGCGCCGGGCGTGATCCGAACCTTGAAGCCGACTGCTACGTGCTTTTTAATGAGGATGACCTCGACCGCCACTTTGCGATGCTCACGCAGTCCAAGCTCTCGCAGGCCGATATTCAGCTCGTGTGGCGCGCGATCAAACAGATGACGCGCACTCAGGAGAGCGTCCCGGTGTCGGCGCTCGAACTCGCGCGAACCGCCGGGTGGGACACGGAAACGATTCCGGATCTTGAAACACGGATTAAAACCGCGCTTTCTGCCTTGGAAACCGCAGGCTACATCCGCCGCGGCCGTAATGTGAGCCGCGTCTACGCCACAAGTATCGCTGCCAAGAGTTTTGAGGAAGCGCGGCAGCGTATGGAAGTCTCCCCCTACTTTCAGGATGATGAAAGCCGCGTGAGAGCCGGCCGCATTCTGCAGGCACTCATTTCCAAACGCAGCCGCAGTAAAGCCGATGCCGGAGAATCGCGCACCGACTACCTCTCAGACCGCCTCGGGATCCCCGTCGACAAAGTTGTGGAGTCCGTAAATGCCCTGAAACTTGCCGGAATCCTGCGTAACGAAAACGACATGGCGGGGGTTCTCATGAAAAACGCCCGCACGAAGACCGCGGACGCCGTGAGGCTCGAGCAGTTTCTTTTCACGCAGCTCTCCAAGGCTGAGCACGTCACGGAAGTAAACCTCAAGGCGCTTAATGCAGCTGCCGGGGCCGCGGGCCTTACACGCATCACGCCGCGCTTAATCGGCACCTTGCTGCGACATATGAAGCGGACCGGCGTTTTGAGTAACCTCCACACCATTCCCGCAACGTCCGTCGTGCGCATTAAAAAGGCGGAGACCTTTGCTGATGCGCTTGAGTCACTGCCCGTCAAAGCCGCGCTTTCTGAATTCATTCTCACGACCTTTGAAAAAGCCGCCAGAGCGGAACCCCCGGAAGGCGCCGCCCGTGAAACCGCCTTTTCCACGACGGGGCTTTTAACGGCCTGGGAAGAAGACGCCTTCCGGCAGCAGGCGTACAGTCAGAAGGTGACCGTCCGAGACATCGAAAACACGCTCCTTTTTATGGCAGACGCCGGGGCATTGCGGCTGCAAGGGGGCTTTATGGTGCTCTACCAAGGCATGCTCATCACACGCCTTGTGACCGATCCCAAACGGCGCTACCGGGCCGAAGACTATAAGCTTCTTGACGGCTACTACCGCCAAAAGCTGCAGCAGATTCACATCGTGGGCGAGTACGCAAACCTCATGATGAGAGACTACGAAGCGGCGCTCACCTACGTACACGACTACTTTGCGCTTGACTACAACGTTTTCCTGCGCAAGTACTTTGCCGCCGACCGCCGGGAAGAAATGCGGCGCGGAATGACCGCAGCGCGCTTTAAAAAGCTCTTTGCAGATCTCACCGAAACGCAGTTTTCGATCATCGATGAAAAAGCGCAGTTTGTGGTGGTTGCCGCGGGCCCGGGAAGCGGAAAAACGCGGGTACTGGTGCATAAGCTCGCCGCCCTTTTGCTCTTAGAAGACGTCAGGCCCGAGCAGCTTTTGATGCTCACGTTTTCGCGGGCCGCAGCCGGCGAATTTAAAAAGCGCCTGATTGAGCTTATCGGCAAAAAGGCCGCGTACGTAGACATCAAGACGTTTCATTCCTACGCCTTTGACCTCCTCGGACGCCCGGGGACGCTGGAGGAAACGAGGGACGTCGTAAGACGCACGACCGCTCTCGTCAAGGCCGGGGGCGCCGATCCGGCCCGTACCGCCAAAACCACGCTTGTAATTGACGAAGCGCAGGACATGAGCCGTGAGGACTTTGAGCTTGTGATGAGCCTTATTGACTCGAATAATGCGCTGAGAGTCATTGCCGTAGGTGACGACGATCAGAACATCTATGCCTTCCGGGGCTCGGACTCCCGCTACCTCAAAGCGCTTCTTTTGGACAAAGACGCCGCCCGCTATGAGATGACGGAAAACTGGCGCAGTACCCCGGCGATTGTCACGCTCGCGGACGCCTTTGCGGGAATGCTGCACGGGCGGCTTAAAACGACACCGAACCGGGCCGTGAAAACCGAAAACGGGATTGTGCGGATTGTGCGGCACACAAGGCCCGGCTTTGAAGCAGCTATCTCGGAAGAAATTGCCGCGGCCCTCAAAGCCGGAACGCTCAAAGGGTCAACGGCGCTTTTAACCGTCACCAATGAAGAAGCCCGGCTCTGCGCCGTGCTTTTAGCGGATGCGGGCGTCAGGGTGCGGCTTATTGAAGGCGAAAAGAAGCTTAACTTCTGTGACCTTCTGGAAACACGCACACTGCTGCATTTCCTTAAAAAACGCGCGGGAGCCGGTGGGCTCATCGAAAAAGGCGTCTGGAATGAAGCCCGGGACTTTGTGAAGGACCGCTACCAGGGGAGCCCCTGGGTAGAAAACGTGACGACCGTCATGAAGGCCTTTGAAGGGCTCACGCCCACAGAACACCTCTATCTCTCGGACTTCGCGGACACCGTCACGGAATTGAAACTTGAAGAAACCTACACGGCCGCCCGAGGGCTCGTGACGGTTTCAACGATGCATAAAGCCAAGGGCCGCGAATTTGAGAATGTGTGGCTTTTAGCCTCCCGCACGACGTATCCCGACGATGAAGCACGGCGGGTTCTCTACGTTGCGATGACGCGCGCCAAAACAAATCTCTTTGTGCATGCGGCAAGCGGCGTGCTCTCGGACTTTACGGTGGAGGGGGTAGAACACAGCATTGACACGCGCACCTTCCCCGCGCCCCGCGAGATTGCCGTGGCGCTCGGGCACGACGATGTGTTTCTTGACTGGTTTATTGCCCGCAAGCAGCGGATCTTTACGATGACGGCCGGAATGCTTCTTACGCCCGCCGAGCATGGCCTCACGATTGCCGGGCCCGAAGGCCGTGACATGATCGTGCGGTTCAGTAAATCCTTTGAAGAGAAACTTGCGGGGCTCACCGCCAAAGGCTACCGCATCACGCGCGCCGCAATCCGTGCGATTGTGGCCTGGAAGAAAACAGAGGATGAAACCCTCTACCCCGTGGTGTTGCCGGAATTAAGGCTCACGAAAGCTACGGACAATGCCGTCATTTCGCCTTAAAAACAAAGGGGTATCCGTGAAGTGTCATACGCAGGTGTAAACATACAGGGCGGGATCTGTTACACCCGCACCGGGGAAGGCAAGCAATTTGTCTTGACAAATACCGCCGGCCGGAAGATCTGCCAAGGCAGCATAATAATGAAAAGAGACATACCCTGAATTACCCAAAGAACCCTCTGCCAATCTGAAGACACCGAGCACTGCATAGCCGACAATCCGAGCTCGATGGAATAGATTCTCGAAACAGCTATTTTTCGCTCTGTCGTTTCATCACCCACTTCCTGCAGGTTGAGGCACTGATCCCGGTGCGCGCCTGGATTGCCCTCCAGGAGATTCCCTGCGCACGCATTTCAATCACTTTTTCATGGTCTTCTTCGCTGTGCCGCATCTGGTTGCGGGATAACGCAAGACCAAAACGACCGGTCCTGTAGGCCTTGGCCCAATCCCTGACGGTATAAACCGGTAAGCCCAGGATTTCGGCCGCTTTATGGTAGCCAAAGCCGTGAGCAAACAATTCCGCAGCGTGACGCCGTTTGTCATCTGAAGCGAAATTCGGGCGGACTCTGTTCGGCGCAGCGTCTTCAGACGTTGTCATTGTCTTTCTCACCACAACAATCGAAAAAAGACCCCGCTTCCGAACCGGGAAACGGGGTATGAAATTTGCCTGACATGGAGTTTTGACGCCCGGACTCTAAGTCTCGGAGTTCGGGTCAACCGGCTCAAGCAAAACCGGGGATTTCCTCATCGGAAACCACTTCGTACTGCTTGGCGCACCATCTGGGATACAGGATTAAGAATCTCACCTGGAGTGTTATTCCTTTCTCCCCTCTCCCTTCGGTGCTCTTCCGGCCGGCTCTGTTTCCCGCAGAACGCGACCGGAAGTACTGCTGTTCAAACCTTTCGGTTAGAACGTGTAGCGGACGTTCGCATTGAGCGAGTTGTTCATGCGGTCATCGCCGCCGGCCGTCAGACCATAGTTGATGCCGAAGGTCCAGGCACCGGACTGAGCTGTGACGCCGAGCTTGGCCTGCACCGGGTTGGTGTCAACCACGCGGGTGGTGACATCCTGGCCGATGAAGGAAGCCACGGCATCCTTGTCGCCGAAGGTCGGGACAACAGAGACGTCAACCATCGGAGCGACCTTGAAACCGGCAGCTTCAAAGTTGCCGGAGAAGGTGACGCCCAACGGGAGCTGGTAGACCGTCATCTTGTCGTAGTCGGCACCGAACTTGCTCGAGTCCATATCGATCGTCGTCAGACGGATGCCGGCGTGCGGCACAACGTTGACCATACCGGCCGAAGCGAGGAACTCAGTACCCACACCGACCGTGAAGACGTCAGCGTCGAGGCTTTCGGAGTAAGCACCGTAGGCACCGTTGGTCTTCAGGTCGTTGGAGGTCTGGGTGTAGCCCAAATCCGCCTGGACGTTGAAGTCACCGAACTGACGTGCGGCGTAGAGGCTCACACCGTAGAAGTCCGTGTCGTTGTCGACCTTGACGCCGTCGCCGACGGAGTTGCCGTCAGCGGTACCGATGTTGAGAGCCAGACCAATGACGCTGCCGCAGGAAGCGGTGTAGTCAAAGCCCAGCACTGCGCCGTAGATATCAGCTTCGTAGCCGGCGTTAGAACCGTAGAGGCGCTTCGCTTCATTCGTCGTACCGAAGACATCAACCCAGGGGGTGATGCCGACTTCAGCGCGCGAGACGTTGAGGTTAGCCAAAGAGGTACGGCGGTTCAGAGTTGCCGTCACCTGGTCGTTGATGTCCAGAGCCGTGGTGAAGGCGCCGCCCGCAACAGCCATGTTGGCAGCAGCGTTCAGAGAGGCGGCTTCATAGGCAGCAGCACCATTCACAATTGCTGTGATCTGGTCGTTGTATGCCTGAACCTGAGCAGCGACTTCAGCCGTCACCCCCATATTTTCAGTGAGCGTGATACGTCCCTCGTTATCCTTGAAATTGTCGTCGAACCGGATACCGGCATCAGTCAACACCTGCTGCGCAGCGGCAGAGAGTGCCCCGGTCTGTTCATCAATGCCTGCCCTGAAAGCATCATGGGCAGCATTACCGTAGATCACGTCACGCACAAGCTGGTTGCCGGAATTGGTCATCGTACGGACATCCTGAGCAACGGCACCGGCGATGTAGACACCGGCATCCTTCAGGTTCTGGAGTTCCGTTTCGTCTGCAGCAACAACAAGGCTCTTAGAGGCTACATCAAAGCTTGCAGTGTAGAAGCCCGCATCCGTTGCAACCTGACCGGCAACCGTTACGTTGTCACCGAGGAGCATAGAGAACGAACCGTCCGCATTCTTCGTGAAGGCCTTGTTTGTGAGGTTCGTCAGCACCACATTACCGCCGAGCGTACCGTTATTGGCGGTCACACCGGTAAAGAGTCCTTCCGTCGGAGCGTAGTTGTGTGCGGCAATGGCCTGCGTGTCAATGACAACAGCCGTATTGACATCAGAAGTCAGCGTACCGTCAGAGGTCGGGGCCTGAGCACCGAGAGCAACAGCGCCGCTTGCCAGGCTGAGATGCTTGTCAACATAGAGGACAGCGGTGGAACCGGACACTTCAGCGCTTTCCAACGCCTTGAGAGCCTTGGCCTTTACAGCCGTATCCGTTGTACCAAAGACAACAAAGTTAGGGGCAGTACCCTGCGTACCAACCTTGGTTTCAACAGCGAAGGCTGTTTCATACTTCGGCGTTTCCTCTGCAGAAGGTGCAGCAGCACGCAGAGCGAAGGTCCTCGCCCTGGTTTCAGCCTTCGGCGCCGTGCCGGCGACATAGAGATCACCGCCCGTGAGCGTCACGGTGCCGCCCGCCAGAGAAGCGGCAGCAAGCGAACCCGTGACAGTGATGGCACCGCTGTTGGTGATGTCCTTCGCTGTGACAGACGTATCAATACCGAGCTTTGCTGCTTGGCCGACAACAAGCTTATTGGCAACATTGATGGCCTTAGCGTCCGTCACACCGTCAATGCCGGCGCCGAGCTTCACATTGCCGGAAACATTGACAGCCTTACCCGAGGCTACACCGGTGAAGACATTGCCGGAAGCGTCACCGGCGAGAACCACGGCCCCCGAGCTCGGACCGGTAATCGTGACATCGGTCGTCACCTTGGTGGAATCAAAGGCAAGGGCACCGAGCATCGAATCCTTCGAGAAGGTTACTGCAACATTATCAGACGTTGCGACCGTATTGAGGCTCTTCGTGCCGTCAACATCACTAAACGTCAGATTCTTGCCGTCATCAGCAACGAGGGAAGAATTGGCAAAAAGCAGGGTCGTCTTAACCGAGTCAGTGATACCAAGAGCCGTCTTAATGGCATTGAGTTCGCCAATCTTCATCGCGGTGGTACGGCTTGTATCAACGATCGTGCCGCCGGCCGTACCCGCTGCCTTACCAAATTCAGTGGCAGTAGCCGTGAAGTTGCTGCCGGCTTCTTCAACCTTGGAAATCAGGCTGGCAACACCGACGTTGATTGTGCCGCTGTTGGTAACTGTTGCTCCGGCCTGCGCCGTCGCCGTACCGGTAACAGTCAGCGTGCCGTCATTCTTAAGAACACCCTTGGTGAGATCCAGAGCGTTCACCGTCAGCGTGGCATCCTGACCGATCGTAGCAGTCGACTTCTCAGCGCCCTGGCCTCTAGAGATCGTGCCATGCCAAACAGAGAGCGTATCGAGTTTGTAGTCACCGTTGTTCAAGGTGAGCTGACCAACCGCATCATTGCTGCCGAGCTTGAGATTACCCTGATACACCTTACCCTGGTAGGTCACCTGACCGCCGTTCAACGTCAGAGTGGCGGCACTGGTGGCATTGCCATAAATCACAATGCCGTCAAACTTTTCAGAGTTCAGCGCCGTAACGGCGAGTTCACCGCCTTCGTTAACCGTGGTGTGAGCCACCTGATAGTTCTTAACCTTGGTTTCCTGGCCGCCGGCATCCTTCGTCGTTGTGGAAATAGCCGTCGTGAGCTTGCCGCCCTTCTTGATCTCCACGGAGCCTGCAATCAGTTCACCGGCAGCGGTATTGGTAAATGCACCGTCACCGTCAACAACCACAGCCTTGGCGTTGAACTTACCGGAGTTTTCGACAACTGCCGCACCATTCAGAACATCGGTGTTGCCGATTGTGACATTGGTCGAGCCTGCAGTGCCAAACGTACCGGCATTAACAAGCTTGCCGCTCTTCATGGTGAGCGTATCAGAGGCAAGCGTAGCCTTGGCAGCATTAGTCAGCGTGGAGTTTTTAACCGTTAGATCGGCAAGACCCAGCATACCGGCGTTTGTAACAGCAGTGTCTTCAAGCGTGGCATCATCCATGAAGAACCTGCCGTTGGCGCCGACGTTAACCGTACTGTTTGTGAATGTAGCGGTCGAAGTATTTTCTACATCGCCGGTAAAGAGTTCTTTCGTGCTCTTATTCTTAGCAATCGCACCGACGCTCAGAGAGCCGTTTACGTTGATCGCCGCATTGTCAACGACCAATTTGCGTGTATTGAGAACACCGAACTTATCCTTGGCCACAGAGAGCGTTGTGCCGTTTGTCAACGCCAATGTCACAGCATTATCTTTTGCGGTGGAGGATGCAAAAATCATAGAAGCCTTCTCCTCGGCAGAACCCGCGAGCGTCACTTTGGCTCCGTCGAAGACGAACTTCGCATCCTTATAACCTACTTCGTCATATGCGCCGACACCGAAGTTGGCAGAGTCCGTAATCGTAACCGTAGCCCCCTTCACGAGCGTGGTCTTCGAATCGGTCGGTTCATCACCAGAGGCACCTTTCACGGCGTTATAGCCGACTAAACCCGCATTATTCCAATAACCCGTGTTCTTGGAACCGTCAATAACCACAGAGCCACCGAGAACCTGCACGTCGAAGGCATCGTTGTAGCCTTCAAGCTTCACCGTACCCGCCTTGATCGTCACGGAGTCCTGCCAGGTCTCACCGTTAGTTGCGCTCCAGGTGCCACCGGCAACCGTCGTGTCCGTATCGATCACGATCGTTTTTTCCGTCGACTGGGCGGCCATCGCACCGCCGGCAATCATCGCAGCAGCGGCTGCAGCGATCACCGTCTTTGTGCCCTTGGCCTGAATGGAAGAAGTCGCTTCATTAACGACCATCAGCGCAGAGCGCGCCTTGGAGAAGACGACCTTAAAAGACTTGTTCATTTAACAAAACTCCGAAAATTTTCGTTTTTCTGCACGGCGCTTTGTGTGCCCCGCGCACCCCCGCCTATCGAGGCGGTACACCCTCAGAATAGGAATTTCTTCGCTTGTCTACATGGGGGGGTATTCCCTTATGTTTTTCGGCAGTTTTTAGCAAAATTTTTTATTTACTGTTGTTTTTCAGCAACAGATAGACCGTTTTTCACCTCAGATCTTCGGAATAAATGTTTCATGACGGGTGGCTAGAACACGGTTTATCAAATCCATCCGGATTCATGTACCGAACACCCGAAGCAATCCCTTAAATGCGCCGGTCACAACACCGGCTCGGCAACATCAGGCGCTCTCCTTTGCTGCTTCCACACCAAGGCTCTCAGCTTCCGTGCGGATCCAGCCTTTAAACAACGACCGCAACCACACATGGCCCTGATCCCCGTGCTGACGCTCCGTCCACACCAAAACAGAGCGCACAGAGCGTCTGGCGGGTACGACTTGGGCAGGCAACGGCAGCCACGTCACATCAAAAAAGCGGGAGGCAAGGTTCACACCGGCTTTCGGTGCCACCATCACCGCGTCTGTTTCGGCCACCACAGAAACCATCGCGAGCGGCTCATCGGTTTCGGCAATCAGAGCGTCCTTTCCTTCTTCTCCGAAAACCTGACGGTCAAAGGTGGAGGATTCCGCGTTCGGGCTCACTTTGAGGCCGATACGGCGATACGCCAGAAGTTGAACCAATGCCGGCGCCTTCCCACGCGAGGCTGTAACAAGCGGATGGGGCTTTGAAATCATGACCACAAGCTCAATCGGAAAAAGCGGCAGACAGTGAAGTGACGGAGGCACCGCAATGTCGGTGCTCACAACGGCATCAAGTTCGCCGGTCACGAGCGCATCGAAACTGTCTTCGGAGCGGTAAATGTGTTCGAGTTTCGCTTTGGATGCTTCCCTCATGAACCGTGAAACGAGATACGTGAGCAAGCTCGGTTCTACAAGCCCGCGGGAAGCGATGCGGAAAACGCGCTGCGTAGTCTCGGGATCAAAGACGGCAGGCTCACAGAGGCGCTCAAGCATCCGGTCTGCGCGGCGCAGATCGTCAACCAGTCCCTGCATCCGCACCGTTGCCTGCATACCGTGGCCCGTTGCAACAAACAAGGGGTCAGCAAAAGTCTCCCGCAGTTTTTCCAAGGCGCGAGACGCCGCTGCGGGACTCATCCCCAGGTTTTGCGCGGCCTGCGTGAGTTTCCCCGTTTCATAGAGTTCCAACAGAAATACGAGCAACTCACGGTTAAACGGATCGGTTTTCGTTTTCCGGAACATGACCTTCCTCTTTTTATCATTGTCGAAATCCGACACAAAGAGCATTGTATCGGTCATTCGTCGTACCACTTTCGAACGACTCTCTTTTCCCGGAGAAACCAATGTTTAAAAAGACACTCCTTTCCTCCTGCATTTTGGCCGCTGCGCTTGCCTCGTCCGCCGCGATGGCTGAATCCTTTCCGCCCGCGCCCGCCCCTGAAGGCACGCATCTGGGCGGTGTGATTCTCAATCCATACGGCCACACGCCGCTTGTGGCCGTCATCAACCGCGACGGCAAAGACGCTGAAAACATTCACGTCACGGTGCACGGTAAGGGTGCCAAAGGCGTGGACATCTCCTTCGACGTGGGCCGCTCGACGTTTCTCACCCATGACGGTGTGCCGGTTTTCGGCCTCTATCCGAACCACACGAACCGCGTGACGGTCACCTATACCCAAAACGGCAAGAAGATCAAGGACGAATACCGCATCATCACGGGCGCTGTCACCAACTCCTACAGCGACAGCCGCAACATCACGGCGCTCCCCTCCCCGAAGGTTGTGAAGGTTGATCCGAAGTTCAAGGACCGTCTGTACTTCGTGAATTCTGGCACCCGGCCGCCTATGGGCTCTGACATCAACTGGGTGATGCCCAAACCCAAGAGCGCGAGCAAAACCGCGGCCAACCCCTCCGGCGGTTCCGTTCCCTTCCAGACGGTGCCCCTCAACTACATCGTCGACACCCAGGGTGAATTCCGCTGGTGGTGGAATCCGGACGTGGTCTATGACGGCCGCGGTATTGATGTTGCCAAGCGCGGCTACGCGATGGGTTTCCACCCCACGAAGTCCGGTACCTACACCTTCGTACAGGGCCAGCGCTGGTACGAAATGAACTTCATGGGCAAGATCGTCGGTGAACACGACCTCCCCCGCGGCTACATCGATATGAGCCACGCGAGCTGGGAAATGCCCAACGGCCATATTCTTCTCCGAGCCGCCAAGGCCAATTACCTCCGTCCGGACGGCCAGAAGGTGCACACCGTGCGTGACCACATCCTCGAAGTGGACCGCTCCGGCAACCTCATCGACGTGTGGGATTTAAATAAGATCCTCGACAACACCCGTGACGACCTCATCAAGAACCTCGACCTCGGTGCCGTCTGCATGAATGTGGACGTCACGGCCGCGGGCCAGAAGGTTGCCAATGAACCCGAAGCCCCCTTCGGTGACGCCCCGGGCGTCGGTGCCGGCCGCAACTGGGCGCACGTCAACTCCGTTGCCTACGATCCGAGCGACGATTCCATCATCATCTCCGCACGCCATCAGGGTGTGGTGAAGATCGGCCGTGACAAGGAAGTCAAATGGATTCTCGCGCCGCACACGGGTTGGAAGAACGGTCTTGAGAAGAAGCTGCTCACCCCGGTTGACAAGAACGGCAAGCCCATCAAGTGCACGCCCATGGGTGAATGCGAAGGGAACTTCGACTTCACCTACACGCAGCACGCCGCGTGGCCGAGCGCTTCGGGCCGCGGCAACCTCACGGTATTTGATAACGGCCAGATCCGCCACTACGAGCAGCCGCCGCTTCCGGATATGAACTACTCCCGCATCGTCGAGTACAAGCTCGATCCGGTCAAAATGACGGTGCAGCAGACCTGGGAATTCGGTAAGGAAAAGGGCGTTGACTGGTTTGCCGCCATCACCTCCAACGTTCAGTGGCAGAAGGACCGCGACACGATGTTTGCCTTCTGGGGCTCCGTGGGAATCTTTAATCCCAAGACGGGCACCATCGGCCGCATTTCCGAGCAGGACTACAAAACCAAGGACATCAAGGTGCAGATCGACGTGCATAACGACAAGCCTGCATCCACGCACTACCAGGCGCACGTTTTTGATCCTGAAAAGGTCTTTGCCCGTTAATTTCCGTCCTGTTTAACCCTTTTGAGCGCAACCGGAAAACCTTTGGAAATCCGGTTGCGCCTTTATTCCCCGGATACCGTACATCATGAAACGCAGAACCCTTGTGGCTGCCGCCGCAGCCCTTTCATTCACCGCCGCTCTTCCGGCCCTTGCCGCTGAAAAAGGCACCCAGTATGTGGTGCTCGATAAACCGCTCCCGAACGCCGAAGGCACGCTCATTAAGGTCTTCTCCTACGACTGCC
>PPYF01654236.1_pt1 | contig 13745 bp, 12 predicted proteins | sample 1559871 | NCBI WGS metagenome assembly PPYF01 (sample SAMN08240021, study PRJNA423297) | Human gut metagenome, whole genome shotgun sequencing project. | reverse complement strand
AGTAAAGAACGCAACAAATGAAAAAATCACGGTCACTAATTATATTGAACTGATGATTCAAGAAGAATTAAAGATGAAACATGAGATAAAAAACAACTTGAAATATTGTTATCTAGAAAAAAGTGAAGAGATAATCCATGAATTAAATGGTTTTTAAAAATTGTATTTGACATGAATTTACGACAAGGAATTAGTGGGGATTAAGCGATTATTCTCTTCCACTTTAGAGAAATAATGGGTTAAAAAGCCAGAATACGTAGAGCAATATTGACAACCTATAAAGGAGCTATTGTTGAAAATTGAAGTAACAAAAAGATAAAGAGAGGTTTACATCTATCAGATTAAAAGTGATAGTACACCCATGAAACCTGCAAAAGAGTTGAACCTAATGTATATCGGTTCAACTCTTTTTATTTGCAAATTAAAAAAATATCACCGAAGTGACGAATGAAACTATGACCAAATTAAGCAAGAAAATATATCTTGCAAATAAAATAAAGTAGTATAAAAAGATATTGATAAAGCCAATCAAAACTTTGAATTTCAAACGTTAGATAATCAAACAGATACAAAAAATGAAATCAGTTCTACGCGTACGATTATTAAAAATAATAAATTTTCACTAGAAGAAAATGGAAATAAAATCAAATAATTAGGAAGAAAAAACAAAGCAATTAGAAAAGCCTGCAAGCAAATTTGAGTAATCGAGATCCAATTTTTTTAAGGAAGTTTAACAAAAATATGTAATTCTATTGTCACTATTAAAGAGAAAGTTGGAGCGGAATATAAAGAAAAGAGAAAAGTAATTAAACGCAAAAAAATGTAGAACTTAAAAAATATAAAGAGGAACAACCGTTAAAATTAGGAATGATGTTGTGTAAACATTATAATTGCTATGATATAAATGAAGTGTTAAAGAAAGCAAATTTAAACCAATTTTGTGAACAGAAAAGCCTTAGTCACTATGACCAAAACTACGGACGAAACTATGGCCAAAAGTAGGTACTAAATTATGACTGAAAATAGGTCCAAAATGGATTTTTTTATGATATCAAAAATTATGAAATGATTTTGAAAGAAAACCAGTTGGCACAGCCAACTTAGCCACCTTCCTGTAGGAAGGTGCTATCAGTTTTCCCTTATGCTCTTTTCTTTCTTTTTTGTTTTATATGTCAAATACCACTTTGAAATGTACCATCTTAAGAAATTTATCCTTGAAAACAATTGCGTTATTGGATAAAAAGATGCTACATTATCCTAGAAAAGGAATCAAATATAATGAATTTAGTGGCTAGCATATCGTGTGATTAAGATACTTTATAGTGTAAGTTGAAGGAGAAAAAATATACTTCCCATTTCAGCGGGAAGTAAAGGAATCTTGTTGTTTCTACTAGTAATGTATCTTTTTGGAAACTATGTAACGATGTAAGCAAGATTTTTTTCAGAAGAAAGAACGATAAAAGTTGTGATAAAAGATTAAAAAATAGGAGAAAATATATCAAGCAGTTGTTCCGTTTGAAACATTAGTGATAAATAAGGAAGAGTTTGAGCAACTTTTTCTTGATTTTTTTATTCAATATGACTTAATTTATGATTTTAGTTCATCACTAGATTTATTTGAATTAGAAGCAGAAATAAAAAAAAACAGCCAAGAGGAAGATGGTAACATTATCATTTCAGTAGAAAAGTTTCTTGAATTGTTTTCAGAAATATTTGAAATAGATACAGACTATTATCAACCACAAGAAGTTTTCCAATCATTTAGAAATCAGATTATTCGCTCAGGTAAGACTGTAAACTGAAAAACAATAAAAGAAGCGTTGAAAGGAATATTTCTCCTTCAACGCTTCTTTTTTTAGAAGATTTTAATGACCATATCAGCTTCATTTTCAGGTTTAGGTAATTCATGGAAGCTTGTGTTTATAGTGCTTAATTGATCAACTAACCATGTTCTACTTTTTGACTCGTAGACAAATCTAAAATTAATATCATTGTTATCGTGTTGAAGAGGTGTCTCCAAATAATCTGGTGAATATTCATAGTCAACGTAACCTGCTAATACAAAAGAGAGTAATCCATTATTTAGTGTCAGATTTAATGGATGGTCGTAAGCTTTTATTTTTTTTAACGTCATATTGTACATATCTTCAGCCATAAAAGTTGAGTTCGTGATTTCATCTTGGGTTTCATTACAAAGGCAAAATCTTTTCAGTAGATTCAGTTTCTGATAAAGGGACATCTAGTTTTTTATCATGATAATAAGCTTCAAATCCATCTGGAACTGGAAAAAAATGTATTGGGTAATTCTTTTCTGAGGATGTTGTACTAGTTTCTGTCCTTGTAGAACTTGTGTTAGAAGTGGTACACCCACTTATAGTTCCGATGAGTAAAGCGCAGGTTAGAATAATTGCAAATTTTTTCAAAAAAATTCCTCCTTAAAATTGAATATGGACTAATACTAGTCCCATTGTAGCATACCAAATCTTTAAGATTAATAAGAAAAAGGACTAATTTTAGTCCAAAAGGTGTGCTATTCTTGAAAGAGGAAAAAATTATTGATAAAGAAAAAGTAATCGGTAGCAATATTAGACGAATCCGAGTAGAAAAAGGAATGGGCCAAACAGAATTAGTACGAGAACTACAGCTTCGTAAAATTGCTATAACTAGGGAAACATTGGTTAAGATTGAAGGCGGCCGGCAACACATTAAGTTAGATCAATTGAGAGCTATTAGGGATATTCTACAGGTGCCTTATGAAGACTTGCTTCAATGACTACTTGTAGTCTTTTCATTAAAAACTATCGTGTTACACCCTTATGTGTCACGAAGAAATACTGGTATAATAATAAATGAGATATGCAACGTTAGGGTATACAGTTGTATATCACAAACTAAATAATAGGAGGTTATAAAAATGCAATTAATTAAAGGGTTTTTAATTGCCAAACTTTTTGGGGAAAAAGATGTTAATTTGAAATTTAAGGATAAAACTACAATCTATGTAGGGGAAAATGGTATAGGTAAGACTACTGTTCTTGCTCTTTTTTACTATACTATTACAGGACAGTTGGGGATGCTTGCAAAATATGATTTTGAATTTATTAAGATAGATTTTTTTAATGCCAGTTACACCCTTAACTATGAGGAAATTCAAAATTATGCTGAGTATAGTAAAATAAGAGCCAAAAGAGGGCGTATTTTTGAAAAAAATGTAAGATATATAAAAGATTCTCTTTCAGAGCGTCAATTTCAGTCTATTTTAGAAGAAACAGCGAATAATGAAGAATTAGAAGAATATTTCAAAATTGTTAATAAAAAAACTAAAATGCCAAAAGTGATATTTGAAGATGCAATAAATTATATATCGAATGAGAACGGTAGCGGAGAATTGGGACTTTTTATTAAAAAAATAGGAAAAATATTTGAGAAATATAAGATATTCTACTTTCCAACGTATCGTAGAATAGAAGAAGATGCTTCAAATCTAAGCTATGCCTCAAATTCAAGAAAAGAATATCTGACTGAGAGGGATATTCATGGAGAGTTTTTAGATACTGAACAAACAGGTGAACTAATTCAGTTTGGAATGGATGACGTAAAAAAAAGGTTAGAGACATTATTAAATACTATAAAGAATAGTTCAATTGATAGTTTTAATACTATGACTAGCAAATTATTGAATCAGTATCTTGATGGAATTGTAGATGAAAATTTAAACAATACTACTGTTGAAACTATAGATATAGCTCTTCATCGAGTTGGGTCTAAAGTTTCGAAAGAGACAAGAAATAGGATAATAGAGATGTATCATAAAGGGGACTTATCTAAAGATAAATATTTAGCGAATTTAGTAATGAATATAGTTAATAATTATAACAATTTAAAATCTATTGATAACAGAATCGAGAATTTTGTAACTAAATGTAATAATTATCTGTACAATAAAAAAATGATTTATGATCCTAGTGAAATTAAAATAGAAATAGTTCATAATAATATTCCTGATAAAAAAATTCCATTAGAAAAGCTATCTTCTGGAGAAAAACAATTGATTTCTACTTTCTCAAGAGTTTTTTTAGAGGATGCAAGAAATTTAATTATTCTTTTTGATGAGCCTGAACTTTCTTTGTCTTTAGATTGGCAAAAAAATTTTATTTTTGATTTATCTGAGTCTGATAATTGCAAGATGTTAGTTTCAGTGACACATTCGCCGTTTATATTTGATAAATTATTTGATGAGACTTACGAATTGGAAGATTTTACCTATGAAGGCGGTTTACGAAATGACGGGTATTAAAAGACGCATGGTTGAAGATTTGGAAAAACCTCCTTCAGTGTGGCTAGAGTATTCTTATGATAAAAAGATTGTAGCAGATGGTTGGTATTTTGCATTCTATGAGGGTGAAGATAGAAAATTTTATAATGATCGAATCAAACAGTATTTATCACCTGATTTCAATACTTACCATTGTGGTAGCAGGGAAAACGTACTAGATATTTATAAAAAGATAAACGAACATTCGGAGAAAAGAGAACTATACTTTATTGATAAAGATTATAATTTAAAAAGAAATGATAATTCCGATATTTATGAAACTGAAAGATATTCAATTGAAAATTATTACACTGATACACATGTATTAAAAGAGATATTGAAGAATGAGATGGGCATGAATATTTCTTCGAAAGATTATGAAGAGGTGATAAAAAGATATGAGAAGTTACATGGAGACTTTATAGCAGAAATAAAGGATTTTAATATTTTAGGTGCAGCCTGTATTCACAGTGGGATATCCATTGAGCTAAATAAATTTAATTTAGAGAAAAATATTTGTATATCCATAGATAAGATAGAGACTAAAATAGATTTAAAATTTGAATCGTTAATTGAGCATTATCAAAATAAATTAGAAGAAGATGTTAGAAGAGGTAAAAAAAATGCAAGACCAAATTTTGACTCTTTCACGAAAAATAAAACGAAAATTATCAAATTCTATGAAGAGTACGGTGAAATTATATCAGAAGAAATAGAAAATTTTACAAGAGGAAAAAACGATCTGTGGTTTTTGAAGCAATTTATTGAGTTATTAAAGCAACTAAATAAACAAGGTAAATTCTCTAAAAAATATCAAAGCTTTTATCTTGAGGTGTCTAAAAACCAATTATCTTCATTAGGAGGTTATGTTGAAACCCCTAAACAGTTGATTGATTATTTACAATCTTTTGCATAAAAGAATGTTAGTTGGCCAATTAATTTTTTTTACTTGTTATTTTTGGGTATGATATTGATAGTAGTTTCCTCCTAATGCTTCAGCTCAATACTATAATAATGATTGATTAACTAGTTCTATAAAGTCTATTCCGCGATTTGTTTCAAAGAATAGTCATGGGAGGGACTTTTGGTATGATACTTTAGGAATTTTCTGATTTTCTATTAAAAGCACGCCACGCAATTTGAATACGTTTTTGAATACGATCAGAAAATCAAGTAATAAGAACTATCATTCATGAATTGATAAAATCTATTTAAAAAATATTGAAATATCAACTCTCCTCACTTATTCACCACTGACTTAATTTCATGAGTGAAGCAGAAGAACTTGAATCCTCAAATAACTTCTCTACCTGCTATTTTGGATACGATATTGGCTACGTTACCGATGATAGTACTTGATAATATACGCTGTCAGTCTATAGCAATTTATCAAATGAATTATCTAAACAAAGCATATACCTTTCTCTTGATTCCAAAAAGAGTCATTGGAAGGGTCTGTGGGGTAATACTTAAATAAAGGCTAGGAACCTGATAACATCAAGGTTCCTAGCCTTTTTATAATAAAATGAAGCGAAAATAATTTCTTTTAAAGAGCCGAGATTATCAGCTATATAAGAGTGAATTTGATGCAAAAAACAGAGCCGAAACAGTCTTGGTGTTCGTAGCTCTGCTTATATGTTTCGAATTTAAGACAAAGAGTTGGCAAAAGATGTTGATAAGGAAGATAAGATAACTGTGTTATATAAACTAGGTAACTAACTGTAACAAGCTAATTTTAAGAGATTCTTATTAGAAGACGTTTAGGAATATAACTAAGAAAATGATTATACAGGTAATTGTCATTTCAATAATGTTTTCTAATTTTCGCGTCTTTGTTTTAAGAAAAAGGCCAGAATCAGTTGGAAAAAAGTTCGTACGATAGTGAAGAGGGGCAAAATTTCCTACTAATATTCCCACTAACAAGAGATAAAACGGCCAGGTTGGTGTGATTCCTCTATAAAAAAATGCCCATGCTACCGAAATCCCATAGATTAACAACTGAACAATTTTTACAATGAAAAAATTGTTCTGCCATTACTCAAAGTCTCTTCCTCCTTGTATCGTTTATTTGTTTCATTTTATCATTATGATAGGCGCTTGAACAATCCATTTTGTATTTTATTGAGTACTCTTGGATAAACTACCAGCGATTATCATATTTATTTATGTTACTGTAAGCCATCATATAAAAGTAAATGAGCAGATCATAGAAATATAAAAAAGAACTAAAATTGATCTAAATTATGTGCAGCTTGACTACGTACCAATCTATATTACTTACTAGATTGGTCGTTAATCTATTCGGATCGAATGAGCAAAATATTTTTGTGAATGTCCATCCTTGATTATGATTCCAAAAAGAATCATTGGGAGGCTGTGGCGTAAATATTATACTATAAGCCAGAAATACCTATCATTCTGAACTTTTTTATTTAGGAACTTTCATCTCAAGGCTTTTTCAATTAATTTGTACCCCTGTTTTTTGGATAAGATCATGTGCATTGATTTTTTCTATCTCTACGTTCATCTCCTACTTAATGCCTATCTGGCTCCTGAGGGCTTCTTTTTAAGGCGTCGTCATAGTCTTGGCTGAGGATTTCTTGGTAATCTGAGGGAATGGCTTCCCAAGTGAGCAGGCGAACGTTCATGACGTGTTTTCCTTTGTGTTTGATTACAGCATGGTTTTTCTCTTTTTCTACCTCTCCAGCGTGAAAAGACAGCCATGTACCATGGCCAAAGATATCATTACATACCCAACGTTCGATGGAATTGTCCACGTATCCTACAGGGAGTGTGGTATAACCGATTTGTGGTTTCAAAAAAGGATTGAATCGATCGATCGTTTCATTTTTGTATTGATAATTGATAAGAAAAAGATAGACCAAACAAAAGACGAGCAGAAAGAAAGATAGTGTCTTTTTGAGTGAGAAGGGTTGTTTTGATGAATAAGATTTCTTGTTAACAAGAGGTTCATCTGGCAATGTTGGTTCTATTGATTCGGTAGCTGATTCAATAGAAGGAAAATCAATCGGCAGACCTAAAGTATGATGTAAAAGTGACAGCATTTCAAGGTCTGGCATTGTACGAGAATTTTCCCAACTAGAAATCGTTTTATCGGAAACACCAATTTTTTCGCCTAATTCTTTTTGCGTAAGCTTACAATTTCTGCGGTAAGTTCGTATTTTTTCTCCGATGTTCATCTTCTTCTCCTTTCGATTCTACAGTATATAGATTTATTCTACATGACCTATACACTTGATAGATACGTTTTTTTGATGAAAAACGGTATGATTTTATCAAAGAATCATTTAAGTAAGGGAGAGTGGTGATAATCAAAAAAAAGTTCACAGTTTTACTCACAATCATAGTGACCGGTATCATGAGTGGTTTTGCCTTGGTTAGTATAAATAAACAGGTACTCTATCGGACAAATGAACTTTTCCATCAAACAGATACTTATACTCCGATTCGATTGCCACAACATTTTATTGGGCAAGAAGAATATGAGCAGCTAATCATGGTATTTGAAAATGTCTCATCAGAAACTGAGCTTTCTTATATGAAAAAAACAGTAAATGAATCCAATGAAGTAGATACATCTTGGAACTTCAAGATACAGCCAAAGCTTGAAATGACATTGTATTATCAAGGGGATGTCAAATCTTCTCACGAGAAGGTACCCTATTCTAATACCTCCTTTCGCGTAACGTCCATTGAAGAATCGATCAAAATAAAAGATTTTGAAGGTGAATTTTTCTTGATGACGAGAGAAAAAGAAGCCTATGAACGGTTCATTTCACTATTCACTGATCGATTCAATCAAGCATTTCACACTGATTATGCCACTAATATTTTTGAAGACTTTGAAAATAGCTATTCGTATTCGGTTATTTCAAATACAGACGTATATAATTATCGAGTGTATTTAACTATTGGATTGATTCTTTTATTCCTTTTGTTATCATCCTTTTTCTTATTGATGAATAAAGAAATCAGTTTATTGTTGAATAATGACTTTTCATTACATCAAGTATTGTGGTGTTTATTGGGGAAAAAGAAAATCATTATTACATTCATAATTGCAGGAATCATTGGTGGTTTTATTTTTATGTATTATAAGGAGCAATTTCTTTATTTGTTCCAGATGTACGTTTTCTTGTTCAGCGGAATATATGGTATCTCTTTGATTTCTCTTTTATTAGTTGAAAAAATCGCTTCGTTAAGAGAAGCGTTCAACTATATCCAATACATTCTTTTTACATTTGGATTGTTGTTTTCTCTTCTTTTGACCGTTGCCAATGTCGAATTAGCAACTATCGTTTTTTCTTCTTCACAGTTAGCTGTTTCCCATGAACCACCAAAAGAAATCGCTGGTGAGGACTATCATGTATTTTATCCAGTAACCATCGGGAAAAACCACGTGGATTTTATTTATTCCAATCGTTTTGCATCAGCAGCAGATCAGGAATTATATGAAACTTTGAATAAAAACGGAAGTATATTAGTCAATGTATCAGATTACTTGAATGAAGAAAATGAACAGTTTGGCAGAGGGATAAAAATAAATCTGAATTATCTTAAGAAATTTCCTTTGATTGATGTCTCTGGAAGGTTGATCCAAATAACCGAAAAAGAAACGCACCCTGTTATATTGATCCCTGAACGATATAGACATACAGATTTAAAAAATGACCTGGCGCAAATAACAGAATATTATCAAGAAATCAGTGAAAAAGAACCGAAATTTCTATTTATAAAAAACAATCAACCCATTTATACATTTATTCCTTCTATCCCCTGGATCGAACATTATCCGGTTGTTGAAATACTGACATTGAAAAACAGTACGTATTTGGAAAGAAATATTCTCAGCGGAGAAATCTATCCACCGTTAAAGATCAAGATAGGCTCTTTGTCGAAAGAAAGGTTATTTGAGCTGATTGAAGAAAGTCAGTTACGTGATAACTTGCAGTTATCATTTCCGTATACTCAGACTGAAGAGATAGCTGTCAAAGTGTTAAGCAGATCATTTCATTACTTGATACAGATATTTTTACTCACTTTCTTTTCTTTCTTCTTGTTGAGCTATGTCATGTTATGCATATATTTTGTCTACAATTGTCGGAAAATCGCTATCTTTCGTTCAAGTGGTTATTCGCTCTTTGAAACGTATAAAGATTTCTTCATGATGAACCTCATCAAATGGGGAACGACAAGTGTAATCTTCCTTTTTCTTATAGAAAGAGAGCCTAAATATCTTTTTAATATTTTTTTCTTTAGCTTCATTGATTTTATTCTTTCAGTTGTTTTTATTTTGTCTACAGAAAAGAAAAGTCAGTTATTGCTGATGAATGGAGGTTAACAATTGGAGCCGTTGATAGTGATAAAAGGTGCGAAAAAAATCATTCGAAACAAAACGATTCTTCATTTGGATCGTTTCACTGCGGATGCTGGGGATCTTGTGACTGTTGTTGGAGAAAGTGGAGCAGGTAAAAGTACGTTATTGAATATATTAGGATTGAATGATCAGTTCAGTTCAGGACAATTCTATTTGTTCGATCAAGAGACGAAACAATTAACTGGGAGAGAGAAGCGCTTGATAAAAAGAAATACCATATCTTTTCTTTTTCAAGATTTTGGGTTGATTGAATATGAAACAATCGATTTTAATTTAGATATTGGATTGAAGTTTTCGAATTTAAATGTTTCAGATAAGCGAACAGCAAAGTATGAGGCATTGAAAAAAGTAAATATAAACAAGAAGCTAAGTACGCCTATCTACACATTATCTGGTGGTGAGAAGCAAAGAATCGCCTGTGCGAGAGTCTTATTGAAGAATAGCAAAATCATTTTAGCCGATGAACCGACTGGGTCATTGGATAAAAGAAATAAGGATAAAGTAGTTGAAATCTTATCGCAACAAGCTTCCCAAGGTACGTTAGTTATCGTAGTCACGCATGATCCATATCTGACCAAAATAGGAAACAAGAAGATCATGCTTTAAAAATCAAAAAGGAAAGGATGTCGTTTTATGAAAAAAGCAGTTATTATTTGTGCACTAGGGATAGGTTTTGTTGGAGGAAACGCTATGTCATCTGAAGTGGAAGCAAATTCAGTTCACGGTGAAATCTATTACAAATCTTTAAAGCCAGGAGAGATTCATTTTGATGCTAAAGGTAATATTATTAAGTCAAATTTACCAGTAGACCGGGAAATTTCTAGAACAGCAATTAATCATAGCTCTGGAAGATGGGTTTATTATAGTGATACAACTTGTACGAGAAAAACAGGTCATTCTAACCACTATAGTCGTGTCTATAATCGTCACGGTGCAAAAGCGAAAGTTGGAAACTCTATTCGATCAGCAAATGCAACAAAAGGAGTATGGGCCTATGCAAGTGCGACAGGAAATAGAACTGACACATTCTCATGTTGGTACAATCCAACCGGTTGGTATTAAGTATCCAAAAGTTTATATAAAATAGAAAAAACATATAATGAAACAGCGTTAAAAGTTATTTTTGGTAGTTTTAATATATTCATTTTTAGTTGTATAAAAATATATCATAATAAAAACAACAAAAAAATGTCTGGAAAATCGAACATAAAAGTGTCTGATTTGAATATCCCAGCAGCGGAAGAAGAAAAACAAAATCGATAACATTTGTTCTAAGAATTAGTTACGTTAAATACGGAACGCAAGATAGACTTGAAAAACGGTAACAAAAGAAGTAGTATATTAAGGTGTGATGTGCTACTTGACATTTATTCTGCTGAGCGAACTTTCTGGATTGTGTAGCCTTATATCTATTCAGGACGTATCGAGCAGATTAGTAAAGGTGTTCTTGATGATTTTCATCTTGAACACCTTTGTTTTTAGCAATTCGCAAAAAACGAAAAGTAGGAGAATTGATAAATGAAAAAAAGATTTTTAGCACTTGCCATCGTACTAGGCACTGGCTTATTGTCAGGCTGTACGAATGCCGGTGAAAAAACAGCCGTTAGTTATAAAGGCGGTACAATCAGCGAACAAGAAGTAATGGATAGCTTGAAAAAAATGCAAGGAGCAGATTCCGCTGTGCAACAGTTGATCGTTTATCAAGTATTTGAAGATAAATATGGAGATGACGTATCAACCAAAGAAATCGATTCTCAATATGATCAAACAAAGAAACAATTGGGTGATTCATTTGATTCACAATTGAAATCTGCAGGTTACACAGAACAAACATTCAAAGACAGTATCAAACAAAGTCTAGCCTTTCAAGAAGGTCTAAAGAAACATATCAAATTGACCGATGAAGATTTAAAAACGGCTTGGGAATCTTTCCATCCAGAAGTGGAAGCTCAAATTATCCAAGTAGCAAGTGAAGATGATGCAAAAGATGTGAAGAAAGCTGCTGATAAGGGAGACGATTTCTCTAAATTAGCCAAAGACAAGTCAACTGATACTACGACAAAAGAAGATGGCGGAAAAGTGAAATTTGATTCCACTACTACAACGGTTCCGGCAGAAGTCAAAGAAGCAGCCTTTAAGTTGAAAGATGGTCAAGTTTCTGATGTGATCACTTCTACCAATGCTTCAACTTATACTACGGAATATTATGTGGTTAAAATGGTGAAAAACCAAAACAAAGGCAACGACATGGATAAATACAAAAAAGAATTGAAAGAAATTGCAACAGACACAAAATTAAGTGACAGTACCTTCCAGAATAAAGTAATTGGCGAAGTATTGAAAGACGCTAATGTAAAAATCAAAGACAAAGACTTTGAAAATGTTTTGAGTACATTCACTTCAGATTCTAGTACAGCAAGTAGTAAATAAGCGGTATAAATAAAAAATATGAACTATTTAAATCAATAAAACTGTTCATCTAAATCTTTTTATTAGAACTAAATCAACAGTAGTTTAATTACTACTTGATTTAGTTCTTTTTATTTTAAAAATTTTTTTTACTTAGAATCCAGCGACCCTAGATATTTTTCTGTATAATCTTAAATAAAGAAAACAATATCAAAAAATGCACGTAGAAGTAGATAAATGGAGTGGTTTTGCAAATTTCTTTTATTTCTAGAAGTTATTCACGTATACGGATTTGTTTTTCTCACAAATAAAAAGGCAGGAAGTACAATGGATCATTTGTATATAAAATATATTCATCAATTTTCCGTTTTGGTGTTAGGCACACTAATTATAGCGGGGATTGTCGCATTTATTATTCAAGGCCGTGACATATTAACAGTACATCAAGAGTTTTTCAGTTATGCATTTGGTATTCCTCTGATCGCTATAAGGTCTGATAACAAAAAGTGGAAGAAACGCTATTACATTCTCTTGCTATTTTTGTGTTTTTATCTGCCACCTAAGATTTTTACTTTATTAGGTATACAATGCCTATCATTTTCTTTTATTTCCTATATCATTGTTTTAATTTTCCTCAGTTTCATAGTATGGATGTTTTATCTTGTCAAAAAATAAATGAATGTTTCATGAACAGTACTTCATCACAGCCTAATTTTTTTCTTTATGCTATCGTTATATTAAAGAAATCAATCAGAAGGGAAAGAAAGTGATGAAAAAAGTTTTATTAGTGGTAAACCCCAGTTCAGGCGGTGAACAAGCAAAGGAATTTGAGCAATTAGCGATAGCAAAATTGGAATCGGTGTTTGATGAAGTGGTCGTCTTGCATACAAAAAAAGCAGGGGATGCAAAAAACTTTACTCGCGAAGCGGCTACGGAAGGGTATCATAGTGTGTTTGTCATGGGCGGAGATGGAACAGTCAACGAAGGAATCAGTGGAATCGCTGAACAAGAACATCGGCCAAATTTCGGATTTTTCCCATTGGGTACGGTGAATGACTTGGCTCGAGCATTAGGGATACCGCTAGAACCTGAGGAAGCGATCAATCATTTTTCGATTGAATCAGTCAAGCCATTGGATATTGGAAAAATAAATGACGACTATTTTATGAATGTCGTCGCAATTGGCTCTATCCCTGAAGCAATCAATGATGTAGATGCGGAGAAGAAGACGAAATTTGGAAAACTAGCTTATTTCATGTCAGGAATCAAACAGTTAGCTTCCACACAATCCTACTCGTTTCACGTAGAAGTTGATGGAAAGAAGGAAGAAATTGAGAGCAGTACCTTGCTGATAGGACTAACTAACTCAGTCGGCGGTTTTGAAACATTACTTCCAAATGCAAAAGTGGATGATGGTAAGCTCCATTTGGTTTATTTAAAAGATTCTTCTTTGATCGATACGCTTAAAACATTGCCAGACCTATTAAAAGGAGTAGATGAATCTACGAAAAATCTAGCCTACCTTACTTGTGAGCAATTAGTTGTGTCATTAGCTGATGAGGAAGAATTGACGACGAATGTTGATGGAGATGAAGGGGATAAATTACCTGTGACAATCAAAGT
>PPYF01385855.1_pt1 | contig 13758 bp, 9 predicted proteins | sample 1559871 | NCBI WGS metagenome assembly PPYF01 (sample SAMN08240021, study PRJNA423297) | Human gut metagenome, whole genome shotgun sequencing project. | reverse complement strand
TTTACCGCACTTGCCCGGCGGAAGAGGCTTTTGCCCGTCACTTCCGTGCCGCCCGTCCGGACGAAGAGGCCCTGTCCGTTTCCCTTCCCGAGCTCATCGCCCTGTTGCGTAAGCGTCAGCCGGGCACGCTCACGGGCATCGGCATGCAGGAGTTCAGCCGCGCCCTCGTGGCCGCAGGCGTGGAACGGAGGCACACGGAAAAGGGTAACCGTTACCGGATTGTGCCGTTGGAGATATGAGCCAACCCACACAAGAAGAGACCGTAACTATGTAGTCGGAAACTGCACAATGTGTTCAAGAAAGAACCGGACAAATGCTTTAATAATGGGGCGTATGTGCAGTTAGTTATCTTTGCTACACATACGCCTGAAATAACATTCGCAGTTCTATCCTAAAATTATCTTAGTCGTATTTGGTCAATGACCACTCCTTCGTCCAATGCCGTAATCTTGATGCGTCCTTTTCTGCTGCCGGAGGGGAAGCGGGCGGTTTTGACGGCTTGTGCCCGCAGAATGTTGACTTTCCACTCTTCGCTGTATTCTGCGGTTTCGCAGTCGAACACCTGTGGCTCACGGTCATCCGTGGAGACGGCGAAACGCAGTTTTCCGCCTTCTACGGCATGGGTCGGTACGAGGCATACCTCTACGGTCAGGCTGTCTTTCCGGAAGTTTCGGTATTCGTATTCCACTGTTCCACCCTTACCCAAGTAAATGGCTTTCCCAGAATGTCCCAGACCGTCGATGACGGTATGCACGCCTGTCACGGCATCATGTTCCGTGCCGTTCCACGACTGTAGCGGGGCAGGGGAGGACACTAAGGCCATGGATGATGCAGTGTGCTTGACCTTGCCGAATACGGGCAGTCCGCGAGGGGCTGTGCTGATGATGTGGTTCCATTTGCCGTCGAGCAGGGAGTTGAACTGCCGGGTCAGGGAAACGATGCTGTCGTATGCCGCGTCGGACTTCTTCCATAAAGAAGCACTGTCGGACGGGGTGTGGCGGGCAAACTGTGCGTAGAGCATCTTTTTGTTCATTTCGTTCGAGGCTTGTACGGGATACTGGATCATTTCAAAATAAGCCTCTTTGCGGTTGGACGGAACGGTCGCATACAATTTTTCCACCCGGTCTGATAGTTTTTTGAATTGTTCGAGGCGTTCGTTGATTTCCTCCGTAGACCATGGCAGGTCGGCGATTTGTTCGTGCCGCTTGTCGTATGTCCGCGTATTACCCATGAATTCCGGTTTGCGGATGTGGGAGAGCAAGTAGAAATCTTTCATGAGAGGTAAGAGCTCCTTTCCCGTTTTCTTTCCGAACGTTTGGTTCAGCCAGTTGCCCAGATGCGAGAATACAACTCCGCTTCCGTCCTTGCATCCGGAAAGGTTGATGTCCCAAGCCATATCGAGGAAGAGCTCGGTCAGGTATTCGGACGGCTTGATGTCTCCGACGTTGAGTACCCATATCTTGCGCATATTCCGGTCGTAAGCCGTTTTCATCTGTTGATACATCAATGAGGGCTGTACGATACCGAGCCAAAGGAAGTCGTGAGGCTCACCCCAGTATGAAGTGTGGTAGTATACGCCGTTTCCGCCCGTGCGTTTTCTTTCTTTCTCATCGGGAAAGTGACGGATGTAGCCGAAGTTGTCGTCCGGCCATACCAAGGTGATGTGGTCAGGCACTTCCAATCCGGCCCGGTACACGTCCAATACTTCTTTGTAGGGGACGAACTGTTGCGGAATCTTTTTACTGTCCGGATGAATGTACTGCCGGAGCAGGCTGTCTTGTACTTGCAACACTGCATTCAGGGCATCTTTGTACTCATGGGTATTTTTTACGCCAATCATCCTTCCGTCATGTTTGCCCCGCATGCCCATTGTGAAGATGTTATCCGAATGTTCCAGTTCTTTGAGCCGGTCTGTCCAGTAATCTACTACGGCCTGGCGGTTCTTGAGAAAATTGTAGTCGCCTTTTCCGGCTAAGTCCCATTCCGTAGCCGAGTTGCGCATCATGGGTTCGCAGTGCGAAGTGCTGACCACCATGCCGTAGCGTTCCGCCATTTCCCGATTGCCTTCTACGAAATAGAAAGGCATGGTCACTTCGTGCATGGCAGGCCAAATGGTGTTGGCACGTAGCCGGAGAAGCAGCTCGAAGACTTTGGCGTATGTTTTCGGGCCGACTTGTCCTTTGAAGCGTCCTTTGACCGGATATCGGGTTTGAGCTTCCGGTTCGAAGTTCTTTGTAGACCACGGTGTCAGCCCCCAGTCTTCGTCGTTGAGGAAGATACCTCGGAACTGCACGGAAGGGGCTTGCTGCCCCTCTTTGATTTCGGAGACAAGGAAGCGGTCGCGCTTGTCGGGAGTCACGTCCGCCCACCATTCCCACGGAGAAACGCCTATCATGCGTGAAATTTCCAAAAGGCCGTAGGCCAACCCTTGTGCATCGCTTCCGGTGACGAGAACTTGCTTTTTGCCTAACTTGCGAATTTGGAATGCTTCCCATTGCCCCATGATGGGAGGGAGGTCTACTTCATTTCTTTTCAGGTAAGCCTGCATTTCCGGATTGTCGACCGTTCCGGCCACGATTTCTATGTCATGTCCCGGAGCAGAGGCGGGAACCAGTCGGGCATCGAATACGTTCTTTACGTCCTTTTGCAGGATTTCCAATGCGGTGTGTACCACTTCTTTCTCTTCTTTACCTACGAAGATTTCCGTCTGGCAATCCTTTTCAAACAGCACTTGTGCAGAAACCGGTGCACACGTTAGCATATATATGCTCAGTAACCAGAAGATATTTTTCTTGTGCATGGTCGTTTTTTGTTTTTATTTTATTGTTCCTTTTGTAGGTATAGGTTTTTCAAAAGTACGATTTTAACCGGTATTTGCCAAGTCTGGCGTGGTATTTCTTCTTTTTTTGTGTACCTTTGCACATTATATTATTAAAACAGATTGTCATGACCCCTATATTTATAGCCGGTCCGTGTGTGATTGAATCCGCTGATTTGTTGGACGAGGTGGCGTGCGAGCTGGTTCGGATAAAGCAGAAATTTAATATAGAGATTTACTTTAAGGCTTCTTTTGATAAAGCCAACCGCACTTCGGTGCATTCTTATCGGGGCCCCGGATTGGAGAAGGGTTTGCAGATGTTGGGCGACGTGCGTGAGAAGCACGGCCTTAAACTTCTGACGGATATCCATGAAAGTTTTCAGGCTGCTCCGGTGGGCGAAGTGGTGGATGTCCTACAGATACCGGCCTTTTTGTGTCGTCAGACCGATTTGTTGGTGGCGGCAGCCCGTACCGGTAAGATTGTCAACATCAAGAAAGCCCAGTTCCTGTCGGGACTTGACATGAAATACCCCGTGGAAAAAGCGCAGGAGAGCGGAGCAAAGGAGATTTGGCTGACCGAGCGCGGCAATATTTACGGTTACAATAACCTGGTGGTGGATTTCCGTAATATTCCGGATATGAAAACCTTTGTGCCCCGTGTGGTCATGGACTGTACGCACTCCGTACAACGTCCCGGTGCGGCAGGCGGAAAGACTGGCGGAAACCGTGAGTTCGTGCCGGCCATGGCCTTGGCGGCGAAAGCGTTCGGTGCGAACGGATATTTCTTCGAGACGCATCCCGATCCGGAGAAAGCCATGAGCGACGGCCCGAATATGTTGTATCTGAAAGATTTGGAAACCGTAATTGCATCATTGCTATGAGCCCAGTGAAAGATATTGCCGTCAAGTGCTTCCGCGACGAAGCCCAGGCCATTTTGGATTTGATACCTCAGTTGGATGAACATTTCGATGCAGCGGTGGATTTGATGCTCCGTTGTACCGGAAAGGTAATTATAACAGGAGTGGGCAAGAGCGGGCATATCGGTGCCAAGATGGCCGCTACGTTGTCAAGTACGGGAACACCGGCTTTTTTCATCAATCCGTTGGATGTCTTCCATGGCGATTTGGGGGTGATGACGCCCGATGATGTCGTCATAGCTATTTCCAACTCCGGCCAGACCGACGAACTCCTTCGTTTCATTCCTTATTTATTGGAACATCATATTCCTTTGATTGGTATTTCCGGAAATCCCGATTCTTTGTTGGCCAAGTATTCCACGTGTCATTTGGTGGTCAAGGTCAGCCACGAGGCTTGTCCTTTGAATTTGGCACCGACGTCTTCCACTACGGCTACTTTGGCCATGGGTGATGCTTTGGCCTGTGCGCTCATCGAGATGCGTCATTTTCAGGCTAAGGATTTTGCACAGTTCCATCCCGGCGGGACGTTGGGCAAGCGTCTCTTGACCACGGCGCATGACGTGATGCGCAGCAACGACTTGCCGGTCATACCTCCCGGAATGAAGTTGGGCGAGGCCATTATCCATGTGAGCAAGGGAAAGTTGGGATTATGTGTGGCGCAAGTGGATGGTAAGGTTGTCGGATTGATAACGGACGGCGATGTGCGGCGTGCTATGGAAAGTTTGCAGGATAAGTTCTTTAACGTCCCGGTGGAGCAGGTGATGACGCGTACGCCGAAATGCGTGTCGCCGGATACCAAGATTGCCAAGATTCAAGATATTATGCACAATAACAAGATACATACGGTTTTGGTCGTGGATGAAGACCGGCATTTGTTGGGGGTGGTAGACCACTTCAGTTGTATGTTCTGACGGGCGGGTAATGGTATGAATCTTATAAAAAAGGATAGAATGCCTCGGCCCGGGTCGAGGCGAGGAAGCGATTATGAGTAAGTGGCGTGTCATATTCTGTGGCGTTTTGCTGTCGATGGGGCTTGTGTCTATGGCACAGGCAAGCTTGAGCGATTCTCTTACGGTAGAGGATTTAAAGGAAAACGGTGTGTTGTTTACGCCCCACAACCGCGTGACGTTGTTACCGAGCGGCGCGGAAAAGTTTGAAGACATGTTCAAAGCCATAGAGCAGGCCCGTCATTATATCTATCTGGAATATTTCAATTTCCGTAGTGATTCTATCGGAAAAGCGTTGTTTACCTTATTGGATAAAAAAGTACGCGAAGGGGTTAAGGTCAGGGTGATTTACGATGATTTTGGTAATGTCAGCAACGACCGTCCCTTGCGGAAAAGACATCTAAGGCAATTAAAGAGCCGTCATTTTGAAGTAGTCGTATTCGATCCCATCGTGTTTCCTTGGGTGAACCATGCCTTGCATCGTGACCATCGCAAAATTGTGGTTATCGACGATAAGGTGGTGTACACCGGAGGGATGAATGTGGCCGACTATTATATCCATGGCCGTCCGGAGTTCGGTAAATGGAGGGATATGCACATGCGTCTGGAAGGTGATTGTGTGCCTCTCTACCGACGTATATTCTGTGAGATGTGGGAGCGTTGTACCGGCGACAAGATAGACAGTTTGGAATACCAGACGGACAGTCTGGCCTTCCAGACCGACTTCCGGGGATTGAAAGAGACGGACTGCGCGGATTCTTCCGGCGTTCTTTTGGGTGTGGCTAATCGTGAGCCGAAGAGGAGTCCGGCTATTATCCGCAGGAGTTATATAGACGCAATCGACAATGCGCAAAAACGGATACAGATTGTAAACCCTTATTTTACTTTGGTGCCCAGTGTGAAGAAGGCCTTATATCGTGCGTTGAAGCGCGGAGTGAAGCTTGAGGTCATGTTGTCTACCAAATGTGACGTTCCCGTCATGCCCGATGTGGCGGCCTACCATGCCAAAAGGTTGATGAAGCGAGGGGCCGACATTTATTATTATGAAGACGGGTTCCACCATTCGAAAGTCATGATGGTGGACAGCACGTTTTGTACGGTGGGGTCGGCCAATCTGAATAGCAGGAGCTTGAAGTTCGACTATGAAGTGAACGCTTTTATCGTCGATTCCTGTACGACTCGCGAATTACAGTCTATTTTCGAGGTAGACAAATACCATTCTACGTTACTCACTCCGGAGAATTGGAAAAAGCGGCGCTCTTTCGGACGCCGCTTTATGGGATGGTTCTACCATCTTCTCATTCCCCTGATTTGATTTTTACATTCAGCTTTCCGGTTTCGGTTGGAGAATGTCCCGCATCAGGCTGATGTCCAAATCGTTCAATCCGTGTAGGAGCAATTCTTTCCGGTCTTCGTCAAAGGGGGATAGCAAAGGCTGTGTCGCATCCTTCCTTTTGCTGCGGTAGAGTTGGAGGTAGTTCCGGTAATGGGCGATGGCTTCCGTCGTTTGCTTCAGGCACCATGCCGTATGTCCGGCATTGAGATAGTCTTCCCACGTCACCTTATCCTGTTGCAGTATTTTCCGGTAGTACTTGTCTGCCTGTTCCAGACGTCCCATCTTGAAGTTGCACCAGGCGATGGCTCTCCACGACGGTACCACTCTTTCCCCTTTGTATTCCAATTCATAAAAACGTTGGGCGGCTTCTTCGTAGCGTCCGAGCTGCATCAGGCATAATCCGATTTCTGAAATCAGGCGGGTGTCGCCCGGGTTCATCTCTTCCAAGCTCTTCAGGCAGTCGAGTTCCTGTTCATAGCGTCCCAAGGCAGAATAACACAGATACATTTGTTTCAGAATCCATTCATTGTCCGGACTCAACAGGTCGGCTTGTTGATAATAGTATATGGCCTTGCTCGGCCGGTCGGTATGCTGATAGCAAAAGGCCACTTTTTGTAGCGTTTCGGCATCTGCCGTTTCGTGTTTGAGTGCCTCTTCCATGTAGGCAATGGCATCCTGGTAATATTCCCTTTTCATAAGGAATGAGGCCATCTCGCGCAAGTAAGCCGGCGTTTTCAACATGCTTTCCAATACCGTATAACGGGTGAACAACTGGTCTCTTTTGAACGGGTCGTCGAACTGTGCCTTACGCGGATGAAGTTTAAAGAAACGGTACAAATCCTGCAAATAGCTACGGTAGACGGAACCGATGTTCATGCTTTCCTTGGCTACATCCCGGAGACCTTCTTCGTTGCCTTCTATCTGTGAGCCGATTTGGGAAATCATCATATCCCGTTGCGAAGGGGCTATTTGGTTGAGCATCATGCAAAGCGAATATTTGTCCGATTCGCAGAAGTTACCGGCTTCCATAAGCATTTGTATCGGATTGTGCCGTATACCCGGAGGGAAGATGCTTTTCACTTCCGGCCGCCGTCTGTTGAATGGCGTGAACCAGTGTGCGACGGATTGGAAGAACGAGAAGCCTTTGAGCGCGGAGAAGGTTCCCAAGTTGATGTCTATCCCTTCCTTACCCATGGCAATGATTTCTTTCATGTTGTCGGCCAACTGTTTGTTGCCCCGCATCTTTTCCCATTCCGCATTCGGTTCTCCACGCAAGGCCTTCGCCAAATCTTCCTCCATTTGCTCGAATCCCATTTTATTGCGTTGATAGTTCCGGCTTCTGAGTAAATCGGGAAAGATTTCATTTTGCAATTTCCTTTCGGCCTTAGCCGTTTCCAGACTGAGCAGGAATTGCTGTTGCAGGAGGATGAGTTCCCCTTTGAGGTGTTCGTCCTGTGCCAGCAATGATAGTCCGTCCGAGAGGTCGGGATAGTAGACAAAGCGCTTTTCGTATTGCATGTAGGTCCACACGGCGGCCGTCATGGCCCGTGCGCGGACTTTCGTATGCTCCGTTCGACAGAAATGAAGCAAAAGGCGGTATTTTTGCGGGTCGAAATATCGTTGTATGTTCAGCATGACGGCACTGATGAGCAAGGCTTGTTCATCGATGTCCTGCCGTTCTATGAAGCTTTTCAGTTTCTCCGCGTCGGCTGCATGGAAAAGAGGAGCGGTCCAGATATACTCGAACAGCCTGTCGTATGCGTTGTAGAAACTGTTCTCCTCAGCTTCTCCCGTAGAGGTCTTCCCGCGCTCCTCTGACAATTTTTCCCGTAATAAATCGGCCGTTTCGAGCCATTGGTCGAAAGAGGCCGTCTGGTCGGCGTCACAGCGATTGTACGTTTCCGCGTACAGGTCGTTTTCGTAACGGACATGGTAGAGCCGTGCGGACTTGTCGAGCAACGTGAACGCTCGGTGAGTCAGGTTGCGGTGTACAAGAGCCTGTTGAGGGTCCGTGCCTCCCTGTGATATGAACGTGAGCATCATGCCATAGTCCTGTTGTACGGATTCCAGTTCACGGTTCAGTTCCGGATTCTCGGTGTTGAACAAAATCCCCCGGATACAGTTCAGGGCATCGTGCATGCGGCGTGAGGCAAGTGCCTCTACGGCATCTTGATAAAGAAGTTCAAAGCTTTTCCTATCCATAAGTTTAAGGGATGAATGGTGTGTGGATGAGCGTGTCGCCCGTATATTCAGGCGTAATCAAATGTCGGTAAGTCAAAAAACGGAGAGCTGTGGCCACGTTGCCTTTTTCCGCCTTTTGGGCTTGGGGATAAGCCGGTATTTTCAGAGAATCTATCGTTTCCGGTTCTACAGGGTAGCCGAGCAGGATGTTCCGTATGCTGTCCGTTTGTTCCTTGCGGTTAATTTGTTCCACGGCTTTGTTGTAGCCTTGCAGCAGCAAGCGCATTTGTTCCGATTTCCTTTTGTCGGTCACAACGTCGGACGATACCATGAAAGCCATGAGCCGTATGTGTGGCTTCCGGCTGTCGTAGATGCTCCTATGGCCTTTCAGCTTGGCTTGTGTGATATACGGTTCGGGAAGGAAAGCCGCATCTATCGTGGCATTGTTCAGCATGTCGTACCGGAGCCGGATGTCGTTGATTTGGGGATGGTAGACCGTAGACGGTTCCAGACGTGCCTGCCCGACGACCGTATCTAACAACAGGTCCGTCACCGAGTGGCGGGCCATGGCCACCATTCGTTCCTTTAGATGCTTGGTCTGTCGTATGCGTCTGCTTTTGGCCGTCAACAGTTCATGATGTCCGTCCGCCTGCATGAATACGTACAGGCCGGTGCCTTTGCTTTGCATCCATGCCGCACGAATCAGATCCGTGTAGGACACGTCCACGTGTCTGCGGGCGAAAGCCGTATCACAGTCCATTTGGGCATTGAAAGTTTGCAGGCGGATGTCCAGGCCTAATTCTTTGAACAGTCCGCACCGCTGGGCATAGTAGAACGGCAGGCAGTCCAAGGTCGGCATCAAGGCCACCTTAAGGGCTAAGGAATCTTGACGCGTTTTCCCGGTCTGTGAGGTAGCCGTATCGTTCTGTCCGGAGTGGCATCCGCAAACGATACCTAACAAGAGGAGTAGGGGAATTAACTTCTTCATGGAGTTTTGGAATGAAGAAGGGCAACCCGTATGCACAAGTCGCCCTTCGTATTTCAGAATGTCCGCCGGGACGGATTAACCTTTGATGGCTGCGATACCCGGGAGGATTTTGCCTTCGATGGCTTCGAGCAGAGCACCGCCGCCCGTAGAAATGTAAGAAACCTGGTCGGCCATGCCGAATTTGTTGATACATGCTACGGAATCACCACCACCGATGAGTGAGAACGCACCGTTTTTGGTAGCTTCGGCAATAGCTTCGGCAATGGCGCGCGAACCGGCTGTGAAGTTATCGAATTCGAATACACCGGCAGGACCGTTCCACAGAATCGTCTTGGCTCCCTTGATGGCTTCGGCAAAAGCTTTCTGAGTAGCCGGACCTGCGTCCAGACCTTCCCAGCCTTCGGGAATGTCGTTAGCCGGAACCACTTGTGTGTGTGCGTCATTGGCAAAAGCGTCGGCAGCCACGCAGTCCGTACCCAATACGAGGTTTACGCCTTTGGCCTTCGCCTTTTCGATGATATCGAGAGCCAACTGCAATTTGTCGTCTTCGCAGATGGAGTTACCGATCTTGCCGCCCTGGGCTTTGGCAAAAGTATAAGTCATACCGCCGCACAGAATCAGGTTGTCCACCTTGTCCATCAGGTTTTCGATGATACCGATTTTGGTAGAAACCTTAGAGCCGCCCATGATGGCCGTGAACGGACGTTTGATGTTGCTCAATACGTTGTCTACAGCGTTCACTTCTTTCTCCATCAGATAGCCGAGCATCTTGTTGTCGGCATCGAAATAGTCGGCGATGACAGCCGTAGAAGCATGTTTGCGGTGAGCTGTTCCGAACGCGTCGTTTACGTAGCAGTCTGCGTATGAAGCCAATGTCTTGGCAAACTCTTTCTGAGAAGCCTTCATGGCCTTTTTGGCATCTTCGTAAGCAGGGTCTTCCTTGTCGATGCCTACAGGTTTGCCTTCTTCCTCAGGATAGAAGCGGAGGTTTTCCAACAACAGCACTTCGCCCGGTTTCAATGCTGCGGCAGCGTCAGCGGCCTTGGCGCAATCGGGAGCGAATTTTACGGCTACGCCCAATTTCTCTGAAACGGCGTCTACAATCTGACTCAAAGAAAACTTCGGGTTCACTTTGCCTTTCGGCTTGCCCATGTGGCTCATGATGATAAGCGCACCGCCGTCGGCGAGGATTTTTTTCAGCGTAGGCAATGCTCCGCGAATACGGGTATCGTCTGTAATCTTACCGTTCTCATCCAAGGGGACATTGAAGTCCACACGTACGATTGCCTTCTTGTCGGCAAACTTGTAATTGTCAATAGTCATAATTTTAAATCTTTATTTAAAGGTTTTCTGTCGTTTCCTTCTTAATATAATGCTTTTACAGCACTGCAAAATTATACTTTTCCGTCCATATTTGCAAGAAAGCAGACCCTTTATTTGCAGAGGACGGGCTACGTTTTCACGCGGTGTTTCCGCCCGTCATGCCACGGGTTGTTTACGGTTGGGCGGAAGGGCGTGCCGCTCCGTGGGTACGCAGGTAATGCCGGCATATCATTTTCAGTCCGCAGACCTCGCATTTGGGCGTACGTGCCGTGCAGGTATAGCGTCCGTGCAGGATGAGCCAGTGGTGGGCTTTGGGGATAATGGGATCGGGGAAATAGCGTACCAGTTGCTTTTCCACGCTGTAAGGCGTGGTACAAGTGTCCGGGACGAGTCCGATGCGGTGGCTCACGCGGAACACATGAGTGTCTACGGCCATGGCGGCTTTTTCAAACACGACGGCTTGGATGACGTTGGCCGTCTTACGTCCTACGCCGGGCAGCTTGACCAACTCATCCAAATCGGAAGGAACCTCGCTGTGGTAGTTTTCCACCAGCATGCGCGCCATCCCTACCAGATGCTTGGCTTTGTTGTTGGGATAACTCACGCTACGGATATATTCATAAATGGTTTCCGGCGTGGCGGCGGCCATGGCTTCCGGAGTGGGGTAGTCGCGGAAGAGCGGAGGGGTAATCATGTTGACCCGTTTGTCCGTACATTGGGCGGAAAGTATGACTGCTACCAACAGTTGGAACGGGTCGTGGTAGTGCAGTTCGGTTTCAGCCACGGGGATTGCTTGTTCAAAATAAGCAATGACGCGGTCATAGAGTTCTTGCTTTTTCATTTTCTCTTGCTGTTTACAGGCAAAGACAGGACAAACCGAATGCCGTGAAGCTGGCTTCAGATTGCCGAGATACAGCCTATTTCGTGCAAAAGTAAGGAAAATATGCGAGGCTTGCTACTTTGCGGAACGGAAAAAACTGTATGATAGTCTAATTCTTTACAAAAAACAGGGCGCAAGAGGTTCCCGTACGAACGTCAGGAGGTCGTAAAAACGTTTGGCTGAGATTGATTTTTCAATCTCAGCCAAATGATTTTTCATTCGGCGCAGAAATATTTTCTGTTCTGCTGAGGCAAATTTTATGTTGTTATTTGATTGAAAATCAGAAGTATGTAAGATGGCCTGTGTTTCTCCTTTTTATGGCTTTGGACGAAAGGAAAAAGATAGACACAGATTCAACTCCGGTTCATCGCCTGTAAGGTTGTTCCGTATTCTTCTATTTGTGAGAAGTATTTCCAGTGCTGGTCTTGTTTGTATTTCTCTGTAGAACCTTGCGGGACGTGGATCCGGCAAACGTTGAACCTGATGCCTCCGAAGGTGTCGGCATGGATGGAGGCCGGTTCCGCAGCTTGGCAATAAACGGTTTTCAGGCCGGCACAGCCATAAACGGCTTTTTCGCCCATCATATAAAGTGAAGACGGAAGGTGGAGTTCTTTCAGTACGAAGCAATTCATGAGGCATTTGGACGGAATGACTTCGCATCCCTCCAATATACGCAGGACGGAAAGGCTGTGGGGAAGGTAATAGTTTGTTTCCTTTCCCGTTTCGTTATCCTGACTTATTTTCCGCATCTCGATGTCGGGGGTAGTCCCGAAGAGTTCGCCGAAGTTGGAGAAGGTGGCCGGAGTGCCGCAGGCCGGAAAAGGGACGGTCAGAGTCTTTAGCGAGCGGCAGCCTGAGAATATGTGTTTGCCTAAATGATGTACGGAGGAAGGAATGGTTATTTGTTCCAACGCATGGCAGTCGGCGAAAACGCGGTCGCCGATATGGACGATTTTGTCCGGAATGTCGATTCGTGTAAAGCTGTTGCATCCTTCGAATGCGGAATTGCCGAGATAGACCACGGAGGAGGGCAGCGAGACAGAAGGGAGGGAAATACAGCCGGTAAAACTGTTGCTTTTGAGTTGCAGCAGTCCCTCGGGGAGCTTTACTTCCGTCAGGCTTTTACAATCGGCAAACACTTGGCTTCCCAGCAGGATGGCATTGTCGGGTATGGATATGCGGGTAAGGCCGTGGCAAGAACAGAAAGCGGCTTTACCTATACTTTTGAGTGTGGCGGGCAGGGTGAGTTCCTGCAAGTGGTAGCAATGCGCAAAAGCGTAGTCCTTGATGTGTTTCACTCCTTCGGGCAGAAGAACGGAGGTCAGACTTTTACAATAGGCGAAGGCGTGCTGTCCTATGCCTGTCAGTGTGTCCGGAAGTTGGACGCTCGACAGCGACTTGCAGTAACTGAAGGCCTGGAAGCCGATGTAAGTGATACCGTGGGCGACGACCACTTTCCGGATATGGTTCAGATGGCTTTCCCACGGAACTTCTTTTTCGCCGAAGAAATCGTAAAGGGGGCCTGTGCCGGTGATGCGTAGTTCTCCGTTTTTCGGATTCAGGCTCCATTGAGCATGATCTCCGCATGAACCGGAATACGATTCGTGGGAGGATGATTCTAGCCTTTTGGGAAAGAATATTTGTGAAAGGATGTTTTTGACTTTAGCCATTTGTCTATGCTGATTTGATTTATATTCCATCATTTATTGTCCGTTATATATTTGTGGAGAAAAAGGGATTAAGAGTAGAAGGCAATACTTGATATAAATATTGCGCAGCTTCCATCCCGTTTTTCTAATGTTGAGGTCCTGAGAAAACCCTAAGTCTGGAAAAACGGGAATGGAAGCCTGCGCATAACACAGGCATCCACCCGCACTTTCTCATCAGACTTGTTTTTGAAATTTCTCAGGTTTCAACATTGATAAGAATATGCAGTAAATGCAATTTTGTATCCACAAAGAGGATGCGTCCCGACGCTCCGGTCTACATCACATCGGCAAAATTAAACATTTTTTCTCTAATAAGATGAAAAAGATAAGGAAATTTTTTATGCGGATAAAAATAGTGAAAAATCCAAAGGCCGTTACAGGGAACTTTGGATTTTCCACAGGAGGGGGATGCCCTGCGGCAATGGACTGAAATGATAGAGGTTTAATATTCAGTCTTGTCTGTCGTGTTGCGCCACAGGTCGAAAGCTGCGATGGCTTCTTCGGACAACAGTTCTTCCATGGCTTTCTTGCGGTTTTGACGGGGGAGAGCCAGTTCTTCGTAGATAAAGGAATCGTCGAATCCGATGTCGGCTGCGTCGTCCTTATTGTTACCGTAGTATATTTTGTCGAGGTGCGCCCAGTATATGGCACCGAGACAT
>PPYF01671372.1_pt1 | contig 13765 bp, 10 predicted proteins | sample 1559871 | NCBI WGS metagenome assembly PPYF01 (sample SAMN08240021, study PRJNA423297) | Human gut metagenome, whole genome shotgun sequencing project. | reverse complement strand
TATTCTGCATGCGCAGACATGTGGTTAGGCAAATTTAATCTATTATATTGAGAAAGCAACCTTTCATTTCCGCATTTATAAAAAGATACCCTGACACAGAATATTTTCTAATTCCATATCAGGGTAAGACACTCTGTTTTATCGAACAATAATATAAAAAACTACCCTGACACTTAAGAATATTTCTATAACATGTCAAGGTAGTAATCGAGCTATAAATCAGGGAGTTTTACAAGTTTTTCAAAATTAGTTTTCCATATATCAAGTTCAAATAGAACTCCATCAACATCCACATTTAAGGATGCAATAACCTCAACTCCATCAATATCTGTAAATTGAAATTCACTAATTTGTCTACCCAATTTCCTACTTTCATTTATTTTCCCCTGTGGAAACAAATACAAACTACCCATTTCCCCATCATCCATTGGACATACTAATAAGCCATTCTTCCAATCTTCAGACATTTCTAAAGATGACTTATGAACAAGTAATTCAATAAGTTGTTCCTCTTGCTTAGTCGGTATTCTATAAAATTTCATGTATTCTTCCTATATTAAATGTTCCATCAGAAAGTTTAAAAGCTGTATACTGTATATTTCGACCACCTATTCTAATAATCTGATTGAAAGGTCTACCAAAGTTGCGGATATTCAAAAAGAAAAGCCGATGATAATACCTTTTTTACCAAAGTTGACCCATTTTCATATTTTCGAAGAGCCAATACCCACCCATCGTCCAAATGGAGATTCTCATGAAAATTAGAATCTGCCACAATTCCTTTTTCAAACAATTCAGTTCGCGACATTTCCTGCTCATCTAATTCTATAAAACAAAGATATTTCCCTTTATAGGTCATCACTTTAGAAGGTAACTCTGCACCATCCGAACCTGGAGAATCCGCCCCTTTAATACTATAAATAATGCTGGAATCATTTGATAATACTTCATTTATTTCAATATATGGAGTTTGTAGATATCCACTATCTATCAATACTTTAACTTGTTCTGCCACTCGTTGATGTATCTCCACTGGCGAAAAAGAGGGGGAAACACATCCTCCCAATAAAATAAATAAGATAACATAAACCAAGTTTTTCATAAGTATATTATTAATATTTTACATATCGTACTAAATCTGTATTACCCAATATTCGAATAGATTTTACCCGACTTTGATTTTTAGTATATTCGTACAACATTCCTTTTCTATCTTTCTTTAGTCCATTATCTTTTAGATAAACTGCATTTCTGCGCTGGGTAGGAGATAGTGCTAAATTACAATGGAATTTGCCTGTAATATTTCGAAATTAATAAAGAGTTACTGTTTGCACAATCAAAATCTATCCAAATAGTTTTTTGTAAAAAATAAAAAAATCGCTGTTCTATCAATACATTATTTAGCTTTGCAGAAACTTTATAAAAGCCAATTTTCATATTTCTTTTTTCTAACAATCTTGGAAGTTCATAAGCCTTTATAAAACCACTATATATTATTTTATCATTCAATGAAATAATAGTATTAATATCTTGGCTATTTTCATACGAGTTCCCTACAAAGATCAATGTAGATCTAGATGCAAAACAAACAATACATACACATAATAACATCAGCCCGACTGTTACCATTAATACTTTTCTATTTTTCAAATTCATTTATATCATCTCCATTTAAGACCTAAACTATAGACATCAACAATATTATTATCATAGTGAACATATGGATAAGGTATTTTTCTATTCATATAATTCAAGGAATTACTACCTCTATTTATATTATATTGTTGTTGCAGCATAACTTTTCTTTGTGTCGAATTACTATTGTGAAAAACACCTCCTTGTTTCATTATATTAAATGGATTCTTTGAATGTAGCAATCCGGCTGCATGTCCAAATTCATGAGTTGCAGTAAAGGTGTTATTGTGAGACAGATTATTAGACAATAAATTATTATTCGCAAAATCCCTTGACGCCAAAGTCATTACTTTTCCACCAGACATACTTGTAACTCCACGAGCCCCTTCACCATCACTATCCGCCAATACAAATAAATGGTCTGCACTTTCAACATCCTTCATAGAAGTTACCACTTTGAGATCCATATCAACCTTTAAATTATAAGTTTTGCCATCACTCCATTCAAATTCTCCTTCATAAGTACTTTTTATATCAGAAACTATATCTTTGGCAGCTCTCTTCATATTTATATTATCACTTGAATTATTGAATATTTTGGCAGTTACATGCATAGTCACAATATTGTCATTTAAAGTATACCAAATACTATCTCCGTTTATATCTATATTATTCACTGGATTATTTGCTCCATATTGATAAGGAGATAGAGAAACATACTTTTCTAAAAATCTATCAGTCTTCATAAATCTTCCCAATGTTGCATCATACATTCTTGCCCCATAATCATACCAATCCAATCCACCTTTCTGATCCAACTCTTTACCATTATACTTATATGGCTGAACGTTATTACATCCATTAGACATTAAACCACCAAAAGGATAATAATCATTCACTTCATCAACATTACCGGCCTCGTCAGTAACAACCCTTACATTACCTTGATGATCTTTCAGATAGAAATGAAACTTATTATCTTGGAAACTATAATATCCCGCCTCATTCAAGAGCATCTTCAAACTGCCATTCTCATAGATCGCATTACCACAATAAACGGTGGACGTGACGTTATTGTTCATAGTATGCGTGGTACGGACTTTCCTGCCGTCTGCAGCATATTCATATTCAATACTACTTCCATCAGCAAAGCTAATGTGACTAGGCAAATTTAAGATATTATATTGAATTTCAGATATTTTTTTGTTCAAATCTTTAGCCAGATTGCCATTTTTATCATATTCATACTCTACCGTTTCATTGACATTATCCTTAAACTCCATACCGTTACCAAATACAGAGTTGGTGGCATTGTCATAAACCGACTGTAATTGATTGCCATGGTAGATCAAATTCAGATTATCAACCAAACCATAAGAATCCGTACCCGTTTGACCGTATCTAAGCAGCCCCAAGATATTACCCATTTTGTCATAGCCGGTTATCTGTTCGTTGAAACGGTTACGGTTCTGTTTTAAGTTAGTACCTTCTCCATAAATAGCATCTTTCAAACGGGAAAGACCGTCATAAGTGAAACTGTAACCCTTTTCTTGCGGATCAATAACTGTAGCCATACCATTTTCGCCACTACGCCAACACATGCGGCTGATATTACCATTATAACAGGGAGTAGTCCCCTCTAGCGTTTCCTGATAGTTAAGCGTTTGGTTAAACAAAGGACCATTAATGCCTTTTATCCACGAACGAAGATTATATGCATAGTCGGTTCGTAACTCATATACACCATTACGTTTATCTGTTTTCAAACGACCTATCTCATCATACACATTGTCTACTAAAACAATAGGAGTATTATCATTCAACTGATAGCTAGTCTTCAATAGACGGTTGGCATGGTCATACGTATGCCGGTGCAATTCTACGGTTGGTCCAGTACCAGGAAATGTATGTATACGTTTTTCTTCCAAGGGATTTCCCGAGAAATTATAAGCTGTATGGACAATCTCCGTACCACCCAACTCATTATTACCCCTTTGCTGGATTATCCGGTAACGGTCGTCATAATACATTACCGAATACGTAAAAGTACCCGGACGGGCAGAGAGGAGCGATGTCCAAACCCCGGTCAGCTGCCCTTTACAACCGCCTGCATTCCGCTTGCCATAGCCTGTTTCCTCTACGTAAACAGTGGTCATGTCATTGGGAATGCCGTTCTTGCCCAAAAACTCATAATGGTCGTAATAGTTGGCAGAAAGGAGGCTCGGAGAATTTAAAGTTACACCTTTCAATTGATAGCCTTTCAACCCGTTCTCTTCATTTGCCCAATCGACATACACGACGATAGTATCTAAAGGATTGGAAGCATAATCCAACGTATTCGCACAAACTCCGGTCAATACTGTCCGACCGAAAGCATCAGGAATACTGAAACTCCACTCGTTCCGCTCACGCTGTTCGCCGTCTTGAGTAAAGACAGGATGATCGGCAGCGTCATAAACGGTATAAACAGGATCGCATCCTGGAAGTTTCTTGTAAATACAGCGGTTATACTTATCGTAATGATAAATATAGGCATATTGCTGAAGAACGGGAGCCGTTTCAGACCATTCTCCTTCATCGAAAAAATAATCGGCTGCCATCGGAGGCAACATCATACACAGGTTGCCATAGTTATCATAAACATGGTACGTATCATAAGATATTTGATTATCATCAGACTGACGAACGAGAACTATGCGACCGGCCTTGTCTTTAAATTCATAACTCACATGATTGTCTTCGTCTATCGTACGAACCACTTCCAATGTTCCGGCATCATATTCACCCGCACAGACCAAACTGTCATTCTTTATCCTATAACGGCACACGATAAAGCAACTGTCTACCCGATCAACTGCGTTTTTACGTTCTATATTGGTCAACACGTCTGTTTTGACCGGATGATTCTGCCAAGCAACTCCGGGACCATACTTCTTGACAATTCGGTTCAATGAAGAACTATCGTATTCAGGAGAGCTGAAGGGAGAGCTATCTTTCTCGTAATAGCTTGCTTTACAAACGGCCTCACTGACTTCTACGGATGGAAGAAAAGCACCGCCAGCAGTCGATTCTGCTACCGGAAGCCAAAGTTTAGATTCGCGGTTGATTCCGTCATACTCCTGCAATGTGAGCAGGTCGGTTTTATAAGGAGTGAAGCCATGAGATATATGAAGTGAAGGATTCCCGAAATGGTCAAAATACTGTATCTCGCGAAGATAATCACAGGTGTGCAATTGGGAGAGATCATCTGTGGAGACAGTGGGAGTCAGAGTAATCACACAGGGCTGCCCCTCGGTCGTACACAAAGCATCACTAAAGTTCGGTGCCTCTATCGTCGTCGTGATCCGTCCGTTATCGACACTGCCTTCCGAAACAACATAATAGGTGCCTGAAGGAAGTTTCTTGACCTCAATGCGGGCATGTTTCTCATTCTCACACTGACCTTCTCCCGCATAATCGTCATTGCTGTAAAGGAGCTCACCGGCTCCATTCAAGATGCTCATATAAGTATCTTCCAGTTCCGAACCGCAGTGACTAAACACCACATCCATCTCCTTTTGCAATACCAACTTATAAAAAACGTCATTCGCAGGTCTTGCCGGATAAGCATCCGTATAGTCTACAGAGGTATCTCGGGTATCGGAAAAGAAGAGTCCCGCCTTATATGTTCCAGCGTCGATAGCAAGTGCTTTTGTGTCTCCCGTTTGTGCAAGAAGTCGCCCGTTTATGGACAGGGAAATGTTGCCGTTCTTTTCCGCGTCGGTCACAATATAGTAGACGCCCGGGAGCAACACGGGTATATGAATACGGGCACTTTTGGCATTTGCACAAGCTCCGTCACCATCCGAATCGTCATTGAAATACAGCAACTTCTGCGTTTGGGAAAACACTTTCAAATAGGTGTCCGCAACTTCCGAACCGCAATTATCAACGGTCAGCTCCATCGGATTTTCAATCTCCAACCGATAGAAAACTTCATTGCCGGCTTTCTCCGGAAAATTGCCGGACATGAGTTCCGAGTTCTGAACATCTGTATATTGAAAGCTGTCCGCCCGGCTACCTATATCAATAGGACGAGAAAAACTGACTCCGGGAGCATACGTACGCCCACTCAAGTTCATTCTATAATACACGGCCCAAATAGGCGTGTCAGCATAAACATAAATATAATAGGTGCCCGCTCCCAAATCATACACATTCAGCTCGTAGTCTGTACCAAGCTTTTGCGTGCGGATGGGAACAACAGGATCATGCAAAGCTGAAAGAAGGTGAACACTGTAAGAATCCCCTTCCCAAGGACATTCAGTTCCATCATCATCCAGGCAAATCTCCATCGGTTCTGTCAGGGTGAAGCGATAAACTACATCATGCCGAGAATAATTATCCCAATAGTTATCACTGGCATTATAATCACATTGATAATCTATCGTATTTGCAGAATCAGCCAATGCAAAATTCTCACCAAATGTCCCCAACTCAAACGGATTGTAAAAATCTTCACCCAATTCACGAGGGGTTGTCTTTACATAAATAGTAACATCTTCCGCATCCACCGGTTTATACCCTTCATAGATGTTAGGTTTAGCAACCAGATAGTACACGCCAGGCAGCAAACCATATCCATAATCTCCCCATGCTTCCTCCACATAAATCGTACGACTCAAGAGGATGCCCGAAGAATTGAGCAAGAAAACAGTACCACTATCAGTGATACTGGGTTTTGCACTGGCTCTAATCTTCATAGGCTGCGTCACTGTTAGTTTGTAAAAAATATCCTTGGATATAAACACCCTCGTATCATCCATATCGGTCGGAGGTATAAATCCACAGTTAAAATTAGCTGTACTTTGGGTATCTTCATAAGTAAACGGTTCCGAATAGGTACCAATGTCAATAGCTGTTGCCATTCGTTCTTCCAAAGACTGTCCCCACGAATAGACAGAGCAGAATAACAAGAAAAATAAACATATATAAGTTTTCATAAAAAATCAATTTCATTATCAAGTTAAACCATTCATTGAATTACTTATCATTTACCAAAATGATAAATATACTGTTGAAGCATTACCTTACGGGCGTCCGCATCCAGATAATAACTATCTGTCAGCCGACTATAATTATCATATTCAAATTTCGTTATGACATTATTGGGATCGGTAATGGAAACAACTCCCTGCAAAGGGACATATTCATAGGTGGTAACCCGCGTATTACCGGGAAGTCTCTCACGAAGAGAGTTTATCTTATCCCATATCTCTTCAGTAGGTACGGCAAGTGAGGCCCAATCACCGAAAACGTCTTCGATGTCTCCATCATAACCAAGCGCCACACTCACCTGCTGCCGGGTAGCATTCTCTATCTTGGCTATAGGATAGCGGTTGCGATATCCCCAAATGAAGAGAACAGGCGTATCGTCTTTTGCCATAATTTCGCATACATTACTATTACTGTCATACGATTGGTAAACGACTTCATCACGAAAGTCCGCCATTCGGTCAGTTTTAAATTGCACCCTCACCGGGAGGCAGGTGCCGGACTTAAACAAGATCCTCTTTTCCGTGCATTGCTCGTCTTCGACGTGTTTATGCAAAGAGAGTATGGCAGGATAACCATCCAGATAAGTATAATGATCCGAGAATTGTACGCCGTCACTGTTTGTAAAGTCCACCCTACGTGGCTTCAACGAAGAACCTGGATTGGAGAGATGGCGGTCGTCATACGCATATTGCTTTTCCGTCGACATTACCCGTTGTCTCCCGTTAACTTTGCAATAATATTGTGTCGTTTCTTTATCAAGTGCCCAATACGTTTCACAATCCAAATAATAAGTAGTCCTCATATTCGTAGCAGAATGGGTATTGTCATTGTCAGCCACAAATACCGGCTTGCCAAGCAGGCTATTCGTTTTTTTCATGTACAAATCAACATCCACTATCAGCTTCCGGACAGGAAGATCCACAGGAATATTATACGGGCCCGCGATTACTTTTTTATATTCGTATCGGGTAGATGACACTAGCTCTTGCCCGTCGAAACGGTCTATACCCATAAGAGCCCCATTTCTCTGATTGGTCTCAAAATAGCCTGTAACAAAATCATCAGAAGGTTCATAAGGATGTCCGGGAAGCATCCGCCCAAGTCGATTCAATACGCTTTCCGGTTGATTCAACATAAACTCCCGGACAGAAGCGAATGTATTCTCCCCACTTTCCCAATGCAGAACGTCCTCAAAAGCATGTGCATCCACATCATAGTAATAGACGGTCTTTTGTGAAATGCCTCCTCCCAATATCTCTTCACTGACAATATTGTACATTACCGGACTTCCGTTACGAAAGGTAATATTAGAGACAGGCATCGAATGATAGACTGTCAAATATTCGTTCCAAAGGCTTTGCCCGTCGTCCATTACTTGCGTTACCGTAGAACAATAATCACGCTCTGTAACTATGTGTTTAATAGCACCGCCGCCCCAAACGGATTCATACTTCTCATTATTGATAACCGTCAGGCCATATCTATAATTCTTACAGAGCCTTTTCCTTGTCTTCGGATCATAGGTTTCTATACTCTTCACCCGCAATCCGCCAACCGGATAGAGGTAGTCTCGATACTCCGGCTGTTGGCTATTGTCACGAAACGCGCCGTAATTGCCTTCGTAAGAGAAAGAGGTTTCAATACCTTGCGGATCTGTTATCCGGTCAAGAATACCCACAATGTTACCAGACGCTTCACGGTCTATTCCGACTGCATTCTCAAATAATACAGTGTCTTTTCTTCCCGTGTTATTGGTATCCGGTAAAGGTATTCTTTTCGAAAAGTTCGGCACTGTCAACTTACTACCATTAGCACTCGCTTCCGAACCGTTCATAAATCCCCAATGATCTACAGCCTTCGTATAGATGGAAGGAACGCTGTTTACACCCACATACCTGAATGAATAAGTTTGCGATTCTACACCGGGAGCGGAGATACGTACAGAATCAAGTTTAGTCAAAGAGGTTTTTCCATTATAGGGAGTTACATAAAAGTTAATGGTACGCACCAGTTCTCCATTCTCATCCGTCACTTGCATTTTATCTAATACACTTGTATTGTTAGGCACTTCACCTACTGCTTTATAACTGACAGACAATCTGTTTCCCATAAAATTCACCTGTGCCAATCGGGTAGTACTCATCCTACCCTCCGCACAGTAACTACCTGACGGGTAACTCATATTCGCTACATAGCTCGAAACGCTCTCTTTATTGGCATTGGGCAAGGAGGAAGAACCTGACGATCTGCCTGCCGTAATTTGATAATAGTTATTGCCGCCGCTTTTTTGTTCCATCAGATACAATTTGGGACTCCCGTCTTTATCCCTTTCATCAAAGACCAGCCTGTCATTCAAATTATAATAAGCACTAGGTTCCCATTGATTCTGAAGGGTTTGATACTGAAAACTAACCAATGTAGGATGTGGATAACGGGCTGAACAAATAGAGGTACACATCCAGCGGGTAATAATATCATTCATCGTCTCGTGTACGCCATTGAACAGATATTTGACTCCATTTCCATCTGTTATATTCATATCACTTTCAACATACCTTACCACATCGCTGTTATGAGGCACAGTAATAAGAGGGGAAGACCTGTCTGAAAAATATCCGCTTCCACCGCCACCCGGCAACTTATAAGTGAACTTATCCGGACGCGTATCCCGTTTATTATCTACCATCTCCCCATAATAAATCAATCGGTCTCTTTCATCACCGGGGACTGTATTTTGAGAAAAATATCGATCAAACCATCCATAATAGTCATTGTCTGCTACCCCGATCACCTGGCGGGCTATAGACGGTTCGAGATTCAATGTCCATCCTGCTCCCGCATATCCGCTTCCTTCTTTGGGCTTAAGCCCCGAAGCATGATAAGACAAAGTAACAGGTATGGTAACCTCCCCTGCAACTATATCATACAAGGGAATAGTTATGTTAGGTACTCCTGTACAATGATCTACAGGATAAGACTGATATTTCACCATAGCCGTAGCCGTTGGGGAAAGTGGTACAAGTCGTGGAACATCCAGCTTTATTCCATCTTCACTCTGCCCCTTAGCAGATAAAACCGCGAAAAAGGCTGATAATATAAGAAACAGCCTCTTTAGTATTATTTTTTTATTCGTATATAGATTATTCATAACTCGTTTTTTCTATTATTTATCAATAAAATAGTTTAGTCAATACAAAATGAATTAGCAGAGTCCTTCCATTTCACACAATCATGATCTATGGAAGGACTACTACTTAATTTTCTGCTTTACAAATTCATCGCATTAGCGCCTAAAACGCCTGCCAAAGCCGAAGCCACTGCGATAACCACTTTCAGGATCATATCCCATACTGATTTCTTCATTGCCATCATTTACCTCCTTTCTGTTCTTTAATGTGTTGTGTTACTCTGTGTTTCTCCGTACTTCCAGTCTCATCAGTTCTATCGGCAAATGCTCCGAACTCATTGAGTTCCTTTGCCACCTCAAAGCACGGGCACTGTTTAATCCATTCTTCCGGTTCTATCTCACCGTTTCCATTGAGATCCGGCGAAAGGTCCCGGTGTCCGCATACCCGGCAGCCGGGAAATTTCTCCTGTAGCTGCCCGACGAGTCGCCGGAGCGTAGCCCGTTGTGCCGGAGTCCGGGTATCTGCCGGGCATCCCCGGCAGTCCAGACCACCTTCATAGCAGATACCTATTGAATGAGCGTTGAAACCTTTGGCGTGTGCTCCGATGCGTTCGATGGGGCGGGTGAGGTGCACTGTTCCATCCTTGCGGATGTAGTAGTGATAGCCTGTTCCGTTAAATCCGCGCCGCCGGTGCAACCGGTCCAAATCTTCCGGAGAAAGTGTACAATCCTCCCTCGTGGCGCTGCAATGCACCACAATCAAGTTGATAATCCTCATGTTAGTGAATGATTTCTAGTTTAGTTAAAAGTCAAATGTCTAGTTAAGCCTACGAAGTTTGCCGTTTACATTTTGTGTACTCCTCACTGCCGTGACGTCATTTATGCAGCCGGATCGGGCGCTTCTCCGCCTCCTTCATTACCGCCTCCACCGGGCTTGTCGCTTCCACCGGAGTTGCCGCCTCCTGCACTACCTGCATCGGAAACAAGTTTATCATAACGGGCACACTTCGTACCGGTCACCATCGAACGGGTAGCGGTAGTGCGGTCATGATTCTTAGTCGTTGTCGGTTGGAAGCGGACGGTAAGCGTAGCCTGTGCAGCCGACACTTCGTCAGAGGTTTCCACACCTTTGCCACGAGCTACCATCACCATACGGAAGGTACCAAGACCGTCCACGCTTACGCTTTCCGAAGATTGCAAGTGTTGCCCCATCACCGTCACCAGGTTGTCGAGTGTGTTTTTTACGTCACCCGGAGAGAGGGAAGAGTAGGCTGCTATTTCTTTCGAAAGTTGTGCGGAATCCACGTTTCCCGAACGTACAACTCGGGGATAGAAGAGTTTTTTACCGCTTTTTTTGTCTTCCAGAGTTGACTGGAAAGGTTTGTACAATACTGGCATAATTGTAATAGTTTTTAGTCGTTAATAATTCTAGTTTGTCTGTGTCTTTAAGCTTATCGACAATGCAAATATAAGACCTTATTTCTGTCTGTGCAAGAGATTTTAAAAGTGTGCGTTAATAAATTCGTTAATATGAAAAATTGTTACTATACCACTAATTTACAATACATTACACAACATAATAGCATCATATTCCTCATTAATTCAGTTATTCAGGACACTCAACAAATAATGGCCGGGCAGTTTGATCTTTCCGGCACTTGCCCGAATGACACCGAAACCCTTCCAAACCTTACCACCGATTTCTCCGTAATTACTTTTCAGCACGATTGCATACTGTTCGGAGGGAGGAATATGATAAAGGCGAAGGTTATCCAATAGTCCGGAAAGGTTGCGCGGGTGTCCGTCAGCAGGAGCTTGCATCCGGTCAATATCCGACTGTGTCAGTTCACGTTTCTTCTTCGCCGGTTTTCTGTTAGAAAAATCTCCTCCTTCTTCTCCCTCATCCCCTCCTTTGGGCAAAGGAGGGTTAGGGAGGATGTTTTCTTTCCTTTCTTTTTCTTTTCTTTTTATGAAGGTGCTTTTTGTTGCAGTACCCGGGGATTCTGTTACAGTATCGAGGGTTTGCGTTACAATATCCGGGGTTTCTGCAACAGCATCCGGAAGGGTGGAGTGTACGGTTTCCTCATCCGGCAGCAGACAGTAGTCCGGAGAAATATGACGGCGGCTGCGGCGTTTAGTGATAAAAAGGAACTGCCGCTGAATGTCGGCGGAAGTCAGGATGCCGTAACGTTCGTAGAGAGAGGAATCGAAGAAACCGTACTCCACAAACAGACGAAGCACCCGGCGGACACTATCGTTATCCGTGCTGAAGAGCTGGTCGGAGAGTTCGTCATAGAAGTCATCATCGACATGAATATAATAACCCTCGCCCGAATATAGATAAGACAGGGTATAGAGCAGGATCGTGAAGGCGGAATCGCCTTCACGCTTCATCACACGGCGTACGACACGGTCGTGCATAAAATCGGTATTCAAAGGGAAATAGTCAAGCCCTTGTTTTATTCGTCCCATGATATAAATTGTTTTTATAAATCAGTCTGCCAATTCTAATTTTGATCCTGATTTTGATTCTAATTCCAATTCAAAGACTGATTCGGATTGGAATTCAGAACCTGATTCGGATTCAAATTCCGATTCACGGACTTTCCGCCTTTTCCGTTCAATGCTGGCAGCTACGGTTTCAAGGGCATGCAGAATAAGTTCCCGTCGCAACGTGGGATTTTCCGTAGAGGTTATTACCGGATAATTGCTTTCCCTGTCGCATGCAAGGGAGCGTTTCTCGTTCTTCCGGTGGTTCCGGCTGACAGTTTTACGACATTCCTTACAGTAGTTGCCGGGAAGGCCGGTTTTCTTATTGATATAAAAGGCACTTGCCGGAAGAGAGCGTTTGCAACATCCGCAAACGCACAGTGTTTGTACTTTTGAGCTTTTCATTTTGTTATCCAATTATAAATTATAAATGCTAGTTTTTATCAGTCAGGTCTGTAATCATTCAAATACGGAGTATTCGTATACAATATGTTATCCTTTTGTTATCCTATTGCCAGGTATTAACATCTGGCGTTTCAGATATTAATGGTTAGAGAAATAGCTATTAACACTTGGGAGAATAGCTGTTAACAGGCATCAGTAAGCTTTCCGCAGGTGGCGGATGAGAAAATTTCAAGTTTTTTGTGTTTTTCTTGAAGTATTGCATGGCATATCCGTTTTTAATTTATATTTTTGAAACGTTTTCTATTAATCAATGGGACAAAGATAGAATATTTTTCATAAATAAAATAGTAATTTTCAATATTAAACCTCAACTATTTCACAAATCATTGGTTATAAACATATAGTAAACACATTTTTGAGGCAGCCATTTTTATAGCTGCCATTTGTAAATCCGAGATTAGTCTTTTAAATAAAAAAACAGAATGGATACAAATTTGGATGTATTAGGTATCATCAAACGTGCCAAACAGGCATTGAACTTAAAGAGAGACAGCGAACTAGCTGAATACCTGGAAGTTTCGAGAGCAACAGTTACCAATTGGGGAGCACGAAACAGCATTGATTTCCGTCTGCTGCTTGACAAATTCGGAGACAAGGTGGACTATAACTGGCTATTATTGGGAAAAGGAAATCCGAAACATCAGCCGAGATTTTGCCAAAGCGAGCTGGTACAGGGAGAAGTCGAAATTATACACAATCCGAAAACGCCCGAACCAATAGACGACCGTAGCGTGACATTATACGATATTACGGCGGCGGCGAACCTGAAAACATTATTCACCAACAAACAGCAATATGCACTGGGGAAGATATGGATTCCCAATATTTCCGTCTGCGACGGGGCGGTCTACGTCAACGGAGACAGCATGTATCCCATACTGAAATCGGGAGATATTATCGGATACAAGGAAATTAGCAGTTTCGACAACGTGATTTACGGGGAAATATACCTGGTGTCGTTTATGATTGACGGAGACGAGTATCTGGCGGTGAAGTACGTGAATCGTTCGG
>PPYF01242823.1_pt1 | contig 13768 bp, 15 predicted proteins | sample 1559871 | NCBI WGS metagenome assembly PPYF01 (sample SAMN08240021, study PRJNA423297) | Human gut metagenome, whole genome shotgun sequencing project. | reverse complement strand
ATATAAAGGAGCCAGCTGCTCCACAAGCCGCTGCCGCAGTCCGTTTAATTCCTCCAGCTCTGCTGCCGGCTCGACCATCGTTTCCGACGGATATACAAAAATTGTCTCCCATTTTTTCCGACCGCGTATCCCCAGCGCGCGCACATAAACCTCCAGACGATCTGTCTCCTCCGGCGTAAAATCCGCCAGGCCGCTGCGCAGATAGTGGAATACCGATTCGTAGCTGTAATTTTTTACACGCACCTGAAGCGCGCTCTTGATATATTCGATGAACGGATTGAGCGTCACGCCCCGGGTCTGATCCAGATAGACCGGGATACCGTAGGCTGCAAATTCCTGCTCGATACAGCCCGCATACGCCTCATAATCCCCGCATATCACCGCAATATCCCTGTAACAATAGTTCTTTTCATTGATAAGACGCCGGATGGCGATACATATCTGACGGACCTCCTCCCGCTGGGTCGATGCTTCAAAAAGCCTGATACTCCTGTTTCTCTTTCCCTTGTACGGGCGGACCGGATAGCGAAGGAGATTTTTTTCCAGATGGGAAAGCTCGGGGCTGTCTGAAAACCGTGGCGATACCTCTGGCGTCAGGCAGATACTTTCTTCAATTTCCGTTTCTGCCTCTCGTGCGATTCCGGCAAGAGACTGCATCGTTTTTTTACTCAGCGCAAACAGCTCCTGCTCTGCGACCTCAGTAAATACCTCCGTATCGGAATCCATAGTCACCGTTACAGTTATCTCCCGGGCACACTTAAGAAGCTGCCCGATGACCTTATTCTGCACCGGCGTAAAGCCCGTAAAGCCGTCGAATACGATAATGCTGTCTTTTACCAACTTTGAGGACGGAATAAGGGACGCCAGCACTTCTAAAGATTCCTCTGTCGTCAGATACTTTTCCCGGATAAACTCCCAGAAACCCTCATACACAGTACGCAGATCCTTCAGCTTGTGATAGAGCTGCCCCCGCTTTTGGGAAAACGACACCAGACCGTCCAGCTCCTGTAAGCCCACGCCATACTGCATGAACTCGGAAATAGCAGATTTTACCTCATGGATATAACCCGTCCGGCTCAGATTTCCGCCAAGCACAGGAAGCTTTTCCTGCATCCCTGCCGCCACGCGCCGGATAATGAGGCTCTTTCCCGTATCGTCCAGCATCGGCATTTCCATGCCGCCCTTCTCCTCAAATATGCGGTGCGTCAGACGTCCAAAGCTGAGCACGTCAATGTTCATGATGCCCTTTTTGTCGTGCATCGTCACAAGATCGAGCTGGGTCTGCATCGTAAACTGATCCGGCACGATGATAAGAAAACGCCCGGACGGCTCTTTTTTTGAACGGGCAATGATGTCTTTATATACATAGGTACTTTTTCCTGAACCGGACGGACCGGTAACAAATCTCAATGACATGGCAGTTTCCTTTGCTTTCTTTTCTGAAGCTGTTATATTTTCTGATGTCATTTTACTATAGGCGGATGGGGTTTGCAAGAAAAGGGAGCACTCCGTTGAATTGATATAACTCAAAAGCGGACAGCTCTGATCTTTCGCTGTCCGCTTCTTCAAATCTTCTATTTACAAAGCTTCCCCTCAGTTGATACCAAACCTTCTTTTTCCATATCGCTGTAGCGCATCCGCACCCGGATACCCTGACTGTAATTTCCAAACCCATGCCCGAACAGCGTCATCCCGCCTACATGCGCCGCATCGTCGCGCACCTCCATGCGGAAGCGTATCGGACTTTTATAATCCAGGTCAAACTGTTCCAGTGAAACATCTGAGATCTTCAACCCGTCGATAAAGGTTCCCTTCCTGTTTATCACGAGCATCTTTAACAGTCCGTACTGATTCCAGTTCGCAAACCACCAGTCCGGCGTAAACAGCCCATGTACATCCCCGAAATCACCGGGCGATGTCCACATTCCGATCGGTACATCATTTAAGGAAAAGGTGATATCCGAAGGCCAGTCATTGTTGACGCCCGGCGCCTCGCTGGAAATCTCCATGGAAAACGTTATCTCATCTATCTTCTGCATTGCCGGCAGCACATTCGGCACAAGATATTCCACATACCCTTTTGTGAACCACAGCACGCTCGCATTTATCCTGTCAGGATGTGCAAAATAGCGTGGATCGTCTACCTCTCCGATGAGATTTTTCGTGGTGGAAATCCCGCAGGTCGGATATACATTATACGAAGAATACTGTCCAACCGGTATCTCTGCTTCATAAACGCCCACATCGCTGCTCTCCTCCGGTACGATATCTACCAGTATCCGCTCCTGCCTGACGCTGCACATCTTCTGGTTGCCGTGGCCGACCGCATCGCCTGTCACCTTGATCAGCCCTACGTCCTCCATCTTCTTGATATGACTCGTCAGCGCACCGTTCGTGATGTTTAAGCTGGATGCTATCTCGTTCATATTCATTTCTTTATTCCGCAAAAGCAGCTTGATGATATTGATCCTGACATCGGAGCCAAGCGCCTTAAACAGCTCCACTCCGTCTTCCAGATTTTTAATGTACAGCATCTGTCTCCCCTTCTTTTCCCGACTGTTTTTACTTATTCTAAAATGATTATAAGCACTGCCTGACCAGCCCGCAACTGTTTTTTCTCTTCCATCACCATCTCTTGTATGGGCATTTATTCTTTTTTACCGCCGCTCTCAGCTCCACATAGCAGCCGCACGCCAGACACGTCCCCGCCTCCAGATAAGCGCAGGCCTTACATGCTTCCAGCCGCTTTTCATAAATTGCCTGCGCGGTCCTTACATCTGCATCCAAAAGCTCGATATAATGATGGAGCTGTCTCATATAGGCTTCCTCGTCCATCTCCCGCAGCAGGCATTTTAAGCATCGCGGCGTTTCCTTTGCCGCTTCCATATATCCGTCCCTCTCAGCGCAGGCGCAGGCTCACCACGCTGCACGCAGGTATCGTAAAGGATGCACCGCGCTCCGTCAGCGTCACGCCGTCAAAATCCTCTTCTTTCACCACATCCGGTTCCTCAAAGGTATTTTTTGCATGCATTTCGTTCGTCAGTATCCTTGCCTCCGCGCTTTCCGGCTTTTTCTCCATAAATACCAAATCCACCGGATAGCTCTTTTCCACAGACATGTTCGCGATCGTCACGATAACCGTACCATCCTCCTGCATGGAAACCGATTCCTGCAGGGCAGGCACGCTGCTCTCTCCCGCTCCTGCCGTTTCCGTTCCGGCAAGCTCACTGTCCAAAAGCTGTGCGCCCTGATGATGTCTGTACATATGGAATACATGATAAGTAGGCGTCAGTATCATCTTGTCGCCTTCTGTCAGCACTACAGACTGGAGCACGTTTACCATCTGAGCGATGCACGCCAGCTTCACGCGATCACAGTGCCTGTTGAAAATGTTCAGACTCACCGCCGCAACGAGCGCGTCGCGCATCGTACTCTGCTGATATAAAAATCCCGGATTCGTCCCCGGCTCCACATCAAACCAGCATCCCCATTCATCCACCATCAGACCTATCTTCTTTTCCGGGTCAAACTCGTCCATGATACGGCTGTGCATATTGATGAGCTCCTCGATATAGAGTGCCTTTTCCATCGTAAGGTACCATGTCTTTTCATCAAAATCCGTAGCGCTTCCCTTTTTGTCCCATCCGCCCGGATGTACATAATAATGAAGGGAGAGTCCGTCCATAAACCCGTGCGCCGACGGATTATTCGGGCTGGCATAACAGGTATCCAGCACCTTTTTCGTCCAGTTGGTATCGTCCACATTCGGCCCGCCGCAGATTTTTTGGATGGGAGCCGCCGAATCATAATGGCGTACATAGGTCTGATAACGACGGTACAGGTTCGCATAATATTCAGGCGTCATATTGCCGCCGCAGCCCCAGTTTTCATTTCCGACGCCGAAATAATCCACCTTCCACGGCTTTTCATGACCGTTTTCCTTCCGCAACTGCGCCATCGGGGAAACGCCGTCAAAGGTCATGTATTCCACCCATTCGGACATCTCCTGCACCGTGCCGCTCCCCACATTTCCGTTGACATAGGTCTTGCAGCCGAGCTGCTCGCACAGCTCAAAAAATTCATGTGTGCCAAAGCTGTTGTCTTCTACCACGCCGCCCCAATGGGTATTTATCATGCGCTTTCTCGTCTCTTTCGGGCCGATACCGTCTTTCCAGTGATACTCGTCCGCAAAACAGCCGCCGGGCCAGCGCAGTACCGGTATCTGCATCTCTTTGAGCGCCTCGACCACGTCTGTTCTCATACCGTTCTTATTCGGAATGCCCGAGTCCTCTTTCACATACAGCCCCTCGTAGATACATCTCCCCAGATGCTCGGAAAAATGCCCGTAGATTTCCGGCTCTATCCTGCCCTTTTTCTTCTTTTCATTGATATAAAGTGTCGCCATTGCCTGTAACCTCCCTGAAACCCTCTCTGTCTTTATCTGTTCTCCTGCCCGTAATAGGCGTTCGCCCCGTGCTTGCGGTAATAATGCTTATCCTGCAGCGCCTGCGGAGCCGCTTCCACCTTCGGATTTATCAGCTCTGCGCGGTATGCCATTTTTGCTACTTCTTCCAAAACGACCGCATTGTGTACCGCTTCCTTCGCGTCCTTTCCCCATGCGAAGGGGCCGTGGTTTTTGCACAATACCGCCGGCACAGCCATCGGGTCTTTCTGAAGCCGTGCAAATTCGTTCACGATCAGATGCCCTGTATTTTCTTCATAGGCGTCTTCTATCTCCTCTGCCGTCAGACAGCGCAGACACGGAATCTCCCCGTAAATATAATCCGCATGGGTCGTGCCGTAGCACGGGATGCTCCTGCCCGCCTGAGCCCAGCTCGTCGCATAAGAAGAATGAGTATGTACAATACCGCCTATCTCGGGAAACGCCTTATACAGCTCGATATGAGTAGCCGTATCCGAAGAGGGCTTATAGCTGCCTTCTATTTTATTTCCCTCCAGATCCATCACGACCATATCCTCCGGCGTGAGCTTGTCATAATCCACTCCACTGGGCTTGATGACAAAAAGTCCCGACTCCCTGTCTATCCCGCTTACGTTTCCCCATGTAAAAGTCACGAGGCCATGCCTGGGCAGCTCCATATTCGCCTCATAAACTTTCTTTTTCAGTGCTTCCAGCATCTTTTTATCCCTCCGCTATCTCAGCGCTTCCACCGCCGCCTTCTGCGCGGCAAGACACGCCGTATATTTTTTCGTGTATGCATCGAATCCTGCCACGTCTTCGCTGTCCGGCTCCATCGTTTCCGCCTTCATCCCGGCAAACACCTCTTTTTCCAGATATTCGTCAAGACTCTGCCCTTTTGTTCCGTTCTTCATATACGCCGCCAGGAGCGCGATGCCCCAGGCGCCGCCCTCGCCCGCCGTCTCCATGACGGAAATAGGCGCGTTCATCGCCGCCGCCAGAATACTCTGCCCGACTCCCTTTGTCTTGAACAGACCGCCGTGTCCGGTAATGGACTCAATTTTCACATCTTCTTTTTTCAGTAGGATGTCCAGACCTATTTTCAAGGATGCAAGAGAAGCGTAAAGATGCGTCCTCATAAAATTTGCCAAACTCATATGGCTGTCCGGATAGCGCACAAACATCGGTCTGCCCTCTTCAAGTCCTGTCACGGGTTCCCCTGAAAAATAGTTGTATGCGATCAGGCCGCCGCAGTCCTTCTCTCCTTCCAGCGCCTTGTTGTAAAGCACGGAAAACAGGCGGTTCATATCCACGTCCACGCCAAAGCTCTCCGCAAATTCTTTAAACAGATTTACCCATGCGTTCAGATCTGACGTACAGTTGTTGCAATGTACCATTGCCACCGGGTCTCCTGCCGGCGTCGTCACCATATCTATTTCCGAATATCTTGCGGAGAGTGCCTTTTCCAGTACGATCATCGCAAATACGCTCGTTCCTGCGGAAACATTTCCTGTACGCTGTGCCACGCTCTTTGTCGCGACCATTCCCGTTCCCGCGTCTCCCTCGGGAGGACACAGCGGGATACCCGCCTGAAGCTTTCCCGATACATCCAGAAGTCTTGCGCCCTCTTCAGTCAGCGCACCGGCACTATGACCTGCCGTGAGCACCTTCGGCAGGATATCACGTATCTTCCATTCAAATCCCTTTTCAGCGACCAGACCGTCAAATTTATCCAGCATCGCTGCATCATAGTCCATCTTTTCAGAATCGATAGGGAACATGCCGGACGCTTCTCCGATTCCTGCCGTCCTCTTTCCTGTCAGCTTCCACTGGATATAGCATGCCAGCGTGCTCAGATAATCTATCTTCGCCACATGCTCTTCTCCATTCAAAACAGCCTGATACAGATGGGCGATGCTCCAGCGCTGGGGCACATTAAAGTCAAATGTCTCCGACAAAATCTCCGCCGCTTGTGCCGTTATCGTATTTCTCCACGTCCGAAACGGCACGAGCAGATTTCCTTCCCTGTCAAACGCCATGTAACCGTGCATCATGCCTGAAAATCCGATGGCGGAAAGCGTTGTCAGCTCCGTCCCATACTTTTCCTTCACATCTGCCGCAAGCTTTGCATAGCAGCCCTGCAAGCCGCTCCATATATCGTCCAGAGTATACGTCCAGATACCGTTCTCCAGACGGTTTTCCCATTCGTGGTCGCCGGACGCCACCGGAGTATGGGTCTCGTCTATCAGGACCGCCTTGATACGCGTAGAACCAAACTCTATCCCTAATACCGCCCTGCCGTTTTTGATACAGTCAATAATCCTTTCCTGAACCATCATTTCCTCCATTTCCGCTGCTCTAAGCCTTTTCCTTCCGCGCCTGCCAGCGTCCGTCTCAATGGAATGCCGCCGCGTTCCACCGCATTTCATTTTTCAGACTGCGTATCGTCGTATCATTATCTATCACGACGGTCTCGATGCCCATCGCATCTGCCCAGTCGACCATCTGCTCCGTCGTCAAATCATAGGAGAACGCCGTATGATGCGCGCCTCCCGCCAATATCCAGCTTTCCGCGCCTACCGTCAGGTTCGGTCTGGGTGTCCAGAAATTCGTCGCCACCGGAAGTTTCGGCATCGGTTTTTCCGCTTTTTTGCAGTCTACCTCATTGATGATCAGTCGGAAGCGGTTTCCAAGGTCGATAAGCGATGTGGCGATTCCCGCTCCTTCTTTTGAAGTAAATACAAGCCTTGCCGGGTCTTCCCGATTTCCCATAGACAGAGGACATACCTTGATGCCGATAGGGCCGTCCGCGATGGTCGGGCATACCTCCAGCATGTGCGCCTGCAGTATCCCCTCTTTTCCGGGAACAAGATTATATGTATAGTCCTCCAGGAAAGAAGTTCCCTTCGCATCCTTTACGCCCTCGGTCATTATCTTCATCAGGCGTACCATCGCCGCCGTTTTCCAGTCGCCTTCCGCGCCGAAGCCATATCCCTTTTCCATCAGACGCTGGATTGCAAGTCCCGGAAGCTGCTTTAAGGAACCGAGGTCGCCAAAATGCGTCACGATCGCCTGATAATCTTTTTCCTGCAAAAATCTTTCAAAGCCTATCTCTATGCCCGCCTGGACAGCCACATGACGGCGGAACTCTTCTACATCCCTGCCCTCGTCGATGATATCGTATTTATCGTAGTATTCTTCCACCAGAGCATCGATATCGCCCTGCTTTACATCATTTACATAATCTGCTATTTCGTTGACCGGATAGGCATCTATCTCCCAGCCAAACCTCATCTGCGCTTCTACCTTGTCGCCTTCCGTCACGGCGACATTTCTCATATTGTCCGCCACTCTTACAACGCGGATATGGCTGGATTCCATGATGCCGACGGCCGTTCTCATCCAGTCACCAAGACGCTTTATCACCTTTTCATCCTTCCAGTGACCCATGATGACCTTGCGCTCTATACCCATGCGGGTCACGATATGCCCGTATTCCCGGTCGCCGTGAGCAGACTGGTTCTCATTCATGAAATCCATGTCGATCGTATCATAGGGAATTTCCTGATTGAACTGCGTATGCAGATGGCAGAGCGGCTTGCGGTATTCCTGAAGTCCCAAAATCCATGACTTTGCCGGCGAAAACGTATGCATCCATGTGATCACGCCCGCGCACTCCTCATCCGCATTCGCCTCATTGAATAAACGGCGTATCACCTCGTTTGTGATGAGTGTCGGCTTCCACACTACTTCATAGGGAAGCAGCCCTGATCTGTTCAGCTCCTCCACGATGATGCGGGAATGCTGCGCCACCTTTTCAAGACACTCGTCCCCGTACAAGTCCTGTGAACCGGTAGCAAACCAGAATTTATAATTTTTCATAAAAAGTAACCCCTTTCTCCCCAAAGCTTTATCTCTTTGGATAAATGCCTGTTTTATCAGCATTTTCTTAAATTTATAGTAGAATATCAGCCTACGTTTGTCAATATATATGTAAAGTATTTCTTTTTTTTCTAAAATATTTTGAAGCGGCCCGGATTTTTCCAGACCGCTCCATAAAAGTTTCGCTATATCATCCCACAGCACCTGTGACAGTCGGAAGAATGAACTATTATTCATCATAGCAGAAAAATATGACTGCTTCGTAACAAAAATACGGGAGAGAACACACAGTTCTCTCCCGCCTTTTTGTCTGTTATTATTTTGCCGACGCTCTCAGATCGCCACGATAACGCCGCCGTCATTGGCATACATGGTGCTGACGCCCGCCGTATCCATGATGAGTACATCCTTTACCCGTATCCTGTCCGTTATCATCCTGCAGATGCGCTCTGCCCGATCACTGTTATTGCAATGCGATATCATCAGGACCTTCTTCTCCGGCTCAGCCGTATTTTTCACGACCGTCTCCGCCAGCTTCTGCAGCGCCTTCTTGATGCCTATTCCCTGACCTATTTGCTCAATCGTACCTTCCCTCGTCCCCGCCATCACAGGCTTGATGCTCAGTGTGGATGCGACCAGAGCCTTTACGCCGGTAAGCCTGCCGTTTTTACGGAGCGTCTCCAGATTATCGAGCACAAAATAAGTCCCCATCCCGCTGCGGAACTCCTCGAGCAGTACAACGACTGCTTCAAACGCAAGCCCCTGCTCCTCCAGTTCCATCGCCTTTAATGCGAGCTGTGTCTCGCCGCAGGATGCTGAACAGGAATCCAGCACATATATGTTCTTCTCACCATGCGTCTCTTCATACAGTGTTTTTCCAAGCATTGCACTGTTGTAGCTGCCGCTTAAGTTTGCAGACAGCGTGATAACATAGACATTCTCCGCCTCCGTCTCATAAGCGTTCATATAACGCTCCGGAGAAGGACAGGAAGACCGGGGACATTCGGGGCACTGAGCCACCTTTTTCAAAAAATCATGCTGGTCAAACGTCTCGTCGTCCCATATCCGCTCTTCTCCCACCTCGAGCCCCAGCGGTACGATTTCAAAACGAGGGTCTTTTTTTAAGTATTCCGGCAATTCACAGCAGCTGTCCACAACAATTTTATAACTCATGAAGGTCCTCCAGATTTCACCACATTTCGATGTAGTTTTCATTACTACATATAATAGCATGCTTTATCCGCTATTGTAAAGACTATTTGCTATTTTCCTCTAATCTGGTATACTGAAATATGTTGCAGACCACTTTTACATAAGGAGATGACATGACCGCTTTTCATATCACCGAAATGAAAAAATTCATGGCGGGCTTTCTCGCCGGAGACTGCTTCGATTCCTTTTTGCTGGAAGAGGCTTTTGTCGAAGCAGCCGTTACCTATCATATAGACGGACACGTAAACGCCGCCTTTTTTGCACAGGATGGGGAGGATGGCTGCCCCGGCAGCTTCATCCCGTGGAAGACTGTGCGCTCTGTCGCCTTTGATATGATAAAGGGCAGACGCACCCCGTCCCGTTTCAAATTCGTCCTGCATCTAATGCCTGAATACATCCCCGGCGTCATGAAGGGCGCAGACCCTTCCCTTTTGCCGGAGCAGGTCAGCGCGCTCGTGCTCACAGTCAGCTATGACGGCTCTTCCATCCGTCTCGTGACAGGCACAGCCTTTTCCTCTTTTGTCATGGATAAAACGCTGGACGCGCAGTGGGACAAAACGATGCGGAATTTTCTGTCCAAAAAAGACATCGCATATACCGAATGACCCTATCCCTTATTTTTTCATCTTGGGATTAAAAACCAGGCTCGCCAGATACCCGAATATCAGAGCCGCGCTCGTTCCGACCGCCCCCGCTTTCAGACCGCCTGCAAACAGTCCCATAAAGCCCTGTTCATCTACCGCCTCTTTTACCCCTTTCATCAGTACGTTTCCAAAGCCTAAGAGCGGAACTCCCGCCCCTGCCCCGGCATACTCCTGAAAAGGCTCATACAGCCCCAAAAAACTCAATGCAGCTCCGCTGCACACCAGCAATACCATAATTCTCCCGGGCATCAGCTTCGTCTTTTCCATAAGGATTTGTACAAGCGCACATATCAGCCCGCCCACCCAGAATGCATTTACATAATCCATCACGTTCCCTCCTGTTCGAAATGCTCTCTGTTAGGATGCCTCCTGTGCGCTGTTTTATACCCCACACCGCAATACGGCTTACTGTCCGGAAACCTCCGCGTCTACTGTCGTAAGCATATCCCCGTATAAGATACCGTCATAATAGTCCAAAAGGAGCTTCACCACCCCTCCGTAAACATCCATTCCTTCCTTTACCCCGTTTATCTTTAAAGATGCCGTTGTCGCCGCCTGCGAAACCTTTCTGGCAGTCTGAGTGCTCACCACCGCCTTTTGTTCCACCTCCTGCCATGCCTGCTTTGTCAAAAACACATTATCCCGATATACAAGCTCCGATATCTGAGGATGCTTTCCATATTCTTTTTTATTATTATTTGCCACATACATCGTTTCGTTATAATTCGCTTCCATAGAAAACGGGAAATAATACCCCTTCATATACGTCTGACTTAAAAGATCTGAAAAATAAATTTCCTTCGGCTCCGGATAATATCCCTTCAGTCTCCCATATTCCTCCCCCATGGACTGCATTGCTTCCGCAGCCACCTTATTCATATCTTCTTCATAAATAAGCCATCCTTCTTCGTCCCTCGGAAGCCGTCCCGCCAGCTCGTTCGCATTTACAACGATATAATCTCTCAGCGCCGCCAGTTCTTTTTTGGAATATCCGTTCACCCGGACCGCCTCCATATACCTGTCCTCAAATGCGACAGAATGATATAAAAGAAAACAATTGCAAGTCATCACCCAGAAAAGTGCCAGACCTCCCCAGCAAAGCACACTCCTCATTCCTGCAAACAGACGCACCGACCAGCTTTTTTTCACAGTCAGGCGCAGCGCCGCAGACAGCACAAACAACGCTGCAAAGCACAGACCTGCCACGATCATCCATTCTCCCAGGCTGAACGGAAACAACGACGTCACCCGTGAAGAGATGCTGCTCCATGCCGGAAATATCTTTTCCACATAAAAATCACAGAACCGACTGCTTTTCCACGCTGCTACATTCAGCAAAAGCGCCGTACACATCAATGCCGCCCATATTTTCTTCTTCATACGCACGTCCCCCAATGGTGCTCAGCGTCAACGGTTTCCATACTTTCAGTATATCCCCTTTTTAACGCCGCCCATTGAACAGACTGTTAATCTTTATGAACGTTCTGTAACCGCAGTATCTATATCTTCCGTCCCGACAGCTCATCCAGCGAACATTCCAGTGCCGCCGCTATCTGCCATACGCTTACAAACGACGGCCTTACTATCTTGCCGCCCAAAAGCTTCTTTACTGTTTCATAAGGAAGCTCCGCCTGATCCGCCAGCATCTTCATCGACCAGTCCCGCCATCCTTTATCTCCTTTATGCGAAACGGTCAGGGAATGTATATCTTCCCTGACCGTTTCTAATGATAAGCAGCGCGCCCTGCGCTGTACGAGCCGTATTTGTTTTGAATATAAAAAGTATGCCCTGCACACATTCGTGTCATACGCAAACGCTGCCGTCAGGCAACTCCTGCCTTTTGCGCAAATGCGTATAAAAAAACAGGGGCAGTAGGAATCGAACCCACATCGACGGTTTTGGAGACCGCTGTTCTACCTTTGAACTATGCCCCTATCTCTATCAGCGTCATCGCGCTGACAGGTTGTATTATAACACAGCTTTGACAAATTATGCAAGCCCTAATTTTATTTTTTTGCAACTTTTTGCAGCATCCCACCTTCGGCAGCGTCCGGCGCTCCGCAGCCACGGACGGCAGGGAAACAGCGTCAGCTCCTACGGATATGAATGTCCGGTTCTGCATATTTTTCCTCTTCCTGTTTATCTGTGATCGGATTTGATTTATTATGAATTTCCTGCAGTTTTTCATCCGCATTTTCGTGAAGTATTTTGATTGACTTTGCTGACTTTATTTTTGATCTAACAGAGAATGAAAATTCTCTTCATTTATCTAATATGCTTCCGAGCCCATCACATATCAGGATTTCTTTAATTCCTGCATATACAGCTCAGCTATATATGCAGGTCCATTGCACCACAACTTTGTTTTTTCATCATATAGCGCTTTTCCTGTTCTGGAACACAGAAAATCTGTCAATACCTCTTTTCTGTCCCTGCACGTTTCTTCTGCGATTTCTTCTGTCACCATAGTGATAAGAAGATCGATTGTATAATTCATTTTTTCTTTTGGAATTGTTACTTCAGCCATATCTTCTCACCTTTCACAAATTTCAGACACTTAATAGCGGCTTCTGTTTTGAAGCAATATTGATCTTTTAGTTTATCAGGCAACAACTGTCTGATGCAGAAATCGTCTGCTTCCTTATCCCCAGCAGTCCCAAAAGCTCCGGCAAGATAAGCGGTAAGAGCAGCGTTTGTTGCATCATCCGCAATCTTTCCTGCAATAATATCATATTTTGCCATTTCACGTTCAGCATCAATAAACATTTTTTTCTTTCGGTGAGCAGCAATGCAATGCAACCAGTCCACATCTGCATTTTCAAAAATATGTGTTTCAAGTTTCCCGGAAAGTCTTAATTCAAAAGTCGAAATATATCCAAAATTCTGTCCTTCTTCAATTTTTCCGGTTGCAATTGCTTTTGCTATTGAAGTTCTCAGAAAACTTTCTGCCTGCTCCTTTGAGGTCGTTACATAGAATCCCTGACCAAAATCTTTCCTCTTTGCACATTTGGTAAGATCTGGCTCCTTTACTTCACAATAACTTCCATGATAGAGAACAAATCCATCTTTTAACTCAAACACTAATCTTTATCCCCTTTCCTTCCAGAAATTCAGCAATATCTTCAAGTACAGCTTCATCGCCTTCGCAATGAAAAATACCGTAACATTTTTCTATATATTCAAGAACACCAGCTTCTTTAAACAGGTGGATAATCTGCTCAATAGGTAAATGCCATTCTTCGGAAGCAAGCCGAATTAATCTTGTCTGCATGAAAGTAATCTCTGTTTTCTCGCTCATTGTGAATCCCTCCTTAATTTCGGATCAATAAAACTGGAAGTTTTATAACCAAATGCCCCAATCGTCATAATTAAATGTGCCACTGCCATGACAAAGTTTCCCATTTTCTTTAAGTTCCTCAAATACTTTTCGCATACGGATTAAAATTTCCGGCTGTATATCCAATGAATGATGTGCGGGGAATACTTTTTTTACTGGCAATGCAGAAATCTTTTTCAATGAAGCAAGATATGCTTCAGGGTCAGTAGAAGGATAGTATGCAAACAGTATATCTTTATATACCAAATCGCCAGTAAATAAGTATCCTTTATC
>PPYF01411617.1_pt1 | contig 13774 bp, 10 predicted proteins | sample 1559871 | NCBI WGS metagenome assembly PPYF01 (sample SAMN08240021, study PRJNA423297) | Human gut metagenome, whole genome shotgun sequencing project. | reverse complement strand
TCCTCCAGCTCGGAGAGCTGCACCTCGGTGTTGTACTGGTACAGCACCGCCGCCAGCTCCTCGTGCGAGATCGGGGCAGTCGGGTCGATGCGCTCGCCGCTAGCGATCGGTTCAGCAATCTTGCGGTCGCGCGCCCAGTGCAGGGCGTTCGCGGCGGGGCGGTCTACCGCATCCGCGTAGGGTGCGACTTCCGAGTTTTCGCTCACGCCGGGACGACCCGCCGCACGGTTGAGCAGGGCGATGACCTCTTCACGGGTGACGGCGCGGTCCGGCTCGAAGGCGCCGGTCTGCGGGTTGGGCAGCAGCCACTTCTTCTGGTTGGCCACGCGAATGTCGTCGGCGTAGGGGTGGTTGCCGGGCACGTCTTCGAAGGAGGTCTTCAGAATCTTGGTTTCGGCCACGGGGATGCGTGCGGCGACCTGGTGGGCGATTTCCTGCCCCCAGGGGTCGGTGCAGATATCCAGCTGCAGGGCGTGGTCCACGCCCTCGGGCTGAATGAGTTCGATGGGGAACAGGTCGGTTCCGCTGAAGGTGTCTTCGTCACCGTTGAATTCGGGGGTGAGCGGCCAGGAGCGCAGGGTTTCGAAGGAGTTATCGCGCACGTAGCCGTGGCGCACGGTCAGGGTGGTGCCTTCGGTGAGGAGTTCACGCAGGCCGTGCGCGGTGTAGCTGACGGTCATTCCGTCTTCGGTGATGGTGGCGCGCTGGATGGTGAGGCGCGGCCCCTTGGTCTCCTCGGCGGCGGCCGGGGACTCGGCGGTCTTGGGGACTTCATCTGCGTTTGCGGCCTGGGCCTGCAGTGCGAGGGCGCCTGCTGCGGTGGCAGCGGAGGCACCCTTCAGGAAAAATCGTCGTGAGAGTCGATTATTGAGGAAGGGCATGATTGTCCTATTCACTTGTCGTTTGAGTTGAGTGAGTTACGGGTGGCAGGAGGCGCGGCAACAGCGTGTGCGGTGAGTGAGGCCGATACGCGATTCCCTGTTGAGCGTGAGTAAGACGCGGAGGGTGAGTGCCGGGCGGATGCGCGGTGAGTGAGACCGGCGTGGTTCCTGACCCAGCTATCAAGAATACCTTAAGGTTCGGGTTTATTCGAGGGTTTGGCGAATTATGTGACGCTAGACGGCGTGAGAATCATTAACCCGTAGGCCCCGGATCAACCCGTGCCCCCCCCCGGATCAATCCACAGCCCCGATTCAACTCGTAGCCCCCGAAAAGTGAATCGCGTTACAAATAGTGCCGGTTTGGTGTGTTTTTGGCGTGTCTTCAGATTCGGGAGTTATAGTTATTACAACCTTATCACCGTTGCGATACCACTCAACGGCGAGCTAACACACCCATCCCAAAGGAGCTTTCGTGGATAAGGCACTTATCTTCTTCGCCAAGTCGCGTTACGCCGACCTCTTCGGCGTGGCACTGGTTATTGCCATCGCTATCGGGTCTGGATACCTGAACACCAATCTTGCCAAATACGTTGACTGGGGCCCGATGACGAGCCTCATCCCCCTCGGCGTTATTTCAGTGATTAACGTGGGCATTTCAATGATGTCCACCCGCCTGACCGGCCGCCTCTCGAACGTCGGTAACGTGCTCGGCATTATTAACACGGCGCTGTCTGGAACGATTGACTACATTCTGGGTAATAAGGCAGCGATCATCACCTACCCGGTGACTTTTATCGTGTACACCTTCGCGATTCGCAGGTGGCAGAACTCCGAACGTGGCAAGGCCATGGAACCGCCGACCGGCGCGAAGGGCCGACTGGTTATCGCCGGCATTGTGGCGGGCTCGTTCGCGTTCTCGTTGCTTGCGAACTATATTGGCTACGGCGGCAAGACCTCGTTCCTGTTCTGGATTACGACCGTTGTGTTTGGCCTCTCCCTGTCAGCAAACATTCTGAACGCGCTCAAGCTCACGATGCAGTGGCAGTTCTGGGCCCTGTACAACACCGTGCAGTGCGTGAAGGCGCTGACTCAGGGTAACTTCGCGAACGTCGGCAAGTACATTTTCTACATCATCAACAGCGTGGCAGCGTTCCTGCTGTGGACCCGCAACGGCACCGCAGCCAAGGAGGCGGCGGTGGCGGCGTAAGGGGTGGTCCTTTAGTGTTCTAGTGCTGACCTTTCTACTCGCTAACCCATGAGGAGGCCCCTCGACCTGTAGCTTAATGCTGCGGGTCGAGGGGCCTTACCTATGCCCCGCGAGTGCGGGGAATACGTTGAGCATCTTTCATTATTGCCCTTAATATAGGGCTCATCCCCGCTCGCGCGGGGAGCACTCGTGCTCACCGACCGCCTGCAACATCGACTTCGGCTCATCCCCGCTCGCGCGGGGAACATCGGTACGCCTCAGCTACGGAACGGTGGCCGCTCGGCTCATCCCCGCTCGCGCGGGGGAACACAACTTGAACTTAGTCAGGTCGGGCGCTTCAGTGGGCTCATCCCCGCTCGCGCGGGGAGCACAAAATTAACCCCGGTAACCCCGGCGGTTTCTGCGGCTCATCCCCGCTCGCGCGGGGAACACGAGGCTGAGGGGTAGCGGCATCCTTTGGCGGTCGGCTCATCCCCGCTCGCGCGGGGAACACGACGTACACTTCGCCCTCAGCCGCAGCTTCCGCGGCTCATCCCCGCTCGCGCGGGGACCACCATCTGGGCGGTCAACGTACCCAGTTGCTCCAGGGCTCATCCCCGCTCACGCGGGGAACACCCGCGCACCTCACCGACCATGATGTTAGCCGAGGGCTCATCCCCACTCGCGCAGGGAACATCCTACTGCCCTTGCAGATTTCTGGGGTAAGGTCGGCTCATCCCCGCTACTGCGGGGAACATACCAGTCCGACGCGGCCGGACCAGTCGTCGCCAGGCTCATCCCCGCTCGCGCGGGGAACAATGGTCGCGCCAATCCCTCACCAACGCCCGGCCCGGCTCATCCCCGCTCGCACGGGGAACATCCCGTGATTCGCCAGCTGGGTTCCGGAAGGTACGGCTCATCCCCGCTTGCGCGGGGAACACAAGCAAAACATTGTCCCGCACAGATTAGCTCCCCCTCTGCTCCACGGCACTCATCGGGACAGAGGCACCAACGTTAGAAGGCCCATACCGTACGCCTTACCCCTGCCCATACCGGAGAGCAGAGACTTACGGAACAGCTCAACATCAGTGATGCGAAGAACGCCGTCAAACTGAGCCTTACGGTGAGTCACCTTACCAACCTTGCCATCAGTATTGCGGCGGGCAAACGCAAGGTCCTGACGAGAAGAAACCATCGGGCACTCTTCAATATCCTGACCCTCAACCGCGGGAATTATTTCAAACCCCCACTGCGGAGCGCGCTCACGGATCCACGCTTGCTGCTGGGCGACAGTCACGTGCGGGTACACTTCGCGTTTACCCGTCTCCTTATTCGTATGGCGCTTCACCGGGTTCGCCGCAAGACGGAAAGCCCACTCCTGACCGTTCTCCAGCTTCGCCAACAAACGACCATAATGAACGCTCTCACCAGGGCGAGTCTGCCAACCAGCCTGCTCCACAAGAGCCGAAAAATCAGGCTCCTCAGGGCTCAGCATATACAGAACCGGAGCATGCTTAGACTCATCCAAACGCCACAGAATGCGACCCTCGGAATAGTCCGTATCTGGCGGCAAAGTCGCCATCACGGCTGCATGCATCGCCTGCGGGCTACGCAACAACTTCCATGCACCACGACGCTGAGGATTAATCATGAAACAAGAAAAGTATGTCATGCGTCCTTTACTACCTTCATAATCTTATTTTCAGAGAAAGCATCAGAAGATTCGTGTCCCTTAGTTTTCTTCTTCCAAGGAGGTTTCCATCCCTGGGGGTTATCAACTTGAACAGGTTTATCCAACACAACCTCACGTGAAGCATACTGACGATGCTCCGGGCTGAAGCTCACCGGAATATCCTGCACTCGATCTCCACGTTCACCTGGCTGAGCATCTCGCAAAATAGGGAGCTCCACAGCATCAATAAAATCTTTACGGCGATACTCAGGAACCTGCCACTCCAACGAACGCAGAGCCTCCTCAGCAGATTCCTCACGGATGCCCAGAACAAGGTCGTAACCAGCCGGGCATGAACGCCGCCCAAGATACAGCGGATATACGGGCTTCTTCAGTGCAGATTCGATAGCCTCAATCTGTTCACGTTCGCCTTCCAGGGCCACCACAAAAACAGCATCTGAAAGGTACATACGAGCAGAGAGAAGCGCATCTCCCTTAGGATTCTTAACCCAATTCTTAGCGGTCTGATAGTCACGAATCAAGGTGCCAGGAGCATCCGTACGCACCGCGAACTTCAGCGAAACCAAATCATCAACCGGCTCGTTACGCGAGCGCCCCAAAGCGGCAGCAACCATTCCAATCACGCCAGATTTACTCGGCTCATGCCCAGCATCACGGCGACGGAAACGGCTCTGAGTGCCCCATGATTGCAACGGCCCGCTCATCTTCAAGAGCAGGGTAGGCATTAGGACTCCTGGGAGGTGAGAGCAGTCAGCTGAGCTTCCAGGGACTCCAGCAAACCTTTCAGAGTGACGGACTCGCCCAGACCAGTCAGTTCTTCCTTGAGGTCACCCAACGCCAGAACATACGAAGCAACCGGCTCGTAACCGTATACTTCTTCAATGTTCTTAGCCTCAGATGCGAGCGCACGAGCAGCAGCCAGGCGGCGGCCCTCAACCTCAGTGATAGCCTTCTCAAAGGCATTCACATAGGAGATGGGGCGGTCGTTACGAACGGTTACGATAACCGCATCAGGCAGGGTGCGTGCAGCAAAAGAGTTCTGCTTACCGGTAGGCATAGTTTCAATGAATGCACGCACAAAAGCCAGAGTTGCTTCAACACTTACAGAAGCATCACCCAGGTTAGCGTTCAGTGCATCCAGGTTGATATTGGCGTAGCGGTAGAAGGTACTTGAAGCCATCTCAACGGTGCCAATCATGCCAGCGCCGGTAGCGTCATCAGAGGCGCGAACTACATCATCCACAGCGGTGTAGTAATCGAAATCAGGTTCGGAACCGTGAACGCTCAGAGCGTGTGCTACCTGGCATGCTGCGTCAACGTTGAAGTCGGCTGCTTCTGCCACCATACGGCCAAAGAGCGCAATTTCAATACCATGTTCGGTATTAAGAATCTCCTTGACCTGCTTCGGAGGAATCTTCTCACCGTTTGCCTCAATAATTGCCTGCGCGAGCTTATCAATCTGCTGATTGCTCAAAAACAAAGCGGCATTTGAAACAGCACGATCTGAAATCCTCTTGTCGCCTTCCTGCTTTTCAAGCTTAACGTGCTTCTTAGAATTTCCTACAGCAGTAAAAGCCTGGACAACAGCGTCCTCGGCCGAATCCGCGTCGAATTCGGGTGCAGAACTCAGGATGCGTGCCACTACTTCGTCGGCAATCAGGCGAGTACGTACACCCAGCTTTGAACGGTCAAGGTGCGATTCAAAATCGCGGCGAATAACAGACTTCCAAGCCTGGCTGGAAACGCGCTGACGCTGACTGCCACCAAAGAAAGCAGACTTCGGGCTGCCGGTATCATCACGGTTAATATTCGACGGAGGGATGGTCTGCAGGGCATGAATATCAATAAAGGTAGTCATGATTTTGTCCTTATCAGTTAGAAGTAATAGTTACTCAGTCGTCTTAGAGTCTTCAGAGCGCGGAGGTACCAAACCATAGGAGAATTCACTGTTCCACCGGTAAAGCACATTCTTACGGGTCGAGGGATTCTGCAGGTACATGTAGTCCACCGCAAATTGGCCGTAATTAAAGGCAATACTTTTAGAGCGGAGAAGAGTAATAAGGCTACGCAGGTAATGCTGGCGAGCATTCTCCGTCTGAGCGGTCAGTAGAGAATCAAAACGCTTCTTCATTGAGCTCGTGGTATTACCAACCAGCTTGCCAACAGCACGACCAAAGGAAACCTTAGCATCATGCATGGACTGATTCTGCGACTGCTGGTGCAGGGCAAAAAGCGTTAGAGCAGTATACGCAGCAATCTCCGCGTCATTAGGCTTGTCACCCTTACCACGACATTGTTCGGGAAATGCTTGCTTATCTTCTTTATCCTCATTCTCCAACACCAACACCATGCCCATTAGGTGGGGATAGCCCGTTGGAACTTTTCCAGCACCTCGACGAAGCTGTGCAAGCTCAGCAATAGCGGCGGAGACGCCAGCGTCTTTCTGAAGATAAAGACGATTAATCTTAGTGCTAACAAAACGTTGCAGTGCATCTTGTTTAGTCATATCACTCATAAGGTTCCTCCCTGTTAGAGCGAGAAGCGGAGTCTTGGTATGCCAGAGGAATAATCTTTAGTAGCTGTCTAAACAGCAACCGTTCTGCACGTGCGACGTTGTAAAGAACGTCGTTACCTGATGAGTCCTTACCGAAAGTACCCACCATAGCTTTAGGGCCAGCATTGTCTTTAAGCAGGTCCGCTTCATGCTTGATTACGGCATGTACATGGCGTTGCCATTCCTTCTTCTTCTCAGTGATATCCTCTGTTGCTCGCTGGTCTGCGAGCCAGAGGCGGAAAGCATCTTCCATACGGTTCAGAAGAGCTTCGGTAGCATCCGCACGGAACTCATATTTCCGACCCGCAGCTTGCAGAAGCTGACCAGCAAACTGTCCAAGAGCAATTGCCGCGTCCATAGTGGCTCGAATACTCTCACGCACCATATGAGACACACTCAGTCCTTCGTCAGCCAGCAAGGAAAGCTCAAGAGTCATAGAGTCTGAAATAACATTCTCAATCACAGCATTTTGGTTGCCATATTCAACACCTACTAGCTGAACCTTTACCTCAGCATCAGTCGGGAAATGTCTTCCCAAACCCAGCTGACGGATCACAGGTGCAGGCTTATTCTGCTTCTCCGATTCCGGGGTGAGACGAGTCAGCAGAGCCTCAGCACCACGCCACAGGGTACGTTCAGTCGAATGAGCATGAGGCATCCACACCTGTTCGGTTTTCGACGACTGATTCTTGCTGTACCGATACCCGGTCAGAGGGTCAGCATAGGTATTGCGGTCAAACCACTTATCACCGTTAGAGATAAGTACCGAGGTAACTCGCTCGCCGTCATGATATAGACGGACACGACGCGACTGCCAGGTCAGAATCTCACACATACCACTCGCAGGCACCGGCTGATCCTTATATTGAGCTGCAGGACCACCCGTGTACGCGCGCGGTGCTGCGGTATCAGGGTTATCACGTTCCCACACTGGCTTATCGTAATCCAATGACTCTTCAGTCAGCTGCGCATAATCGATGTTGTATAGCAAAGTCTCCATCAAATTTGCACCATGAATAATCACCTTGCCAGTCGTACCGTACCAGCCAACGCCCAGGGGGTATCCTCTGCCTCCCCTAACGCGGGGGTCACCTACCGCACCCGATTTAATACCTGAGTAATCGTAGGCCTGAATAGTAACCAAACGCCGCGCAGCTTCGGCATAGCTTAGAGATTTCAAGGTTTTCTCAGCGCACATCGAATAATGCTCACTCTCCGATTCCAAGAGCAAGCGGCTTACAGGCTTCGTAGCCCCCCTTGCCGTGTGCAAGTCATATACCTGCATGAAAGGGCGGTCGCCACCTAGCAACCAGAAGCGGTCATTGAATTCTTCAAGGTACTGCAGAACTCCGGATAAGTTATCGGCATTAGGCTTCCGCATCTGGCGAATCCAGTTGGGCGAACCTCCAAAATTCTCAATTTCATTATTCCTAAGCGTTGCACGTGCAAGGATGACGAGGGCAACACCCAGAATTGCAGTATCTTGCAACGGATCACCGGTATCAATCGCCTGGATATCGTAGGAACCAACGAATAAGTCCCTCAAAGACACCTCGGTTGTTTCCCCTGACGACAGAAGCACAGGCACCCAACATTCACTATTCAGGTTATACTGCGGCTCTTCCAGCCCAACCACTCGCGCTCCTTTCTCCTTCGAAGTCAGCTCGCCGTCAAATGACGAACAAACAGGCACAAATATGGTTTCTGACCCACAATGAAAGTAGATCGATTATCTGCTCCTTGCCAGAAGGTTCTTATGGAGCCTTCATTGGCTTGATGACTTCATCATAGGACCGAAGAGAAGGTTAAGTCAATGGATTAAAAAAATATAATTACACATTTAAAAATTTTTCAATACACTAGAAACAGATGCAGAATCCCCGCTAACGCAGGGACCACATTAACAAACCATAAGTACACTGGCTCATCCCCGTCTGCTTCGGGGAACATACACCTCGCACCGTAGCAAGGCCTATACTAGTTTACCGTCTAAGGAGAATTATGCTATCCGATTCCGAACGGCTTTCGACACCTACGACAGCCTTATTCTGGGCGAAAACAGGAGACAAAGACTCCCCCACCCGCGGTCTCTCTCTCGTTCAGCACATGCTCGATGCAGGTTCTGTAGCTGCACGACTCTGGGATACATGGCTCGCCCCGGGTCTGCAGAGGCGATTCAGTGAGCATCTCCACCTCTCCATGGAAGATACGCGCGCGCTCGTCTGCTGGCTTGCCGCAACCCACGATATGGGCAAAGCAACCCCCGAATTCACTTGCCAGTATGACAGGCAAGAAAACAACGAATATTTTAGTGCCTACCGCAAACGTATTAGACAAGCTAAGTTTGATCTCCCTCATGATCTTACAGTCCCTGACAAGAGTGGGGTGCACCCCCACAATAAATACAGTCAGAGCATTCTCATTCACTTACTCACTGACAATAAAAATGTCGAGGGCATGCCGCGTGAAGTTGCTGTAACTCTCGCGAGTATTTCCGGCGCGCACCACGGCATACCTGCAGGCTACTTCTCCAATTCTCCCGAACGAAACATCCTCATTTTGGAGCAACTCTCCCCCCCAATGGCACGCCGTTTGGCAGGAGCTCTATGACATTACCGTAGAACGATTCGGCGCAACCTCAGCACTACAGCAGCTAGCAGAACACGGACACCCTATCCCCGTTGCCGTGCAATTCTGCATTACCGGTTTCGTCATCATGTCAGACTGGATTGCTTCAAACCCTGATTTCTTCCCCATGGGAACCTTCGGATCAGCCGAGCAGGAACAGCGAGCGCGCATTGGTTGGCAGGCGCTCGGGCTTGAACAGCGCTGGACTGCCGCGCTGGATACCAACCCCGACACCCCTGCAGCTGATCTCTACGCGTCCCGTTTTGGGTGGAGCAACCCTACCTTGCGCCCCATGCAGGAAGTCGTTGTTGAAGCGGCACGCTCCATGCAAAGTGGCGGCATGATGTGCATCGAAGCGCCCATGGGTCAGGGTAAGACTGAAGCCGGTCTCATCGCTGCTGAGTTCCTTGCGCAGGCGACCGGTCGCACCGGTGTAGCCTTCGCCGCACCGACTCAGGCAACATCGAATGCCCTCTTTGACCGTGTTATTGAATGGGTGGAATACCAGACAAGCAATGTGGCACAAGAACACGGCGGACCTATTGAGCCGCATTCCATGTTCCTGGGCCATTCCAAGAACCGATTCAACAAGTCCTATGAAGCAATCTCCGAGGCGGATATTTTCGACGAATCCCCTACCCCTGGACGAGAAAACAATCGAAAAACGCTACGCCCTGGAACGTCTCTCGCACGACACAGCTGGCTCAGCGGCACCAAGAAGGGGCTCCTCTCCAGCTTCGTTGTATGCACCATCGACCAGGTGCTCATGACCGCTCTGCAAGCACGGCATGTGATGCTCCGATACCTTGGTCTTGCATCCAAGGTCATCATCATTGATGAGGTTCATGCCTACGACGCATACATGAGCAAGTACCTTTCTACTGCGCTCTATTGGCTGGGGCAAATGAACGCACCCGTCATTCTCATGTCAGCGACCCTGCCGTCAGACATCCGTAATGAACTCATGAAGAGCTATGCCAAGGGCCTAAAGATTGGAGCAAAGCCACTTAAGGTAACAACATATAGCCAACCCACCCTCGATCTGGATTACCCCGTCATCCACACACTCACCGCCGAAGACAATGGATCACCTAAGAAATGGAAGGTTGAACAGCCCGTAGAGCAAACCGAAATCGAGCTGAAGCTCATTGCTGACAGCCCCGAAAGCGTCCTGAACGTGCTCGAACCGCTCGCCAATGACCACGGATGCGCCGCAGTCATCTGCAATACCGTTGGCCGAGCCCAGGAAATGCACGCATTTCTGAGTGAACAGTTCGGTGAAGAGCACGTAATCCTCACGCACTCTCGCTTTACCGCCACGCACCGCGCCGAGCAAGAGGAACTCCTTGTCTCAAAGCTCGGCAAGAAGGCGCACTACAGCGAAGCTGACGGGGAGGATTCCTCGCGCCCGCACCGCCTCATTGTGGTGGGTACGCAGGTCATCGAACAGTCGCTTGACCTGGACTTTGATGTGATGATTACCGACTTCGCACCGGTGGACTTGGTGCTTCAGCGCATGGGACGCCTACACCGTCACGATAGCCGCAGTAGCTCAGAACGCACCCCCGCATACCGCAAGCCGGTGTGCTACGTGCGAGGAGTTGAAATTTTCGGCTCACAAGATAAGATGCCCCGTTTCCCCAATGGGTCCAAAGCAGTCTATGAGCCGATGATTCTACTCAGCAGCTACGCGCAGCTACTCCCCTATTTTGACGGTGAGCCGATTCGAATTCCTGCGGACATTAGTTCTCTGGTACAGAAGACCTATCAGAAGAATGGGCCTAGTGAAATTCCGGAAGCTTGGTCAAAGGATAATGATTACGAGCATGTCAAACGGGACTATCAGCAGAATCAAGACCACGCAGAGCGACGAGCTAGAGATTATCTTCTCCGCCCTCCGAACGCCGACCAAGATACTATGGCAGCTTGTATGCAGCATCTTCTCAACCCTGTCGATAAGCGATTCTCTGACGACCAAATCAGCGAGGCAAAGGTTCGCGACACCGACGCATCCCTGGAAGTTATCGCAATTGTGGTAGAACGGGACCAACCGGGCAACCCCAAGAGTGCGATTAAAAGCTACCGGCTCTTGCCTTCCATCAACGGCACAGACGAGGCTGATTCTCTCCGCTTTGACGCTTCAGCCGATGACCCGCCGACTTATTGGCAGAGCATGCAACTTGCAGCTTCATCAATTCGACTCCCTTACCAATACTCAGATGCACCCAACCACTGTATCGAGGACGGTACACCCCGGTTCAACGCCGCTTTGGAACAGCTGGATGAGAAACGGATCAAAAATTGGAAGGACTCATTCGTTCTGAAAAGGCAGCTCATCCTGCCTTTCGAAGAGGTCGAAGCAGGTGTTTACTCGTACAAACTCTGCGATTACGAGCTGGTGTACACCACCCAGCTAGGCTTGCAGAGCATCGGCCCCAAGAATAAAGGCTAGCCAAGACAAACAAAGACCCCCGCCCGGATCCTCTCGTGGAGCATCCGGCGGGGGTCTTTACTATATAAACTTTTCGACGCGATTCACACTACACGGTTCACGCTACGGGATTCACGCTGCGCGGTTTCGTAGCGTCAGGCGGCGGCTACTCAGATTCGCCGAGCAGGCCTTCACGAGCCAGCGCGGTCAAACGAGACACCGCACGGAAATACTTCTTCTGGTAACCACCGGCCAGCATCTCCTCAGTAAACACCTTGTCAAAAGGCACACCCGAAGACACAATCGGCAGGTCCTTGTCATACAGGCGGTCGGCCAGCACCACAAAACGCAACGCCACCGACTGCTCAGTAATCGGGCGAACATCACGCCACGCAACACCCTGCAGACCGTCAATCAGCTGACGGTAACGCGACGGGTGAACCTTCGCCAGATGCTCCACCAGGTCCGCGAAGTTATCGACGCCCACCGTCTTACCGGCGAACACCTCCTCAACCTTCGCGTCAAACTCAGCGTCTGCTACAGGCTCCGGTGCGGCGGGCAGGCCACGGTGACGGAAGTCCTCACCATCCACGCGGTGCACCTCAAACTGCGAAGCAAGCACCTGAATCTCACGCTTAAAGTCCTCCGCCGCGAAGCGACCCTCACCCAGGGCACCCGGCAGAGTATTCGAGGTCGCCACAAGCTTCACGCCGGCATCGGCCAGCTCACGCATCAGGCGGGACATGAGCACCGTATCGCCCGGGTCGTCCAGCTCAAACTCGTCGATGCACACCAGCTTGTAACCGCTCAGCGCCTCAACCGTCTTGCGGAACGTCAACGCGCCCACCAGGTTCGTGTACTCCACGAACGTGCCGAATGCCTTCGGGCCGTCTACGTAATGCCACAGCGAAGCCAGCAGGTGGGTCTTACCCACACCAAAACCGCCGTCAAGGTACAGGCCGGCCTTCGAGGTGTCCTTCTTCTTACCGCCAAAGAGTCGACCAAAGAAGCCGCCGCCGGAGCCGCCGCCGTTAATCTTGTCGCCAAAATCCTTGAGCTTCTGCACCGCCTCAGCCTGCGAAGGCTGGTTCGGGTCGGGGATATAGGTGTCGAACGAAACCTCTCCAAAACGCTCTGACGGGCGGAAACCTGCCAGCAGCTCATCGGCAGACACGCGCGGGATGCGGTCGGTCAAATGTACGGTCGTGGTGGGCACAAAAACTCTTTTCTTCAGTGACGGCGATGTGACTTTCGTTTTAAGTGTAGTACTGCCTAACACCCCGCGTGAGCCGCATGAGTTGCCCGCCACATTATGAGTAAGGCGATGCGCCGGATGCAGTTGGCAGGTCTGAGAGGTCGAGGTTGCCTCGCCCCCTCCCCCAATACCCTCTGAACCAACACTTCTCTCAATCAACACTCTCCGAAGACCTACTTGATAGCGAAAGTATTCCAATATCTACATCTAAACTTCACAAACTACAAAAGACTGCAAAAGATGGCAAACATCCTGTAAGGTGGTTCTGGGACTCATAGTGATGCGCCGGTGCATTGATAGCGTAGGAAACCTCGTCTGGTCGCTTTTGGATACGTTGATGTATCTAAAGAAAGCTTCTCGACTAGCACATACACACCATCACCGACGATTGGAGCACCCAATGGGACCTGAATCCGTTTTGACCCGCCGCGCGTTGCTGAGCGGCGGCGCACTCTTCGGCCTGACCGGACTGCTTGCGGCATGCGGTCAGCAGGCCGCTAATGAGGCTACGGGCTCGACTTCTTCCGCCACGCCGAGCGAGACCGCTACGGCCTCGGCTTCGGCTACCGAGGCGTCTTCAGCCTCAGCTACTCCGAGCCCGGTCATTAACCGCGGCTACTCCGGTGGCTCGAAAGCCCCCGATGGTGAGTACCGCAAGGCGGACGGTTACGGCCCAGCCCAAAATGTCCCCAAGCCCCGCAATGAGCCTGCGCAGTACCCTGAAACCGAAGAGGGTCTCATTCACATGATGGAAGACTGGCTGGTTGCCCACAACTACGGTACACAAACCGGTGACTGTTCTTATGCCTATAAATATATTACGCAAGAAACAGAAGAATATAAATCATACAAATATTTGGAATCTCTTTATAGTCGCGGAGGATGGATTATTGGAGGACTGGAATCTTATCAGTCTGAAGGTTCTCTGATTTATGATAGCCAGAAGAAAAATTACCGAATGAAGTTTCGTATCCTGTGGTCAACAGTCACATATGTAAATCCTGATGGCCATCTCGAAATGGATGCTAATACGGATACGAAAAACGATTCTTTTTACTTTCTGTTTACGTATTCTAATGGATATTGGAAGATTGTAGGTTCTGAAGATGTGGAGCAAAAATGAAATCCTTCATGAAGAATATTAAG
>PPYF01130233.1_pt1 | contig 13775 bp, 10 predicted proteins | sample 1559871 | NCBI WGS metagenome assembly PPYF01 (sample SAMN08240021, study PRJNA423297) | Human gut metagenome, whole genome shotgun sequencing project. | reverse complement strand
CCCTTGACCCCTCCGCGCGATTGAGTTGGTCGCGCTTTCATGCTCCTTCCGCGTGCAGCTTTTTGGGGCTTCGCCTAAGTCCTTGTTTGCCCCCCAACTTTCCGTGAAGAACCAATAATCTTCCTTCCCCTGCCCCCTCTGCTTTTGTCGGCGGAGGGGCGTTTTTTGTGCTTCCGCGAAATTCGAGATTGACAACTTCCCCCGATGGTGGTAAACTGGAAAAAACGGAAGGTTTCTGCCCATTTTCGTCGTTTGTTAGGAGGATTGCTATGAGCCCCATTGCCGCCCGGAAAAAGACCATCATCTGGATGATTGCCGCCATCGTGCTGGCAGTCTCTTCCATCGCACTTGGCGCCAGTCTCATCGTCAGCCACAATTCGCTGACGGACACCCGGAATCAGCTGACGGACACGCAGAGCGCGCTGTCCTCCACCCAATCCACCTTAGCGGACACCGAAAACAGCCTGTCCGCCGCGAAGGACACCCTCGCGTCCACCGAAGCGACCCTCGCGGACACGCAGACCACGCTGGACACGACCGCCGCCGCCTTGACGGATACCCAGACTACCCTCGCGTCCACCGAAGCCACCCTCGCCGAAACGCAGGGCACGCTTGCTGACCGCGAAACCGAACTGTCCGCCACAAAGGACACCCTCGCGTCCACCGAAGCCACCCTCGCCGAAACGCAGGGTACGCTTGCTGACCGTGAAACTGAACTGTCCGCGACAAAGGACACCCTCGCGTCCACCGAAGCCACCCTCGCCGAAACGCAGGGCACGCTTGCTGACCGCGAAACTGAACTGTCCGCGACAAAGGACACCCTCGCATCCACCGAAGCCACCCTCGCAGAAACGCAGGGCACGCTTGCTGACCGCGAAACCGAACTGTCCGCCACGAAGGACACCCTCGCGTCCACCGAAGCCACCCTCGCCGAAACGCAGACTGCCCTGAGCAGCCGCGACACCACGCTGGCATCCACGAAGGACACGCTGATGATCACCCAGACCAAACTGGCGGCAGTGAAGGACACGCTGTCCACCACGCAGAACGAACTGGACACGCTGAAAGCATCCCTGCCGGCAAAGGAATATGAACTGGAGAACACGAAGGAAGCACTCGCCGCGACGGAAGCCGAACTGGCGGTGACGCAGGACACGCTGACTGCCGCGCAGACGGAGCTGTCCGACACAAAAACCAGCCTGTCCGCCACTGAAACCGAGCTGACCGCGACGAAGGACACCCTTGCCGCCGCCACGACAGAATTGTCCGACACCAAGACGGCGCTGACCGCCACCGAAGCCGAGCTCACGACGACGAAGGACAGCCTGACCGCAAAGGAAGCCGAACTCACCGCGACGAAGGACAGCCTGACCGCGAAGGAAGCCGAGCTCACCGCGACGAAGGATAGCCTGACCGCGAAGGAAGCCGAACTCACCGCGACGAAGGACACCCTGACCGCGAAGGAAGCCGAACTCACCGCGACGAAGGACAGCCTGACCACCGCGGAAAACGAACTCGCCGCGACGAAGGACAGCCTGACCACCGCGGAAAATGAACTCGCCGCGACGAAGGACAGCCTGACCACCGCCACGACGGAGCTGGAAGCCACAAAGGCAACCCTTGCCGCGACAGAGGCGGAATTGACGACGACGCAGGAAACCCTCGCCGACGCGCAGGCGATTCTGGCGGCATCGAACGAATCGCTGAGCTTCGCGAAGCTGAACCCGGCGACGCGCGGCACTGACCCCGGCATTGCGCCCTCCCCGATGGCAAGCGCGGTTCGCGACCCGTCGGAAGCCGTCGCGTTCCTGCTTGTGACAGTCGGCACAAAGACATACGAGCCGATTCCGCTGCTGGAGGACGGGTACTACCGGCTGATCCACGGCGTGTGCGTGAACATCATCCACGTCACGAAGACGAGCATCGAGATGACCGACGCCAGCTGCGCCGACCACGACTGCATCGCGCAGGGCATCGTGACGCTGGAGAACAAGGACACGCGTGAAGGCGGCAGCTACATCATCTGCCAGCAGAACTTTGTGACGCTGCGGCTCTGCACCCGCGCGGAGCTGGAAGCGGAAGGCATTGTGCTGCAATAATCGAGGATTTGACCGGGGGCGGCGCAGGCTGCCTCCGGTTTTTTGCATAATCAGAAATATCCCCAAGGAGGAAAACGCTCATGCTGACGTATCATCCGACCACCGAAGCCGAGAAGGAAGCCATCTGCGCGTGGCACTACCCCGGCGAATACGCGATGTACAACAATCCGCCGTATGCCGAGCAGAAGAAGCACGGATACGGTTTTGCGAATCCGGCAAACAATTTCTATTCCTTTTACGATGGCGAAACGCTGGTGGGCTTTGTGAACCTGTCGGACGAGGGCAGCGAGGTGTTTTTCGGCATCGGGGCGCATCCCGACCACTGCGGGCAGGGGTACGGCACGCAGATGACGGCGCTGGCGTGGGAGTTATCCCAGCGGCTGTATCCGGGCAAGCCGATGTATCTGGAAGTGCGGACGTGGAACACGCGCGCCGTTCGCTGCTACGAGAAGGCGGGATTCCGGGTGGTAGGCGAGCCGGTGAAGCGGGTGACGCTCAGCGGAGAAGGGACGTTTTACCATATGGTGCGTCAGGCGCAGGGATGATTCCGCGCAAGATGTTGATTTGCCCAGCGGCATCCGCTGCGAATTTGACATTTGCCGCCTTTCGGGGCGGCTTTTTGTTTTCCCCCGCTGAACGCTGCCTAAAATCTCTATGAATCTGTAAAATTCAGTTGAAAACAAGCGCAAAGTGTGGTAAAGTAGGTATGTATGCGATTTTTCCCCGCACAGGCGGAATTCTGCTGCATTGCGGCACGCTCGGAGGAAACGAACCATCATGACGATTATGAATGTCTTATCCCTGTTCGGCGGACTGGGGCTGTTCCTGTTCGGAATGCAGCTGATGGGCGAAGCGCTGGAAAAAGCGGCGGGTACACGGCTGAAAAAGCTGCTGGGCATGGTCACGGGCAACCGCTTCCTCGCCATGCTCGCGGGCATCACCATCACGGCGGTGGTGCAGTCCTCCTCCGCGACGACGGTCATGGTCGTTGGCTTTGTCAACGCGGGGCTGATGTCGCTGACGCAGGCGGTCGGCGTGATTATGGGCGCAAACATCGGCACAACGGTCACGTCGCTGCTGCTGTCGGTGCAGATTGATTTCGCCGCCATCTTCACGTTTCTGGGGCTGATTCTCTCGAATCTTCCCGACAAGTACAGAACCGCCAAGCAGTTCGGCACCATCACGATGGGCTTGGGCATCCTGTTCATCGGCATGAACACCATGTCCGGCGCGATGGAGCCGCTGCGGACGTGGGAGGGCTTCCAGACGGCGATGGCGTCCATCAACAACCCGATTCTGGGCGTGCTGATCGGCGCGGGCATCACCGCCGTCCTGCAATCCTCCGCCGCCAGCATCGGCATCCTGCAAACGCTCGTCGCGCAGGGGCTGATTGGGCTGGATGGCGCCATCTTCATCCTCTTCGGGCAGAATATCGGCACTTGCGTCACGGCGCTGCTGGCGTGCGCGGGTACAAACTCCACCGCCAAGCGCGCAGCGACGGTGCACCTGCTCTTCAACGTCATCGGCACGGTGATTTTCGTCATCATCGCCTGCTGCCTGCCGCTGGCAAGCTGGGTCGAGATGCTCTCCCCCGGCAACCTCAAGCTGCAAATCGCCATCGTCCACATTCTCTTCAACGTCACGACGACGGCGCTGCTGCTGCCCGCCGCAAGCTGGCTGGAGAAGCTGGCGTGCCTGCTGATCAAGGACGACGGCTCGACCGCCGAGGAAATGAAGCTGCTCTACTTTGACGCGCGTATGCTCAAAACGCCGCCGATTGCCGTGGCGCAGCTGTTCAACGAAGTGCAGCGCATGGGCGGCATCGCGATGGGCAACTTCCAGCGCGCGATGGAGTGCTTCAACGAGTGGGACGCGAAGAAGTCCGAAGAACTGGCGCGGAACGAGGACGTGCTGGACTACCTGAACCGCGAAATCACCGATTCGCTGGTGGAAGTGAAGGGGCTTGACCTGTCCGAGAAGGACACGAAGCTGGTCGGCTCGATGTTCCACGTCGTCAACGACATGGAGCGCATTGGCGACCACAGCCAGAACATCATGGAATCGGCGCAGCTGAAGAATCAGGACGAGGTGAAATTCTCGCCCAAGGCGGTACAGGAGCTGGAAAGCCTGTCGAACCTTGTGCGCGCGCAGATGCAGCGCTCGCTGGACATGTTCAAGGCGCAGGTAACGGACGACACGCTGCTGGGCGAAGTGGAGGGCGTGGAGGACGAAATCGACACGACGACCGAAGCCCTCCGCAGCCACCACATGGATCGCTTGAAGAACCACAAGTGTTCCGCGAAGAACGGCATGATTTATCTGGACATGCTGACAAACCTCGAACGTATCGGCGACCACGCGGAGAATATCGCCACGTCCGCGAAATCCGCGACGGGGATTTGAGTTGTCCACATTGCTTGCACATGAAAACCTCGCGACAGGTGATGCCGCGAGGTTTTTTGGTTCTATTGATTATTCGCCGATTTCCGCGTAAATCATTTCCACATGATTCTGGCATTCCTTCGCGAACGTCGCCGCATCAAACGCGCCGTTCAGATAGCGCTGCACCAACACCTGAAGCGCGTCATCATACGTCAGCGGCGAACCCTCGGACACATACAGCGATTTCGCCATCTCCTGATAGTAGGCAATATCCTCCGCCGAAGAGAAATAACGCCACTGCTCCATGTTTGCGTACTGATCCTGCAAGTCGCGCAGGGTGTCCTCGTCCGCGCGCTCTTTATCTGCTTTCTGTTCCAGCAGTGCGATTTTTTCCGCAAGTTCATCCAGCTGCGCCACCATCGACGGATTTTCAATCGGCTCGGTCAGGTTGTCATAGATAAAGTAACTTCCATCTGTCAGATGTGTCGCGCAGTATTCCAAAAACTGAATCGCGGCTTCCTGATTCTTGCCGTAGGGGTTCACCACAGCAATGGTCACATACGTTTCAACCGCGCTGTTCTGCTCCGGGAAAATGCGCGGCACGAATTGAATCATCTGCGACGGGGCGGACGAAGCACCCGGAATCATGAAAATATTTTCAAATGCCATGCGCGGCTCTTCTTCCGCGGGCAGTTCGTCCTTGATGCGCTGGACGTAATGCAGAAACGTTTCGTCCGTAAAGTCCAGCCTGCGTCCCTCCTGCAGGGAGGTCATGATGTAATACTTCATGAACAAGTCCATCATGCCCGACTGGGTGTATTTCTGCATCAGAAGCCCTGTCTCTTCCGGCAGAAGCCCTTCTTCCAGAATTTCGTTGCACACATCCAGCAGTTCGTCGAAGGTTTCGGGCGACTTCATTCCCCATTCGTCCAGATATTCCGTCAAGACCATCATGCCCATCGGGGAAGCATCTATTATCCAGCCCATCAGCGTATCGTCATCCGTGCAGACGGGGCGCAGAGCGGGATAGACATGCTGGAAAGCGTCCTGCAAAATCGCGCTGCCGGTTAGCGGCGCGTAGTATTTCATGTTTTTGAGGGTATATAAGCCGTCGTAAGCAGTGAAAACAAACAAATCAATGTCGGGATTCTTGATAACGTAGGCGGTCGAAATCGTGTCCATGATGTCTACGGACTTTTCGCAGGTGATGCTGATGCCGCTTTCCTGTTCAAACTGCTCCATGCGTTCCATCAAGGCATAATACTGATTGGTGGCAATGTTCAGTTCTGCATTTTCCGCGTGGGCGGCAAAAGCGCACAGGGGCAGAGCGGCGCAGAGCATCAGCGACAGAAACTTTTTCATTCGCTTCTCCTTCTTTAAATCGTCAAGACTGTAAGTAAAACTCAGTAGGCGGAAGTATCCCGCAAAGGACACTTCCGCTCATTTAATTTATCACGTTACGGCGCAAAAACAGCTACAAGTGTACTTTGTGCATTTGTTGGCACAGAACTATTTGTTCTGGCTCGAGCCGAATAACTGACATTTGCCTTTACATAGCCAGCTTTTCTGCTTTCCTGCATATAGTAAATTGTCTTAACGCCCGCGCTATTAGGATAATATGCAGGCGACACCTGCGTATCATTGGAATTGTTTGTGACCCAGAAAACGAAATACCCTGCACCCGATGTGGAGAACTCCGTAATTTCCAGATACGGCTCATCCGATTCATCACTCTTAATGCCGGTTCCCACAGTGAACGTTTTCTTTGGACCAGTAACCGTTACCGCCATCGCCGACGTAGCAAACAAGCAAGTCAAAACCAATGCAAGCAGTAATGCCGTCATTTTCTTCATACGTTTTCCTCCTATTTTGATTGTGCTCGGCTATTGCTTCTGAATCATCCAGCCGCCCCATTGGACTCGCCTCCTTTGCTTATAGGTCACTTTTCCTCCATTGAGAACATCTTTAATATATCACATGTTTTTTATTTTGTCAACACCCATTACAAAAATTTTTTTCTTTCTTGATATATTCCCCCACGACCTCCACCAGCCCATCCGCCTCCTTCGGCGCGTACCGCGGCGAAATTGCGAGCGTCACGAAGTCATACGCCCCCGCCGCGCGGAAATCGCGGTAGTCGTCGTACACGCGGAAGGGTACGGTCGGCTCTGCGCCGTTTTTCGCGGCGAACATCTGCGCGGTCAGCGAATTGAGATGGATGTTGCCGTCCGCGTCAAGCAGCACTTGCGGAATATCCGCCCGCGAACGCGGATTGCGCACGTTATCCAGCGACGAAATCCGCCGCATCGCCAGCGCGAACAGCAGGTAATTCGCTTCATCCAGCTTCTTCTGGGCATAGAAGGCGGCGTAGTCCAGCCGCTTTGGGACGGGCATGGACAGGACGTTGAACAGCACGAAGTTCGGGCCGGGATAACCAATGCCGAGGTCGCTGTGCGCATCGACGTGGGTGACGTCGAAGGGGGCGGTCAGGCGTCCGGCGGCGATTTGCTCCTCCCAGAAGCGGAGCGCGCCGTCGTGCGTCTCGAAAATGCGGCCGGGCTTGGGGGCGGTGCGGGACAGGCCGCACTGGTTTTCGAGGAATGCGCGGACGGCGGATGCTTCCCACGGCTCATGTCCGGGGAGGGATGGGCGCTCGCCCAGTTCGGCAAGAGGGCAACAATCAGCGAGGAAAAAGTCGAGGTCAATGTCTAATACGCGCATGGGTGCAATGCTCCTTTTGCGGAAAAGTGCTTTTTTGTTGCAGGGGGATTTCGCCTCTGCGGAGGCGACCAAAGGGCTTTCCGATCGCCCTTTGGAAACCTTCGGATGCACACTTTTGTTGCTTGGTTTTGAGCGTTAGTTTTTTAGTTACTGTTCTATTATATCGCATTCCCCCTCACGGCGCAAGGTCGATGATGCTGTTGTCGCTGCCGCCCTCGGCGAAGGAATCCGGCACTTGCCCGACGATGATGCTTTCCGCCATCGCCATCTGCGTGCTGGCCTGCACGTTTTTCGCGCCGGTCGGGATGACAATCTGCACGTTCGCAGTCAGGACGAGGGAAATGCGGTGGCGTGTCTGGTTGATGCCGGCAGTGGTGAAATCAGTGCTGAATGCCGCCTGCACCGAGCCGACGGGCAGAATCTGCACGGCGATGCCCGGCCCCGCGCCCGCCAGCAGCGTCAGCCCGATGGCACTGCCCAGCGGCACGACGACGGTTTTCTGCCCCATGGCAGTCAATCTTTCCTGCGCAAGCAGGGACGCCTGCGCCGCCAAGCGGTTCATCTCCGGGGTATTCGCCTGAATCAGGCGCACTTGCCCTTGATCGTCCTTCTCGACGGTCATCAGGTCGGCGTAATGCACGCCGAGTCCGAGCATCTCAGACGCTGCCTCGTTGAGCGCCTGAATCGCCAGCGACCGCGCCGTCGCCTGCGAGAGCGTCAGCACGACATCCGTCACGTTGCGCTCGACGCGGAGAATCAGCAGCGTCATCAGCACAAGCAGCAGCAGTACGCGTTTCCACCGCCGCCGGGGAGATTTTCGCCGCTTTGCAGGAATTTTCGCTTCTGATTCGTTGTTTGTCTGGGGCATGGTACATCCTCCTTTCGTCGCCTGCCATTGCAGGATGCGCGAATATGTGCTATAATATAGGATGTAATTCTGTATGCTCTGCGGGTTATGCTATTTTCGGATGAAAATGCGCCAAGGCGCGAGCAGATGGCGCAGGCGAATCCGAAAATAGCATTCCGCATTCCTTCATATTCCGCCGGGGCGCGCATCATGCCGCTGACGGCGCAAAGGGGCTGAAGCAGTGAAGAAACGCAACGATTTCCCGGACTTTGTGCCGGAAAACGACGATTTTGCCTATCAGGACGATCATCCCGACGACCCGCAGGGCGATGATCCTGACGAGTACGACCCGAACTGGGCGGACGACGACGACCCCGTGGAAGTTGCGGGGCAGGCGGACATGTTCGCGCACGAGGACTTCTGGAACGCTTCGGCGGATGATAGCGAAGCGCTGCCGGAGGAGGAAAAGGTCTACAAGCACTCCATTTTCAAGCCGGAGATGAAGAAGCCGAACTTCGTGCTGTCGATTGCCGTCAACGTCATCCGCATTTTCGCGGTGCTGGTGCTGGTGGCAGGGCTGGCGGCAGTCGGCGCGGTGGTCGGCATTGCGAAAGGGTACATGGAAACTGCCCCGACGCTTGACCTCGCCGCGATTGACGATCAGGCGCAGACCTCCTTCATCTACGACGCCAACGGCAACCTCATCACCGAATACAAAGGCTCGGAGAACCGCGTCATGGTGTCGATTCAGGCCATGCCGACATACCTCCAGCACGCTTTTATCGCCGTGGAGGACGCGCGCTTCTACACGCACAACGGCGTGGACATCAAGCGCATTATCGGCGCGTTCGTGTCGAACCTGTCCTCCTCCTCCACGCAGGGCGGCTCGACCATCACCCAGCAGCTGATTAAGAATACGCTCCTTTCCTCCGAGCAGAGCTACAAGCGCAAAATTCAGGAAGCGTACCTCGCCATGCAGCTGGAAACGCGCTACACAAAGGATCAGATTCTCGAAAGCTACCTGAACACCATCTACCTCGGCGAAAACTACTACGGCGTGTACACCGCCGCGCAGGGGTATTTCGGCAAATCGCTGGGCGAACTGACGCTCCGCGAATGCGCCATGCTGGCGGGCACATGCAACTCGCCCTACTACTACAATCCGCGCCGGAATTTCTACACGCGGCAGAAGGAAGGCGTGGATTACCCCGCCATCACCAACGACCGCACCAACTACGTCCTGCGCTGCATGTACGAAAACCAGTACATCACCTACGAGCAGTATCAGGAGGCGCTTGACCCGGCGACCGCGCATGTGCTGGAGAAAGACCCGAACACATCCACCGGCATGTACGCCTACGCGCACTACGTCGAATACGCGGTGGATGAGGTCATCGACATTCTGCTGCAGCTGAACAACCTTGAGGACACCTCCGCCAACCGCAACGCCATGGAAAACAAGCTGCGCACCGGCGGCTACCACGTCCAGCTCGCCATTGACACCTCCATTCAGTCCACCGTCGAGGATACGCTGGAAAACTGGACGAACTACCCTTCCCTGCGCGACCCGGCTGACAAGGTCTACCGCACGCGCAATTCCGACGGCACATACGACGAAACGGTTGAGCCGCAGGCCGCCGCCGTCGTTGTGGACTACCACACGGGCGAAATCAAAGCCATTGTCGGCAGCCGCACGCGTCCGACCGCCATGAAAACCTTCAACCGCGCGGTGGATATGACCATGCCCGTCGGCTCGTCCATCAAGCCGATTGCCGTGTACGCCCCCGCGATTGAGCTTGGCGCATCCCCCGCGAGCATCGTGATGAACATGCCGCTGCCGATTTCCGGCTGGCGCGGGTCAAACGGGCAGGATTCATGGCCGCGCAACTACGGCGGCAGCTCCTACGCCGGCCCGGAGACGCTGCGCAAGGCGCTCGTCAACAGCCACAACACCGCCGCCGCGCAGGCGCTGATGACCCTTGTGGGTGTAGACAATTCCGTTGCCTTCCTGCACGCGATGGGCATTGACGATGCGCACATTGACGCAACGCCGTTCGGCTTGTCCCTCGGCTCCAGCGGCATCACGCCCATGCAGATGGCGGTTGCCTTCGGCGTGCTGGCGAACGGCGGCGTGTATCAGCAGCCCATCTCCGTCCTCGGCATTTCGGACAGCACGGGCAAGGTCATCTGGGACGGCCATCAGCAGCAGGAGCGTCACCGCGTGTTCAGCGAATCCACGGCGTACATGGTGGTGGACATGCTCAAACAGGCGGTTTCGTCCGGCACGGGCACAAACGCGAAAATCAAGGGGCAGACCGTCGCGGGCAAAACCGGCACGAACTCCGACCAGAAGGGCGTTTTCTTCGCTGGCATGACGGGCTACTACTCCTCCGCCCTGTGGGTTGGGCACGACAACTACAAGGCGCTGTCATCGAAATCCACCGGCTCCCGCTCCGCCGCCCCGCTGTGGCAGAGCTACATGAGCAAGATTCATCAGGGGCTGTCCAACCGCGACATTCTGGAGGGCAGCGCCAGCGACTACGGCCTGGTGAAGGTGACGACATGCGCGGTATCGGGGCAGCTTGCCACCGACGCTTGCCGCAGCGACGCGATGGGCTACGGGGTCGTGACGGACTACTGGAAAGCCGGCACAGAACCGACGGTTTCCTGCCAGATGCACACGACGCAGACGATTTGCTCCGTCAGCGGCTTGCTCGCCTCCCCCTATTGCCCGGACACGGTCACACGCGGCGTGCTGACGATTCCGTCGGGACACCCGCTGGCATCCTTCATCGGCACGGAATATGAGGATGTGCTGATTGAGTACCTCGGCAGCTACGCGGTCTTGGGCGCAAGCGGCACCTGCCCGTACCACACGAGCGCATCCAGCTCCGGCAGCAACACGATGGTGGAGAACACGCTGATTCCCGATGCGAAGATTCTGCTTTCGCAAGCCTACGCGCAATTGCAGAGCATGGACATTGTAAACGACGCGCAGCGCTACTCCGCGATTCAGTCCGCCATCACAAATCTGGAATACGTCATCTCCCTCCCCGCCCCGACAACGGCGGAAGTTGCGTCGGCAATGGGGCAGCTGACACAGGCGATGGCGGGTCTCTACTAATGGATACACAAACAAACACGGCGGCGGATTCTCTCGCAGAAATCCTCCATGCCCTCCGCGGCATCCGCGCCCCCATCCAGCAAGGCGAATACGACCTGCACGACCTCGTGCGGGCATCCCTTGCGGAGGCGGAAATCCCCTGCGCGCACGAAGTCCCGCTCGCGCCGCGCTGCCGCATCGACTTGCTTTGCCCCGGCGGCATCGGCATCGAAATCAAGCGCGGGCAGCCTGACCGCAAGCGCATTGTGATGCAGCTGACCCGCTATGCCGCGTGCGGGCAAATCAGCGCCCTGATTCTCGTGACTGAGCGGACAGTCGCCGTACCCAATCGAATTCACGGAAAGCCGATTTCGTGCGTATGCCTGAACCGGCTGTGGGGAATTGCACTATGAATGAAGAAGAAGCGGAACTGCTTCCGCCGTACCTGCGCCCGTACCCGCCCTCCGGCGCACCGCTGGGAACGCTGAGCTACAACCGCCGCAGTAAGTGCTGGGTGGTGAAGGGCGACCCGTCGGTGACGGAGGTGTGCAAGCGGCTGTTTCCGGGCAGCGCGGGCAGCAGGCGCGGCGAAGCGCGGTTCACGGCGCATCGGCGGGCGGTGGGCGACCTCTGCTGGCTGATGATGCGCTTCCCGCTGGAAATCAAGGCAAGCGACCGCGCGTTGTGGGAAAAGGCGGTCACGGGCGCGCGGGAATACGCGGTTCGTCAGGCGAAAATGGCAACGATGCCCGTGCGCATGACCCCGCCCGACGGTGCGTTTCTGGGGACGCTCCGCCCATTTCAGGAGGAGGGGCTGTCGTACCTGTGCAGCCATGACCGATGCCTGCTGGCGGACGAAATGGGCTTAGGCAAGACGGTGCAGGCGCTGGCGTTTCTATCCTCCACCGGTTCATTGCCCGCGCTGGTGATTCCGCCCGCGCACCTGACCCGCAACTGGCAGGAGGAAACGCTGCGTTTCCTGCGGGTGGACGGCAAAGCGCCGCGCGTGCACGTCATCAAGGGCTTGAAGCCCTACGACCTGCCGGAAGCGGACGTGTACATCATGCACTATCTGCTTCTGCGCGGGTGGAAGAGCGTGCTGCCGACGCTGCCTTTTCGCTCGGTCATCTTCGACGAAATCCAGGAACTGCGCCACGCGGGGACGGAAAAGTACTCCGCCGCGTCGCTGCTGTCGGAAAGCTGCGAGCGCGTTATCGGGCTGTCCGGCACGCCGATTTACAACCGCGGCGGCGAAATCTGGAACGTCATCAACATTCTCGACTACCACTTCTTAGGCGACTGGGAGTCGTTCTCGCGCGAGTGGTGCAGCGGCTACGGCAATCAGCTTGTGCTGAAGCCCGATTTGCTCGGCGCGTACCTGCGGCGGGAGGGGCTGATGCTCCGCCGGACGAAGCAGGAGGTGCTGCGCGAGCTGCCGCCGAAGCGCCGGCTGGTGCAGGAGCTGGACTGGAACGACAAGGTATACGCCCAGCTGATGGCGCCCGTGATGCGCGACGTGCTGCGCTGGAAACAGGACGACCAGCTTTCGGCGCAGGAGCGGGCGATGCTGGAGGAATCCATCAGCCAGCACGCGCGGCAGGCCACGGGCGTGGCGAAAGCGCCGTATGTGTGCCAATTTGTGCGCGCGCTGCTGGACGGCGGCGAAAAAGTGTTGCTGTTTGCACACCACCATCAGGTGATGGACATCTACAAGCAGGAATTGAAGGCGTTTTCGCCGGGGTTCATCACCGGGCGGGAGACGACGCTGGCGAAAATGAACGCGGTTGACCGCTTCCAATCCGGGCGGACGGACGTGCTGTGCATCAGTCTTCGCGCGGCAAGCGGTCTCAATCTCCAGCGCGCGACATGCGTCGTTTTCGGCGAACTGGACTGGTCGCCGGCGGTGCATTCACAGGCGGAGGACCGCGCGCACCGCATGGGGCAGGAGGATTCGCTTTTGTGCTACTACCTCGTTGCGCCGCAGGGTTCGGACGCGGTGATGCAGGAAGCGCTGGGCTTGAAGGTCAGCCAGTTTGTGGGGCTGATGGGCGACGCGCCGCAGTCCCCGGAGCAGGCGGAGCAGTTTGCGAATCAGGCACGGCGGCATGTGGAGCGGATTGTGGCGCAGATGGGGGACAGCGCCATTTCACCCAACTAACGATAAAAATCAAGCCGCATGGGTGTGCACTGCGAAGGGGTGTCGGGGGCGACCGCAAAGCCCCCGACTCGCGCCCGCAGGCGCGATTCCCCCTGCAACGATGAAAATCAAGCCGCATGGGTGTGCACTGCGAAGGGGTGTCGGGGGCGACCGCAGACTTCGTCTGTTTTCATTGCCCCCGACTCGCGCCCGCAGAGGCGAAATCCCCTGCTTACGGAAAAGACCAGCTATGACTGGAAGCCATGCAGTTCGGTCGCGCCCATTTGGCGCGACACAGCACAGTTGGTCGAATGAGCAGCTTGGGGGCGCGTCTGAGGACGCGCGAAGTTACTGGCAGGGACGCTTCGCTGCCTGCACCTTTGTTGGCTGCTTCCTTTGAGTAGGTTTGACGCGGAACAGTTGGGGCGTTGCCCCAAACCCCACAAGGGACGCTGTCCCTTGACCCTGCAAGGGGCAATTGCCCCT
>PPYF01660711.1_pt1 | contig 13776 bp, 20 predicted proteins | sample 1559871 | NCBI WGS metagenome assembly PPYF01 (sample SAMN08240021, study PRJNA423297) | Human gut metagenome, whole genome shotgun sequencing project. | reverse complement strand
ATCAATTCCTTCTCTCATTGTTATCCTCTCCTATCTTTATTAAAGAATGAGTCATATTGGGCTTTTGCCCTTCCGGTGAATTGTACTTACTGTCAAGCCCGTACTTTGTCCAGGCGGCCTTAGCAAGACCTACAACCGTTACAATCCCGGCTCCCACGGCCGACACCCCTTGCCAGCAGCTGTTGATTTCAAAGTGAGTGCCGTATAATCCGTTACTCCAAAAGCCGTATAGCCAAGATAGTACAATCACTACGAGCAAAATAAACAGCACTACCGCTAACATAGCAATGAGCGCCAGCCAATTAGCCTGCGCCCATTCTCCGAATCGTATACATCTACTTTTCATATTCTTTTTTTATCTCCATAATCTCTCATCGCTTATCACCGTGTATCTCGTTCCGAAGGTCGTCGACCCGTGACTCAAGCACTTCAACCCGTCCGACAAGCTGTAAATGCCGTTGTGCTTGCTGTATGCGGTCTTGCCGAGATAATCGAATTTCCTCTTTTAATTCTTTTAGCGTCTCAATCAACGTATCGTACTTAGCCGTGATGAATTTTATATCGTTTTCGCGGTCTTTTTTTATGTTCTCCAACATCGGCGATATACCGCGATAATATATCGCCCCACATATAGTACTGACAATTACGACGATAGCGGCGACACTCTCAACCGTAAAGCTCCATGTCCACATGCTTAGCCTTCGCTTTCTGCGTTTTCGCCGAGTACGTCCAGAATTAAATTGTGAATGCAGTCATCAGTAGGGCAACGACCGTTGTCCAAGAGTTCCGAGCCACAATATTTACAATAGTACTTAACAGGAATATTTGAGTAGTCATTGACTGCCGTCTTGTTCAATTCGTCCATTATTTAACCCCCTTAATCGCGGTTGCCATTTCTGCGGTTAACTTCTTGTACTGTTCCTGAATGTCGGTGTAAGCCGCACCAATCAAAGCACGCTGAAGGATTGCGTCTTTAAGCCGTTGAAAACGCGGCTCGTACTCTGCCTTTATCGCGGCGATTTCGTCTGTTTTTGTTCGCGTTAATTCAACACGCGGACGCTCAGCGAGCTGTCCGTCTTTATAAATTTTTCCATTCAAAAACTCATTTAAAGTGTTATCATCTCCGGGAATGAATTGAGCCATGTTAGGATATTCTTTTTTTGCTGTTTCTAGGCTTTTGGCCTCATCCCCCAGGACGAGTATTGAAGTCAATAAACGTCCGTTTTCATCAATAACATGAATATATTTATTCATTTTTGTCCCCCCTTTTTTTTAATATCCTATTGCGATATAACGATATCCGTCCGATACGCTCGCCGAGTCGCTGTCATCGAATGCGAGCTGTGCCCCTGTCCTTGTTTCATTGTTGAAGCACGCTGCGAAGTTTCCCCCGCCAGCGGGGTTTTTCCTTAACGCACCCCACACTCCGATACAAGTCGTTGTAAAGGCAATGGGGAATGTTATCGTATTCTTATATTGGTCTCCGATTCTGACAGTGCCCTGAACGCCGCCCCATTGAATTGTGAACCCGTTCGCGAATTGAATGAACCCGTTATCGCTCAGCCGCTGAGCCGTAATTTCCCCTGTTCCGAGTATCTTTTTTATATCTTTTATGGTTGTAACCGGAGACTCTTGCCAATTGTTTGAGCCGATAATTTTTGCAATCGCCGCAGTTATAAGTGGGTGTGCCGCGTTATCGGTGTTGTGCGTCGTCAGCGCGGTCTTTGCTTCTTGCAAGACCCCACTGTGAGCGCGAGGGTCTTCATTATGAGCGGTCAACTCTCCTTTTGTGATATATGTATCATCACTTGCAACGAATGTAATATTGCTTGCGTTGCCTATCTTCGTTCTAATCTTATAAATCTCGCTGTCTATAGGCGTATTCTTGTCAGGGATATAGCCGACCTGATTACCGCCGTTCGTATACGAGTACATGATTTCTTCGCCGCCGTCAATCTTGGCGAACAAGGCGACTTCCTTCGGGAAAAAGCCTTCTTCTACGGTGCTATTCGACAATGTCGCCGTTATCATGTACTGCCCGTCTCCGTCCTTTACTGCCGAGCTAACCGGTAATGTCATTTTCGGGCTGATTACATTAGTCATCTGACTGATGTTCTTGCCGCTGTCGTCTCCGTTACCGACCATGACCTTAGTGAATACCACTGCTTTTTTAGTGGCGATTGATTCAGCTAAAAGGTTGTACCCTTTCGCCGTTATAATATTCCGCGGATACTGACTTGCCATAATATGCTCCTTTCTAACCTACACTATTAACTACGTGGCCAACTTTTACCCACACACCGCCGTATAAGTCTGCCGTGTCCATGTCAGCGTTCACACCTACGGACGGTTCTATAATCGTCGTATTTCTGCGACTCACCCATACCGCCGCCGAGATACCCCCGTCTACGTCGTGAACGTCTGCAATCGATATGCCGATATGCGACGGCTTCACAATGGCGAGGTTTTGCCGTATTTGGTTAACCGCATACACAAACGATGAATTGCTAAACTCTAGCTTTAATAGACCGTCCTCAAATTTGACTTCCACATCATCAAGAACGAAGGTTTTTACGATTGCTTTGATTTTTTCAAGTGTGCATTTGCCACTATTGTTCCATAGCATTTGCACGATCTGCCGCCGTTGTTCAACTGAGCCTTTAGGACTTATGCCTAAGTCCTTTTCGTATACTCTCAGTCCTCTAGCTCCGACTGCGTCGAAAAAGCCATTGTCAAGCAATTCATCAAGTACCCCGTCAATGTCCTGTAATTGCAATCCCGCCGCTTGGTATAACTCTCTGACCCACGGGTCATTGCGATATATCTTATTTATCGCTTTTAAGGCGTATTCCTTGAAGTCCGTTCTAGTCATTGAGTGTCACCTCAACAGTGCCGAGAGTGGCGACCTGTTCTACGGTAAGTGGTATCTTCGTCGCTTGTCCGTTGACTGTGACCGCTTCATAATCGGTTACGCCCTGAACGCCTAGAACAATATTACTAATCTGTGCAACGGATACATACGGTTGCTTAAAGGCGATCGCCTTGAGATACTCCGTGATTGAAGCGGTTATGGCTGCCGTAATTGATGACTTGGTCGCCGTCGCTGTATGTGATACGCCTGTGACTGTGATATTAATCGGAACAGCCGCAGCACTCACCACCGTACAATACGCTCCGACGGGTGCTTGTCCCGCTCCTATGCCCTTGCTGTCAGGGTCTATATACTCTTGCACCCTCTTCACAAGAGTCGAGTCAGCGGGCTGTCTGTCGGAGTTAATTATGACCACTTTTACGGTATTATTGCCGTTCCATAGCCCTATTACGTTCGCTTCGCCTACCCCTTCTACTTCTTTCGCCCACCGCTTATAGTGGTAATCGTTGCCACTTGTCGCGGGTTCTCTTAGTTCCTCATAATACCGCTCTCTCAAATCGTCATCGCTTTCTTTGTTCTCGCCGTTAATAGTCGGCTCATCATTGATGATTGAGTTAATACCCGGTATTGTAATCGGCATTTGCGTGATTGTTCCCTTAGGCACATTGCCAACTGCCCCCGTCTGCATACACTGAATACGCACCGTGTCGCCTTTGGTTACGTCTTTCGTTTCCAGTGATTCATACTGGATTCCGCTTTCGGACTCAAACAGATCGCCTTGATGTACCGTGCCGCTACCATCGACAATCCGAATACTGCCGATAGCCTTCGTGGCCTTTCGCCGTTGTGTTCCTTTACGTTGGAAAGCAATACGGCTCAATTCTTCCCCCGTGAGGTTATCAACGTCTTGCTTGCGTTCGATTTCCTCGCATTTTCTCCATAATTCAAGCAAGGCGAACGCTTCGCCCCTCGTAAGGTCGTACGTCGGAAAGCCTTCAGTCTTTTGGTAGGCGTTGTCGATATGTTCGAGCATTGTATTATGAATGCGGTCTACACTATATTCCGAGTTCATAATCGATTCTCACCTCTTCCCCTGTGTTCGTAACGACCGTAAAATAAAAAATCCCCGCATTGAAGTTCCAGTCCTTTACAACTGCAACACACGGGACTTTATTCATAATTCCTTCTGTAATTCGCCGCTTCACTTCTGATACTTGGTATGCTCTAGGCAACCGATAGCCGAGAAGGTGACGAAGGTCAAGGCCGAAGGAATCAGAGTATATCATATACTTTTTTAATTCTGTCCGTATGAACAGCTCAATCCATTGCTTAATCGCTTCGATTTGCGTATCTTCTACGTTCCTACCGTCCTTAAATATGAAGCGGTGGGTACGATAATCGAACGCGAACGACCGCCCTACTTTGTGTTGTGAGTTGGTCGCCGTCGCCGTCGATTGGATTGAGTTTGTGAAGTTGTAATCCTTCGGAAACATTTAGACTCCTTCCTTCACTACATCAATAACAAAAAAATGTTGCTCGTTTTCATCAGGAATAACCAGCACTTTATCGCCTGTCTTCCATAATTCGTTAAGTACGATTTTTCCCTCACCTTGTGCCGAATACCCCGAATTACTGCCCGCTTGACAACCGTTGTGCGTCATTTGCCCGCTGTGCCGATAAGCGTAAGTCGTAATGTGGTGAAGAAGCGAGAAACACACGTACCCGTTTGTGTTGTCAATCATGAACTTGCCGTCTTTAATTGCAACCTTCCACGGTGACGTGCTTACCACTTCACCGAGTACCGCACCTATTCGTATCGGATTGGTTCGGCTTTTTAATTCCTTGGCTATCGTGCCGTGCCATTCTTCCATACTCTCACTCCTTACGACATTCGTATAATTTTCGACGGTGATTCGCCGTTGTGCCATGCGTAATTTGCGTCACTGTAGAAGGTAGCATGGCCTTGGCTTGACGAATTACCGAAGCAACCGCCCGCACCGTCGGCAATAACTACATGCTGATTATCTCCGTATATAAGTAAATCGCCTTTCTTGGCGTATCCGTCGAACGATTCGACCTTGTACCCAGCCGTTTCCGCATGACTTGCTAGAACATCAACATTATTCGTACCGATATCCGCTTCATGCTTCAGAAAAGGATTGTAGTACGACCCCGCCTTTACCGCCACATCAACGCACCCGTTATCGGTATATACACTCTCATACCCGTTCAGTGCATTCATACCCGCGTCTACCTGTGCCACGTTTGCTGTACTGCTTACGGCATTCGGTGCCGCCGTCGTAGTCGTTGTTGTTGTATACTTGCTCGTGTCAGGTTCTGGAACGACTCGCTGTAAGTCGAGTGTCATCGTGTGATTAACTCCGTAAGCGTGTTTGCAGTTAGTGACAGTGAACTTGTCATGAATATTCACCGTATTATCATCGATTATAATGATTCGACCGCTTCGCACTGTGTCATCTCCGAGAAGTGTAACATTAAGCTTTTCGCCTACTTTGTTTAAGTCCTGTATTGTTTTCTTGGCAATTTGTGCGGTCTGTGCTTGCTTTTTATCGTCGACTTTTACAATCTTGCGAATTAAGCCGTACTTCTTTACGCTCTCATCGTCCTGGATTGTCGACTTAACGGAAGCGGCTTTTTCCTTGCTAGAAATAGCCACGATACTGTTCCGCATTTCTTCCATACTTAAGTCTCTGGAATAATTGCTAATAGGGTCGGTGATAACGTCCTTCAAGACCAATTCTTTATAGTCCTCTACGTGAATTTTGCCGTCCCTGTATTCTAATCGGTATTTGTTGCCCGTCTCGTCCGTGGCTTGCTGGATTATATCTTGTATGACCTCGCTCACGGGCTGACCTTGATAGACCTTTTTTATACCGGTCTTGATATCGGCAACATTGCCAAGCGGTACATCATTCTCACTGCATACTTTTTTAATTGCTTCTGTACCGCTTATGCCATTGAACTGGATTTCGATTTCCGACTTATTGAGATAGAAACAGTAGTCAAAGCATGTATAACTGTACTTACTCGCTCCGCTCTGCTTCTCACTTACGACGATACCTTGGAACACGGGAACTTCTTCCGGTTCTTCATTGAGTGTCATTGTCGCACTCTTGCGGTTATTGCTCTTCTGATTACTGAACTCAACTTTGCCGCCAATCTTGAGCCGTTGACCCTTCATATTCACATCGAAAGGGTTATCAACGAGGTCAAAACTAAACTCTTGCCCCAATGTGTCGATACTGTCGGAGCGTTGGTAATTATTTGTATACGCCGTAATCTCACGGGTTTCCGTCGTGTCCTTGCCGTCTTTGTCCTTCTCAACGTTGGTGTACTGCAATTTCATCAGTGCATTACCCCCGTTTCTTTATTTTCGCCGCCAGTGGTCGACTGCGTCTGCGTTGAAGTGTTGGTATATACATACTCTTCAATGCTGATTGTCGCTTTAATGTCTCCAACTTTGTCGAGTGAATAAGAAAGGTCATTCACGACACAAGGCATGTTCAGTATCTCATTGCCGTCGGACTGTATAATACATATCCGCACAACCGCTTTCATGGCTCTTTGGGCTTTAAAAAACTGCAAGCACGCTTGCCCGTCTGTGCCGTTGCCGCGGATAAATGAATATGACTTATTAACAGGTAGAAGGATATTGTCAAGGGTTAGCGACCGAAGCCCCATTGCTCCGATGAGTTTAATATCACCCCGTAAGCCGTTGAATGTCTCATTATTCTGCGGCTCGCTTATCGTCGGTAAGGGATTCGGAATAACGGGTAGCGTAATATATTCATTCGTAAGCTCCGAATGGAATACGATATCTGTAGACGGCTTGCGTTCGGCGTAATCAAGTATCTTGCCTACAAGCCCATGACTAAGCTTGTCAGCATACTGCGTCGCCCTACTTATCGCCGTATGTTCAAGCTCCGCTTTCTTCGCCTGTAGGCGTTGAGTCATTATCTTTCTTGCGTTGTCCGTAAAATTCATATCCTCACCGCCTACATGTTGTTCATTGCAAGCATTATCTTCTCTGTTATATGCTTGCCGCATTCATTCATAAACGCTTCGTTGCCGATGACATTGCCCTGTATCGTCATGTTTACGGTCACACCGCTGCCGCTGTTTGCAAGCTGTTTCAGGCTCTCATCGTGCGGAATGACTTGCGATCCGTTCGGCAAGTTAATAATCTCGCCGCGTTGGTTTTCATTAACATAGGTCAAGCCGCCTTGCCAGTATTCCGTACCTGTTGCATTGCCGTCGCCGACCAATTTGCCTACTGTGCCGTTAATAATCGCACTGCCTGTATCGCGGATACCTTGGATTGCGTCAGCCGCCCATTGCAGTTTGTCTTGCACCCAATTCAGCACACCTTCAGCAACGTTACGGATAATATCGAAGTACCCCGTGAAGATTTGCACAAGACCCGAAAACGCTAAATCCCAGTTGCCTGTAAATACCCCTGTTAAGAAGTCTGTAATGCCGTTGAATATCTGTGTAACGTCATCGAGGATAGGTCTAAGCGTTGTAATTATGCTCTCATACAAGTCCGAGATTAAAGCAGATACCCTATCAATAAACCCAGTAACGGCATTCACAATTCCGTCCCATGTCTCCGATATAAATTCCGATACTGCCGTCCATACTTCTATCGCGACTTCCTTTATCTCGTCCCAGTGCGTCACAAGTAAATATATACCGGCTACTACCGCCATGATTGCGATTAGTATAGGGTTCGCCGACAGTACCGCAACAATAACGCGTACAACCTTTATCACGCTCATTAAGCCGCCAACAATACCCTTGATTAACGGCATGAGCTTGCTTATCCCATTGAACGCCACAAAGCCGCCAGCAACCGCCTTGAGAACAGGAACGAGGAAGCCGAGGTTATCGACGCACCACCGTATCACCTTGCCGAGCGATGAGATAACGAACTTTACTTCGTTCATCGCACTTGATAGTCCCTCTTGTATACTGTCCTTATTCTCGTTTATGACTTCTGCTATCCATGTGAACGCACCGCTGAACAGTCCGAATATGTCCTGTATAACGGGTGCGATAATCGGCATGATGGTGCTTGCCATGTCAATAAACGCTTTCTGCATAGGCAGCAAGCCTTTGCCGATTGTCGCCATGAGTGCCGCCTGTTGGTTTTTCATTCGTTTTAGCTGACCGTCAGGCGTGTTCGCGAGTATCTCATTTTGCTTGCTGAATGTTCCGTTTACGACTTCATTGATAGTCGCAAGGCGTTCCGCTTCCGTGCCGTTCTTGATGATTAGCTTCTGTGCTTCGGTAAGCGGTATTTTCATCTTTGTAAGTCCCGCAACGTCGCCGTTAAAGGCTCGCCCTATCGCTTGTGACGCGAGTTGAGCGTCCTCTGCCGTGGCATTTATGCCAAACTTGCCAGCGACAAGATTCGTTAGGGCTTCGGATAAGTCATTGACCTTGTCGACGGGTACATTCCATTTATTAAGCTCCGTGTATCCCGCTCGTATTGTTCCCGCCGAGATGACTCCGACCTTCCCCCACTGTGCCGCGTAATCGTTCAGTTGCTTTTGAGCCGCGTCAATGGAAGCGGCTGACTTGTCGTACAGGCTGTTGTTATTGGCGATACTGTTACGGAGAACGGTCTGTGACAGCTCTGCCGCCTTTGCCACGTCTAACGCCTTCTTGCCGTATTCGACAATCGCACCGACTCCCGCAAACGCTCCGAGTCCCGTCATTGCAAGCCCCATTTTTCCAATACTGCCGGCTATGCCGAGGAATTTATTATTAATCCCGTTGCCGAAGTTGTTCAGGCGGTTACGCATTGCCGTCAACTTTCGTTCCGTGTCTTTAGTTGTATTGCCGACTTTCCGCATAGGTGCGGTGAATCTGTCTTTTAAAGACAGAAGGACGTTAATACTCTTTGCCATGCATACTCCTTTCTATATCTTCCATATCAAGCTCAAAGCAAGCGATGTAAAACGCCTTTTCAGTCGCTGTAAGCTTCAGTAATGAAGATATGGGATGACCCTTGCGGATATAATAACGGAACATTGATAACTCTCTGTCCCGCTTAATTACTTTTTTATTTCATCCATAGGGTTTTCAACCCCATACATGGAAAGAATCGCCCCACCTATAGTCGTGATATCTTCCACACTGTCGTTTAAGACTTTGTACACTATGTCGGTGGGTTCGGCACATTCGTACTTTGCCTGTAATTCCTTGTTCTTGAACAGCGGCACGCAATTATAGATTAGCTGTACCATTGAATCCATGACCGCCGATAACGTCATGTCGTCTTGTTTTATGTCGTCCATGAGTCTGAGGACAGTCGGAAGCGGTTGTTTTACGATTGTAATCTCACCGCCTAAGCCTTTTACGTATACTTCTTTAGACTGAAAGCCCTCGTTCATCTTACGACTCAACAAGTCTTCTAATTTGATTTTCTTCATTTTGGATCACCTCATAAAAGAAGCGGACGGGGTTGCCCCCGCCCTACTTAATTACAGAATATAGTCAAGATAGTTATAGTCCGCGAATTTAAACGGATAGCTTTCTTCTTGTACTTTCTTATTTTCAAAGCTATGTGCCAATTCATCAAGCGTCACGCCCGTAAGCTCAATGCGTTCAGCCCCATTTACGTCGGGGTCGGTAATCTTCGATACAATCTTGATATCAGGCACAGACCCGTTCTTGATTTTCCCCGCTATTTTCTGTGCTACGCGGCTATCAATCTTATGAAGTACGATTGTCCCGGCTCCTTCGAACCCTACTAATCGCTGATGTACACCCATTTCGCCGTTAATGTCTACCGCTTCATACTTAAGCGATATCTTGGCTTCAAAGCTCTTTACGTTCGCGTATAATTCCCCGTCAATCCATACCTTACCGAACTGACCGCGAAGAATTTGGTTGTGAATTTCTTTGTTGTTCGCCATGATTTACCCCCTATTCCATTGTGATTTGGAAGCTCAAATCTTCCATTGCGTCCAGGATTTTAATCTTAGCGGCTAAAAATACGGTAGACTTAAAGCTCATCTTCTTGACTTTGTCTTCGTCCCAGTCCTCTGCTTCCGCCTTTCCAACCGACAGCCATGCGTCCCGCTGATTCTCAACGTCCACAAAGGCATGATTGTCATATTCAGGGTCGAGAACTTCCCCGTTTACGACTTTCGTCAACGACTTGAAGTACGAATTGACCGCAGAAATAAACAAGTACTGATTATCGAGATGATTTTTGTACTTGCCTACGTAGTATTCTTTGAATGTCGTGTAAAGGTCTTCAAGCATTAAGTCCACAGACTCAACAATAATGATTTTTCTCATGTCTTCAGTATCCGTAGAAGTGAAGCTTGTGAGCGTATTCACGCCACGACCCACGCGGACAACGTTATCTTCGTCGTCGTTGATGAGAAGCAGCCAGCCTTCATCAGTCCACTTATTCGCGTCTTTTTCATTCGTGATGAACGAGTTATCTACATAGTCCAAGTCTTCCAATTCGTAATATGTAATACTGCGATTCATGGGAAGATTGGCAAGGATAGACACGATACGCGGCAAGTAGTCCGTCATTTTTACATTGGTCTTGCTGTCTGCGTCGGCTTCATGCACGTACTGCCCTTTCATGTTAACGACATGCTTGTCATCAGCAACCGCCACATTAGCGACTAAGCACTTGACCTTTCTGCCCTTACTGATGACATTACGGCTCTTCGTATAGGAAACTAGATCCGTTTGCCACTCTGCGACTGTAGTGCAAGCCCAGTTGTATTTGATTCGGTCAATTACTTGCTTAATATCCGCAAATGCCGTCGTTTTCGTCGGAACGTGCAACACTACGATTTTATTCACGTTCACGTAAAAGCACCGCTTCAAGATCTTAATTGTGTCTGCGTTGTACTTTTTATCCGTAATATCGGCTTCGAATTTAAAAATGTCATAGCCGATTTCTGTTTGTTTGTCATCTTTCAAGATGATTAAAGCCGTGCCACGTTCAGAACGCTTTACAGCTGATACCGCCTTTTGTAAAAAGACAATATCAATATTCGGTAACCCAATTGCCATTGTGTACCCCTTTCATAATAAAAAATACCCGTATATGACGGGTCTTATTTGTTTCCGTTGACTTCGAGTTCTTCCATGTATTCGCCTTCGGGTTCGGGTCTGCGTTGCCATATGTCAACATTGAAGTTGACTATATAGGTCATATCGCCTTTGTTAATCGTTTCGATTACGTCATCAGGCGTAAGGCTGTACCCGTCTGTAATCGGTATGGGTGCCGCCAGTAACTCGCGTATCTTCTCCCTGGCTTCGAGTAGCCGAAGATATCCGACTTCCCTCTTCTCATTGAAGTAGTATATGTACATATTCAATGAGTCGCCGCGGATTTCTTGCCCTATATCCTCGTTACGAAAGTCTACGATTTCGATGAAAAAGGAAGGACGCTCAAAGCCTTCTGATATATCCCTGTCGTTTACGTCGCACCCCAATAAATCGCGGCACTGTACCGTGAATGACCTTATAATGTCTACTGCTGTTATCATTAGCCGAGTCCTTTCTCGTTTAACATCTTATCGATAAATTCTTCCGCAAGCTCATAGTATTCAGGCTGGAAAGAATTGCGAACCTTACCCATGATGTTCTTCCCTCGTACGAACGCTTCACCTGTGTTCCCTACGATTAACTTCGGTTTGCCTTGGGCTTTGTGTCCAAGCATGACATGACCATGCTCAACCAGCCATGCATGCGGTGCGGTGTTTTTGACACGCACTTGCCACTCATCTTTACCGTACTTGTAAGCCCTGTCACGCTTCAGCCCCTTAATAAGGTTCTTCGTTCCCGTTTTCGTTTCCTTCTTGTAAGTCGTTCTGGCTCTTGCCTTGAGCTTGTTCCCGGCTCGTTGCAAGAAGTTTTTCGTATCCTTCGGAAACTTATTCGCCGCGAGGTCTAGAAGGTCATGCGATAATTCGCTGAGTCCTTCGCACTGTACGTCGACACTCATATTACGACCTCTGTAAAGATTTCGAGCCGCTCATGATTGAGGTACGGGTCCATGGTATAGAGTATGTTATACCGCTTCCCGTCGATGATTAGCCACATATCAGGCGTAATGTCATCGCGATAACGGCATACTATCTTATGCGTTGTTTTTGAAAGCGTCGTATCCGCGGCACGTCCGTTGAGTAGGCTCCCTGTTTGTGGCAGCACTCCGCACCACACGCGACCGATGACCGTATCCTCTATAGGATACTGCCCTAATTCATTCATCGCCGTACTCTTACGGTTAGCGTGAATCTCCGCTTCATGCTGTAATAGACTACTCAATCTGCCTTTACGATACATGACTGCACCCCTCTATCAGGTTCATCGAGTACTTATCAAGAATAGCTTGAGTAGTCGGATTTACGACTGCATTTTCTATCGCGGTATATGTACGATTGTCGTAAAACTCAGCACACAACGCAAGTACTGCAAGCGTCATATCTTCGTACTCGTCAAGAGCCTGTTCCGTTAGTCCTGTGTAGGAAGAACAATAGGCAATCGCCCCACGTAATATCATATCAAGAATGGTTGAAGTCGACGGCGATACGTCAGCACGTATGAAGCTTGCTACAGTATCCCTATTTAATTCGCTGACTTTCATACATGTCACCGCCTTTCATTGAAGCGGGGCATTGCCGCCCCGCCCAACTCGTTATCATTACGCCATTTTAAGGATGGCAATTCGTTGCTGGTCAACGATTTTGCCGTCTACTTCAACGTATCCAGCTACGCCAACTGCGTACTGCGTTGCGAAACGTTCTTGAAGAATTGTGATTTCGGCACTGTCGCCGCTGATTTTCGTTGCATAGCCTTTAAGGTCAGCGAATACGACTGCCGCTTTCTTTGTTGTTACGTCAGGCATGTTATCCGATTCGAACACAGGGCGCCCCAAGAGCGTATAACCGAACGCACCCGTAATATCTTTATTGAGCAAGTACTGCCCCTGTCCGTCTTTTAATTTCGCACACGCCGCGAACGTCTTCGGGCTCATGATAAAGCAACCGTTGCTACGATATTGCTGAGGAACCTTGAGCTGTAAGTCGATAAGGTCATCAGCGGTTACTTCCGTTGCTCCTGCCGCCGTTACAACCTGTTTGCCGTTCAGTAAGCCTTCAATCTTGGTCGTGCCGTTAATCATTTCGCCTTCCAAGAACTGAACAACAGAGTCGGCTACCTTCGTTACTACATAGTTCACGATATCGAATCCCGCATTGTTGATTAAGGACTTGGACACCTTAACAAGAACGCCCGCGATATTGCCTTTAAGCGTAACAGCCTTGAATTTGCCGCTCGTGGATTCCAATTCTTGGAACTCTGCGACGTAGTTGCAAGTCGTTTTAGTCGTCGATTCGTCGTCAACAACAAAGACCAAATCGCCTTTCACGTCATAAAAATCAGAGTTTTGAATAATCGGAGCAATGTTTTTGACCGTCTTGATAATTCTTGCCGCAATCGTAGCCGGCACAACGACCCCGTTATCCCCTTTACCGAGGTTTACATCAGAACGAGTTTCAACGTCGTTGAAGGATGTTGCCCCCGTACGCAAGAAGTTAGCAAATGCACGTTCTTCAGCCTGTTCTTTTTCCTTGCCCGTTGCTTCGGCTTTCTTGTCTTCAGTCGTGTTCATCATCGAGCGTTCTTCCTTGGCGAGTTCCAAAGTCTTATCGATATTGGCAACTTCAGCCCGTAATTCTTCGAATTTCTTTGTTTCGTCTTCGTTCAATGCTCTTGTTTCTGTGTCGGCTACCTTCACCAACTCGTCCATTTGTGCAACCAAGTCGTTGCGTTTTTCAATTAATTTCTTAAATTTCATGTTTTTTCTCCTTTGAATACTAAAAAACGGTTGCAATGGCAAC
>PPYF01525963.1_pt1 | contig 13780 bp, 14 predicted proteins | sample 1559871 | NCBI WGS metagenome assembly PPYF01 (sample SAMN08240021, study PRJNA423297) | Human gut metagenome, whole genome shotgun sequencing project. | reverse complement strand
AGCAAGATAAAATTGAGATCCTGAAAAAATATATGAAATAATCACTGCTAGATTCAGCAATCTAATATATAGAAGAATGTAAACAATAGAAAATATAAAAACAAATCACTTTCACCTTAGGAAAAAGATAGAGCGTGCACGCAGACTTCGCGGTATGACTCAAACGGAGCTAGGCAATAACCAAGCAGACTGTTTCAAAAATGGAACAAAACGAGAAAATTGATGATGAACGATTAGAAAAATAGCCTCTGCATTAGGAGTTACCACCGATGGATTGAAAGAGTATAACGAAGAAACTGTTTTATACGACATAAATAATTTTTACGAGAATTGCGGGGTAAAAAATGTAATCGATAATAACCAAACATTCAGTAATTTCCCCATAGAACAAACGATTGAACTCTTTGAGAAACTGTTAGAGAAACAGAAAGAACAATTTGAGAGCTTAAAAAAGAGAAATAGATGACCTTTATAAAATACTCAACTTCGTTTATAACAATTATTTTCCTAAGGAAGTTGTAGATGAATTGATTTCCTCAAAAACAAAGAAATTGATTGGCTAAAAATAGAGATAAAAGACCTTAAACAAGAAAGAGAAACCTTACTTCAAATAATTAGGGATATGTATTGAGTATCCCTAATTACCAATTGTTGATAAAAAATCCCACTAGATACAAATAAAACAATCCCAACGCTTCCCATTCCCAAAATAAAGCCCTATTTTTGTGAAGAATATTTTCCCGTGTATTAACGTATTAACAACAATATCTCACAAATAAAATAAACCCTACAAGATGAAAGAAGAATCCGACAGCCCGTCTGTCCCCTACAATTTCTCCCGTTGTTTCAACGACCAATGCCCGCAAGCCTCGAAATGCTTGCGCTACGTAGCTGCACAAAATGAAACAGCCGATTACCTTTATATCTCCGTTGTTAATCCGGTACGTTATCCTGCGGATGGAAATCAATGCGAATGTTTTAAAACTACTGTAAAAGTCCATGTGGCGTGGGGACTAAAACGGTTGCTCGACAGAATCCCTTATGAAGATGCGGTCAGTATCAGAATACAACTGGTAGGACACTATGGGAAAACAGGATATTACAGGTTTTATCGCGGAGAACGGGGGCTTATGCCTAAAGACCAAGCCTACATCAGACAACTATTCCGCAATAAAGGGATAAAAGAAGAACCAACTTACCAACGCTAAATTCAAGTTATAAATGCAACACCGACTTATTTTACTAGGACAATTATTCTGCCATTGTATCATAATATTAAATATTCGGTAGGAAAAATGTGATTTTATACTAAAAGTTCGGTAGGAAAAGTGTAGTCTTTGTTGAACTACCATTAAATAATACGACAAATGGCACAAAGTTTACAACTCGCATCACAGCTCGCATCAGCCTAGTTACCTTATATTTTAGGAATATCCCTATAAGATATACCGATTATTACATCATCATATCATATTCCGCGATTTTCTCTTTGCACAAACGTTCAGTAATATCTTTCAGAATATCTATGCGAGAAATAAGATATTCCAGTTGTTCTTGTGAGATACTGAAATCTTTGTTATAGCGAGCTTCTATGTAAGAACGGCACAATAAATCAAAACATTCTTTCTCTGTATCTGTATTTTGAGGAAAGACAGTAGTTAATTCCATAGAAAAACGCTTTACCATCCCACCAAGTTCTTTGATTTTATGACTCTTCGGACGATAGTTCGTAAAGACCATCAGAATACAATTATAAAGTTTCTCACATGTCTGATGAAGCAGAAATGCTGAAATTTTATTTTGTTTCTTAGGCAAATAAAATTCATTCACTCCTTCCAAAAGCCCACAAGCATATGGATATAATTCATCAAATTCTTTTTGCGCAATATTCCGAATCTCCTTAAAACTCAGCTTCCGTGGTTTAGCCAATTCGTGTTTGCCACTATTATAAAGCATAATGCCCTCCTTTACTATATCCGTAAAGAAATACTGGCTGACTTCCAAGTTACGGTTTACTGTATTAATATGCTCTACTATAAATTGTGGGAATGCATGACGGCGGTCTGCAAACAAGTCATGATATTTATTAGTAATACGATAGAGTTTTTCTTCCACGTGTTTAGTAGGTCCGGTCACGACGACAAGAATGTCATAATCACTCTGATAGGAAGTATGAACACCAAATTCTATATTACTGTCCCATAAAACATAATTTCCCCTTGCATAACTCCCGAACAGGATAACCATCTGACAATTACCGATGCTTTTACGCACTAAATCCAGCAAGACTGTCAATTCTTCCTGTGTCCGCTTGGGTAAACGTTTTATAGACTTTTTCATTATCATTCTTATTTGCAACTTTACAAAGGTACGAACTTTGCCATACCCAAACAACAGAGATACAAAAAAACTTATAATAAAGTCTTTTCAAAATTTCTCCAACACTTCCATCATTGCCGGACGGCGTTTATATTTTATCCGAAATTCCGCTACTATGTTTTTCACCGCAGTCTGTCCTCCCTTTAGTTTATGTATGCACGGTAACACTTGTGCGATAAATTCATAATTCCTCCGTCCCATTTTCCGTTCGGCATAGTCATTCAACGAAGAAGTATACATAGCAATCAACTGCTCCGAATGAGTATCCTTCAAATAATGAGCATACCGCATCAATGCTTCCAGTTGATCATATCTAGTTGATGACAACAAGGTGAACAAACGCTCATTATCCTGTTCTTTCACATAGATATCAGCTTCAGCACTTCCACCGAAAGAAAAATAGTTACTAAATTCTGTTTCCTTCATCATCGCATCCAGAAAACTCTTCCATTGTTCTTTCGGAATCAGAGTTTTGAGTTTATTGTAATATGTCAGTTTATCCCTGCCTGTCACAAACAATAGACGACATGTGTCAATTACTTCGGAAGTCCGGTTGGTCGTCTCGTAAATCTTCAGTTTTATTTCCAACCATTTACTATCGGTACCGGGATATATCTCTTCTTTCGCCATCTCTATTCCTTCATCCAGCAAACGGATGGCTTCATCGTATTAGCAACGGACAATCAATTTTTCAACCTCCATCTCCCGTATTTCAGTCAGATAAAGATATTGGCGAATCGTTTCATTCGCTTTTTGCTCTTCATTCTGCTCCAATAGTAAGTTGACTTTGCGAAGAACTAACTGATATAAATCATGAGTGTCCTTTCTTGTTTCAAGAAGTCCATCAATCAATTCCAAGGCTTTTTCTGTCGGCTGAATCGAAAGATTGATTTGCATCATAAGTTCATCTATATCATAGATTCCGTAATTTCGATAAGTAGATATTTCAGTAATCTGACGTAATTCCTGTAGAATTTCCGTCTTTTGTTTCTGAGTTGTTTTAGGATGTCCAACCACTTTCATGAGTAAACCTCCTGCGTGCTCACAATAAAGGGAAGTGCCAAAGTCATCATCATCGTCAACATATAGTAATTCATCCTCATAATTCTCACCGATAGAACGAAGTGTTTGAAGAGCTATGGCAATAGTACTATCCATATCTCCCAGACTCAAAAAGAAGTCTGCTTTCTTCAGATAAATATCCATTCGATTGAAAATAGTTTCCCAATCACGACTGTAATCATTATAACGATTCTGATAACGAGACTTTTTACTGTCACCGGAACTATTAAAAATCTTTTGAATTTCCGTTCTATAATCTTTTCCCTTTGATGTCGAAGACGATTCCTTGAATATAAAACGCTTCAAAAGCGCTGCCTTAAATTCCGGATTCGTTGAAGCATATTCACTGATAAATGTAGAAATTTCTTGCGGACTAATGAATGACAGCAATTGTTTGATGTCCACATCAGGCTGTACAACCTCTTCTTCATCCGTATCATAATACTCTTCCCCGCGCATCAATATCTTATAGGAGACAAAGTTCTCAAAATTATCCAGTGTAATCATATGACTAATTTAATACTTGAATGAAAATATAAGATACCACAAATATAACAGAATTTTGGATATCATCCTCACTTTTTCAAATTACTATTCATACCTTTGTGACTTCGATAGAGAATTAGTAACCCATAAAAAAGAAGATTGATTATGCGCTCATTCATTGTGTTTCTTTGTTTAATTCCCGTCCTGCTGTTTTCCTGCCAGAGTGTCCCTCTTGAGACTCAATTGAAAGAGGCTATCAAAGATAAGAAAGCCGAAATAGGAATTGCCGTCATCATAGATGGAAAAGATACGGTAACTGTTAATAATGATACTCATTATCCTTTGATGAGTGTTTTCAAGTTTCATCAGGCGTTGGCACTGGCTGATTATATGGCGAAACACAAACAGTCATTAGATACTCTGCTAAGAATAGAGAAATCGGATTTGAAACCGGATACGTATAGTCCGCTACGGGATAAGTATCCGCAAGGGGGAATTGAGATGAGCATTGCCGACCTGCTAAGATACACGCTTCAACAGAGTGACAACAATGCCTGCGATGTACTATTCAATTATCAGGGCGGACCGGATGCCGTAGATAAATATATCCATTCGTTAGGTATTAAGGATTGTGCCATCGTCGGTACGGAGACTGCCATGCACGAAGATTTGGATTTGTGTTATCAAAACTGGAGTACTCCGTTGGCTGCTGCCGAATTACTGGAGATTTTCCGGCGGGAACCGTTGTTTGCAAAAGAATACAAGGATTTTATCTGGCAGACAATGGTAGAATGTCAAACCGGGCAGGACCGGCTGGTCGCTCCATTGTTGGACAAAGGAGTGATAGTGGGACATAAAACGGGGACGGGAGATTTGAATGCCAAAGGGCAGCAAATTGGTTGCAACGATATCGGTTTTGTCCTTTTACCTGATGGACGTACTTACAGTATAGCTGTCTTCGTGAAAGATTCTGAAGAGAGTTTTGCGGAAAACAGTAAGATTATCGCTGATATTTCACGTATCGTTTATGAATATGTGACGCAGTCAGCTAAATAAAGAGGGAATAATAGTTAACGGTCATAACAATAAAAAGAAAAAACTGATTTAAAATGAAACTACATCACATCGCTATCTGGACTTTTCAGTTGGAGGAATTGAAAAAGTTTTATGTCCGCTTCCTGGGTGGAAAAAGCAATGAGAAATATGTGAATCCTAAGAAAGGGTTCGAGTCTTACTTCATATCTTTCGATGAAGGTCCTTCTTTAGAATTAATGAGCCGTCCTGATATACAGAATACGGTGGTGGAAGAAAACAGGGTCGGGCTGACACATCTCGCTTTCACGTTCCCCAGTCAGGAAGAAGTCCTTCGTTTCACGGAAGAGATGCGTTCCGAAGGTTACACCATTGCAGGTGAACCGCGTACTTCGGGAGACGGTTATTTTGAAAGCGTAGTCCTTGATCCGGACGGGAATCGTATAGAATGTGTGTATAAGAAAGAGGATGGAAAAAAGAACTGAAACAGATGAAGCTGTGGCGCCCCGTAGCCTTGAGACGGTACGGCTGCTACTCCGCCCTTTCCAAGAAGAGGATGCAGAAGCTTTCTTTGCCTGTTGCCAAAACCCGAACTTAGGTAATAATGCAGGATGGGCGCCACATAAGACGATAGAGGAATCGCGGGAGATTCTTCAGAATGTGTTTATCGGTCAGGAGAATATTTGGGCGATAACACTGAAAGATACGCGGCAGCTTATCGGCTCCATCGGAATCGTCCCCGACCCGAAGCGTGAGAATCCGCAGGTTCGTATGTTGGGATACTGGCTTGACGAAGCGCATTGGGGCAAAGGATATATGACGGAAGCGGTGCAGGCTGTACTCAACTATGGTTTCAACGAACTCCAGCTTAGCCTCATCACTGCCAATTGCTACCCGCATAATAAGCGGTCACAACAAGTACTTGAACGACATGGATTTATCTATGAAGGCGTACTCCATCAGGCAGAACTGACATACAATGGAAATATACTCGACCATTTGTGCTATTATCTTCCCAATATATGTCAGCCAACTCCGCAAGATTACGATGAGATTCTTCAAGTTTGGGAAGCATCGGTACGTTATACGCATCATTTTCTTACGGAAGAACATATCCAGTTTTATAAACCCTTAATTCGCAATCACTATTTGCCGGCAGTAGAACTATACATTATCCGGGATGCCGGTAGAAAGATTGTGGCTTTCATGGGACTGAGCGACGAGTTAATCGAGATGTTATTCGTGAGTCCCGACGAGCAGGGAAAAGGATACGGCAAGCGGTTACTGGAATATGCTATTCAGAAGAAGCAGATGGATAAAGTGGACGTAAACGAACAGAATGAAAAAGCACTCAGTTTTTACCTTCATATGGGATTCCAAATCATCGGAAGGGACGAAACGGACGGCATGGGTAAACCTTACCCGATTCTGCATTTACAGTTGAAAGAAGCGAATATCGAAGAAAATAAAGGTTAATCCTAAAAAACAAAGCTACATGAACCTACGTGCTAAATTATCCGTTCGTTTTCATATCGAAGATATCAGAGAGATACTTCACTTTATACAAGATGACGAACAGCTCAGAGAAGAAGTCTATCAATTTATCTTTGATGAGGACGAGATTGTCTCATATCAGGCATTATGGGTTTGCACGCATTTCTCAAAGGAAGATGTAGAATGGTTGAGCCGTAGACAGGATGAACTGATTGACGCAGCTATGTCCTGTCCGCACTCGGGAAAACGAAGGATGCTCCTGAACCTGCTCAGCCAGCAACCGGCAGCCAATCCGCCACGAATGGATTTCCTCGATTTCTGTCTGGAGCGTGTCATAACCCGGCGGGAATCGGGCGGAGTACAGTCTCTTTGCATAAAACTTGCCTATCAACTGACTTGCTCTATTCCTGAGTTGCAACAGGAACTGCGTACAATGCTGGAAATCATGGAACCCGAATTATTGAGTCCCGCCATCCGTTCTGTACGCAGAAATATATTAAAGGCGATGAAAGCTAAGAAAAAACAATAGTAACCTCAATATCTCAATCTCATTCTACAGAGATAAGAAATGTCACAGTATATTCAAATGGAATATCTGTGATATCCCCGTCACTGAAATCTGAATACCGATGCAGAATGTGAAAAAGGCTACGAGCTTATTAATGATTTGATTTCCTACCGGTCCCAGCTTCTGGATTATCCTCTGCCCCTGCGAGAGAAATACATAAAGTATGGCAGCCATACAGACAATAACAAGCGCAATGACTAAATAATTAACTCCCGTTTGCAACAGTTTTCCTTTCACACTGGCGGATGCCATCAAAGTGAATATGACGGATATACTGCCCGGCCCGATACTGATGGGAAACGTGATAGGATAGAATATTTTCTGCTCAATGCTCTTCCATCTGAAACTGTCTACATTCTGACTGGATTCCCCTTTATCGGAAGAGCCCGAATCACCGAGCAACTCCATTGCCGTCTTACAGATAAGTATCCCGCCGCCCAACTGTATCACAGGAATAGCCAGACCGAAAATCAACAGGAACAAATGACCAATGACCAGCGTACCTACACCAATCATTATGAAGTTGAAGGTAAGTTTCTGGATAGCCGTTTTCCGTTGCTGCGGGTCAAGGTTTGTAAAGAACCCGTTTACGACAAAACCGTTCCCTAAAGGATTTATCACCGGGAACAAAGCCATGAACGATGACGAGAATATGATGAGGAGACTACTTAATGACATAGTTCTTAGTTTTTTAATGCTTCATTTACATCTTGAATATGTATTAAAACAGATATAAATTCGTATTGTTCCGGGAACGTATAAAAACTAAGAAAAAACAAGAAGCTGCCTCCCGTTTGGGAAACAGCTTCTTCCTTATGTCATTATGAACTAAATCAATTGAAATAGTACAAGAATACGGCAATACCTTCGAGTGCTTTCTTGGGTTGATCCTTGATTTCGATGGCAAACTTGATTTCAGCTTTTGCCACACCACGCAGATTCGTCAATGAATGAAGGGTAGTCACCAGGCGGATACTCTGTCCTGACAATACAGCTTGACCGAATTTCATCTTATCCATGCCGTAGTTAATCATCATTTTTAGGTTGTTCACCTGGATAATCTGGTTCCACAGATATGGAAGCATGGATAATGTCAGGTAACCGTGAGCTATTGTGCTATGATAAGGGCTGTCCACTTTGGCACGTTCCGTATCTACATGAATCCATTGGTGGTCTAATGTCGCATCTGCAAAAAGATTAATACGCTCCTGGGAAAGTTCTACATAGTCAGAAACGCCTATTTGTTTGCCTACCAGTTTCTCGAATTCTTCGTACGAATTGATAATTACTTGTTCCATAGTCTTATCGCTTTATGGGGGTTATTAATCTATTAATTGACGACAAAAGTAGGAAAAATAAACTGATATGCCATCAATTTTTACGATAAAAGTAGCAACAAAAGAAGTTGGGTATCACTCATAAATTGACGGCTTGTTTCACTGCTTCCGCCAGTATGCTGTAACCTTTACCATTCAGATGCAGGTCGTCGATGGTTAAATCCGGATTCAGTCTGCCATTCAGTAATAAGCGGTCGAATACGTCCAGATAGACAATATCCGTTCCTTGCAATTTTTCATATATTCTCTGATTGAGCATACGGATGAATTTGTTTACCGCCGTACTGTAATCATCATAATCATTTCGTGGAAAAATACAGAACAGGTACGTCTTCAGAGAAGGAACGGCAAGCACCGCTTTCACGTAACGTTCCACATAATCGTCTACATTCTCATCATTCAGCCCGTAAATGTCGTTAGTGCCGAATTGTATGACTACCAAACAATCAGAAGTATCCGCTGCAAAAGATTCCATATAAGCCAATCCTTCACCGGGCGCACCGTAGTTCAGGCATTTCCATTGAGGGAAATAAATATCCAGCGCCCAAAATGCCATATGGCTGTTGCCTACGAAAGCTATTTTTGGTATTTCTTCTATCCTATCCATTTTATACTCACTCAAACATTCGCTTTATTTCATTCAAACTCCAAAACAAATATAGAACAAAATTCGCGGATTTACCTTACTTTTGTACCAATAATCACATTCAGATATAAACCGATGATACATTTTTTCAAGAAGCCCGTGTCTCACATTGCGCTACCGGAGAAATTCACTTATCCTTTCCATTATACGCCTCATCCATTGTGCGTATTGGCGGCAGAGGAAGTGAAAGAGTATATCGCAAGCCGAAAGGAATGGCAGGAAGAATTAGCTCTTGGAAAGATGTTCGGGGTTTTGGTTGTACTGCAGAAAACGGAAGAAGCTACGGATAAAGTGAAAGAAGCAGGTACGGACGAAGGAAACAGAATAGGTTATTTAGCCGCCTTTTCCGGCAATTTGGCAGGAAAGAACCTGCATCGTTATTTTGTTCCTCCTGTTTATGACCTGCTGCAACCGCAAGGATTTTTCAAGATTGAGGAAGAACAGATTTCCGCTATCAACATTCGCATCAATGAGTTGGAGAATAGTGCTTCCTATCTTGAGTCGAAAGAAAAATGGGAGATAGAAACCGGACAGGCTCAGGCGGAGCTGAATCAAGCAAAGGCGGAGCAAAAAGCTGCGAAAGAAGCCAGAGAGATTCGACGCCAGTCCCCAAACGGTATTTCCGAAGAAGAGCAAGCTATTTTAATTCGGGAAAGCCAATATCAGAAAGCTGAATACAAGCGAAAGGAAAAGTCTTGGAAAAAGCGGTTGGAAGAATGCGAAGCGGAAGTTCACCGTTTCAAGGATGAAATAAAAAGGCTAAAAGCAGAACGGAAAGAACGTTCGGCAGCTTTGCAGCAAAAGCTGTTCGGAGAGTTTCGGATGTTAAATGCGAGAGGAGAAGTGAAAGACTTATGCACTATTTTTGAGCAGACCGTACGGAAAGTACCGCCCGGTGGTGCGGGTGAGTGCGCGTTGCCCAAGTTGCTGCAATATGCGTATCTTCATCAACTAAAGCCGTTGGCTATGGCTGAGTTCTGGTGGGGGGATTCCCCGAAGAATGAAATCAGGCATCATGGTTATTATTATCCTTCCTGTAAGGGGAAATGTGAGCCGATTCTGCAACATATGCTTCAAGGGTTGGAAGTAGACGAGAATCCGTTATTGGATAATGTCCATAAAGATACGAGACTGGAAATCGTATTTGAGGATGAGTGGTTATTGGTAATCAATAAACCGGCGGGAATGTTATCCGTGCCGGGAAAGGCAGAAGACATGGATTCCGTTTATCACCGCTTGAAGGAAAAGTATCCCGATGCGACGGGGCCTATGATTGTACACCGACTCGATATGGCAACTTCGGGATTATTGCTTGTCGCCAAGACAAAAGAAGCGCACCGGCATTTGCAGGCACAGTTCGAGAACAGGAGTATAAAAAAACGATATATCGCTTTACTGGACGGGGTTATAGCAGAGACCGAAAGAGCTGCAACCCAGACAACAGAAACACCCCAAAAGACAGAAACACCCCATACGATAGGAGTACCGGAAACGACAAGAATACCAGAGAAGGCAGGAAGAATCTCCCTTCCTCTCTGCCTGAACCCTCTCGACCGTCCCCGACAAATGGTGAGTGAAGAACACGGGAAAGAAGCTGTTACTGAATATCAGATAATCGCAAAATCAGAGAAATATACCCGCATCGCTTTCTATCCGCTGACCGGACGCACCCATCAGCTACGCGTACACGCCGCCCACCCGAAAGGATTGAACTGCCCCATTCTTGGAGACGAACTTTATGGCAAGAAAGCGGACAGGCTTTATCTTCATGCCGAATACATAGAATTCAGCCATCCTGTCTACGGAGATATTATCTGCATACAGAAAGCACCGGATTTTTAGGATTTTTGTCTCAAGTCATGAACCAAAACCTTTTTGAAATGTATATAGGGGTATTATTAACTTTCAAAAAGAACCTGACTATGAGTATCAAATTTCATGTGACAAAGTATTTGGCTGTATCCGCATTAACAATGCTGCTACTGGGAGCTTGCTCCAAAAACAACATTTATATTGATGTCGTCGACCCTGACGGAGAAGAGAACAGTGGCAATCCATCCGGCAATGACAGTGGAAACGATAACGGCAATCCTTCCAAAGAAAGTGCCTTAGTTACTTTCAGTGCATCGGTGGAAGGAAGAAATATCACCCGATCCATGTCTCCTATGGGCAAAGGATTGCAAAGCTGGCTATGTGCTTATCTTTCCAATACCTCGAACACCATAACGGGTGCTCCCGTTGCCGAAGGCAGTTACATTACGTCTTCTCCCGGAATACTGACGGGAAACAACGGATACAAAATGTATCTGAGTAATAACATTTATAGTTTCTATGCTGTATCCTGCAATTCCAAGAACCCCGCCCCTACCTTCACCAACGGAATATCCGAAGCACTATCCAACGGAGTGGACTACCTTTGGTGGCATGCCGTACATCAAGACATCGCCAGTTCACAAATTAATGTCCCCATCACTTACCAGCATGCTGCCACACAAGTGGTTGTCGCCATTGCCGGTGGAGAGAACATCACCTTGAACAAAATCATCTCCGCCACCATCACTCCGCCGAAACCGGGCGCAATCATGGATTTGTCAACAGGGATTATCTCCTCGGAAGTCATCCTTGCCAATCCGGTCAATATGGGAATCAACGACTTCACCGTACAATATATCATGTTGCCCGTGAAAAGTACTTCTCCCCTGACCCTGAAACTGGAGTTAATGGTAAACGGGGAAAGTTTCTCACGTACCTACACCACCCCGCTCGCTCCGCCCGACAACCTCTTATCCGCCGGAAATTCATACCTGTTCCGTGCGGTCATCAACGAGAATTCCGTATCATTCGCCAATGTCAGCGTAAAAGAATGGACAGAAGTAGACGAAAGCGGGAATCCGCTATATCCGGTACAGGACTAACCCTTTCCGGTTGCGTAAACCGGCATTATGCCGCAGTTTGCGCAACCGGACTATTGGTTAATACCTGCCGCTTCAATCTCTTGTAAACATAGATAAAAGCAGGAACCAGGAACAAGTCGGCAGCTATCCAAGCCATCGGGTCACCGTAGCAGACAGCAAGGAAACCAAAAGCGGGAACCGCATAAAGGCTGACGAGAATACGGGCAATCATTTCCGCCACTCCGGAGAACATGGCAAGATTCGTAAAGCCCACTCCCTGGATGGTATAACGCAAAATGCATAATAATCCAAGCGTAGGGAAGAACATACAGGAAATATGAAGGAAGAGTTCCGTATCCAGCAGAATCTCCGTTTCCGATGGGTCTACAAAGATTAGGGCAAAGTATTTAGCTCCCAGCATCAAGAGCACGAAAGTAAATGCGGCATAGACAATCATCATCAAGGCACTTGCCTTAATACCCTGCCAGATACGTTCCGGTTTGCCTGCACCGTAATTCTGTCCGCTATACGTTGCCATGGCAATACCCAAGCTCTCGAATGTACAGATAAAGAACATCTTGATACGCATGGCCGAAGTAAAGGCAGCCACACAGGCTGTACCCAACGCATTGTTCGCACTTTGCAGCATGATACTGCCGATGGCAGTAATAGAAAATTGCAGTCCCATAGGCACACCGATATAGAGCAGCGTCTTAGCCAGTCTCGGCTGAAACCGCCGTTCCTTCGGAGAGCTCTGCAAGATATCAAACTTACGATACATATAAATATAGCAGAGTACGGCCGAAAGTCCCTGTGAGATAACCGTAGCAATGGCAGCTCCCGCCACTCCCCAGTCGAGCACCAGAATACAAAACAAATCAAGAACAATATTCAAAACCGTAGAAAGAAGCAGAAACCAGAAAGGCGTCTTGCTGTCTCCCAACGCACGGATGATGCTCGAAAGAAGATTGTAGAAGAACGTAAAAGGCACACCGATAAAGGTGACAAGCAGATAAGCATACGCCCCTTCGAATATATTCTCCGGTGTGCGCATCATCCGAAGAATGTCCGCGCACAAGATACTGGTGACGATGGCGATAGTTACAGACATCACCAGGGAGAGCTTCAGACTGACGGATATATAACTGCGCATCGTGCTATAATCCCTCGCTCCGAATTTCTGCGCCACAGGAATCCCGAAACCGCCGCAACACCCGTTGCAGAATCCTAGAATAAGGAACACGACCGATGTGCTGGCCCCTACCGAAGCCAACGAATTGATTCCCAAAAACTTTCCAACGATTGCCGCATCGACAAGCGAGTACGTTTGTTGCAGCAGATTGCCGAGCAAAAGCGGCAGTGTAAACCTTAAAATAAGTGGTAATGCCGGCCCTGCCGTCATTTCTTTAGAAGTTGCCATACGTCTATGTTCTAAAATTGCGCGCAAAGATACGGAAAATCCTGTTAGTAAGATTCAAATCCTCTTTCCACTTTCATTGACATAAATCAAAAAAACAGTGCGGAAAGTCTCCCTTATCTTTTCACCAGTCTTTTAGGAGAGCCATGCCATGAACAGCCTAAGCAATAGACTTCTGTCAAATCGAATCCTTCCATGGAATCTGCCGGATTCTTGGGGACTATTTCTCCATCTTCCATTACGTAGACCAGCAACCTCTCATTCTGGTCGTTCTTCACATACAGGGCAGCAATCTTGCATTGCGGACACAATAACTTTCTCATGCCGCAAAGATACAAAACAGAATTGGATAAATTCTCTGTAATCTTCCTTATCTTTGTACAGTTAAGTGCGACAAGAGGTCGTACAAGTAATTGTTCAGCATCATGTCTGAACCTATTGTTCCGTCAATAGTAGCCTAAAGAG
>PPYF01243618.1_pt1 | contig 13782 bp, 10 predicted proteins | sample 1559871 | NCBI WGS metagenome assembly PPYF01 (sample SAMN08240021, study PRJNA423297) | Human gut metagenome, whole genome shotgun sequencing project. | reverse complement strand
GCATTATTGGGACGGGCATGACCTGCACCGCCTGGAGCGGCGCCCGCGTTACTTCGACTTCGACACCGAGGCGAAGCGAGCCGTGCGCATCGAGAAGCGCAAGGAGCTGTTCGCGGAGATCGACAAGCTGCCGAAATTTGACGTTCCGGATGATTTTCCGGACACGGTGGAACTCATACGCCAGGGTCGCGAGGAGCGGGATGCGATTATCGACGCGATGATTGCTGCCGAGAAGCAGAAGGCGGTCGAAGCATGATAGTCCTTGATTGTTCTGCGGCGGTTGACATGGTAAGGGAGACCGAAGCCGGTCGAGCTCTGAGGCAATTGATGCTTGAAGGAGAAGAGGTAATCAGCTCTCAGCTCTTTCTCATTGAGGTGTCGAATGCTTTTTGGAAATACCATAAAGCGGGTCTTCTTGATGAGAAAACGGTATGCGCCAACATCGAGAAAGCGATCGCTCTCGTAGACGAGTTCTGTGATCTTGATAAAACCCAGTGCTGCGAGGCCACGAAAGAAGCGATGCGCTTGCGCCATCCCGTTTACGACATGCTGTACTTCGTGCTCGCGCGGCGCAATGCGGCCACGTTGTTCACGCTGGATCGCAAGCTGCAGCAGCTGTGCTTGGACAACGGGGTGGACTGTGTGCTGACCGATACGAACTTCTAGCGGGTCGTTCGCGCGCATTTTGCATGAAACCGGATACCTGTTTCGACCCGCGCGCCTTCGATACTGTACAATGGCTAAGTTTGAGTAACGTTTGCCGCGTCACGGAGGGGCGGCGAATGCAGATAGCAGTGCTGAGGAGCAAGGAACCAACGTTATGACGGACTTCATGAACGAATACTGCATGCACACCGCCACGTGCGGCGAGCTGCGCAAAGGCGACGTCGGCCGCGAGGTCGTGCTGTGCGGCTGGGCGTGGCACAACCGCGACCACGGCGGGCTCATCTTCGTCGACCTGCGCGACCGCGCGGGCTACACGCAGGTGGTCGTCGATCCCGACTGCGTGAGCGCCGACGACTTCGCGAAGGCCGAGCACCTGGGCCGCGAGTACGTGCTGAAGATCGCCGGCACCGTGCGCGAGCGCGGGGCGGAGGCCGTGAACCCCAACATGGCCACGGGCGAGATCGAAGTGCTGGCGAAGTCCGTCGAGGTCCTGAACACGAGCGTGACGCCGCCGTTCTCCATCGAGGACGGCATCGAGACGGACGAGACCACGCGCATGAAGTGGCGCTACCTGGACATCCGCCGTCCCGAGATGTATCAGGCCCTGCACTTGCGCCACAAGGTGGCCCAGGCCATGCGCGGCGCGCTGAACGAGCGCGGCTTCCTGGAGGTGGAGACGCCCATCCTGGCGAACTCCACGCCCGAGGGCGCACGCGACTACATCGTGCCGAGCCGCCCGAACCCGGGCCGTTTCTACGCGCTGCCTCAGAGCCCCCAGCAGTTCAAGCAGATGCTGATGGTGGGCGGCATCGAGCGCTATTACCAGATCGCCCGCTGCTTCCGCGACGAGGACCTGCGCGCCGACCGTCAGCCCGAGTTCACGCAGGTGGACATCGAGATGGGCTTCGTGCAGGGCGAGGACGTGATGAACCTCATGGAGGACGTCATGGCCGAGACGTTGGCGGCCGTGGGCGTGGAGCACGCCTTCCCGCTTCAGCGCATGCAATACCGCGAGTCCATGGACCGCTTCGGCAACGACCGCCCCGACACGCGCTTCGGCATGGAGCTGGTGGACATCACCGACATCGTGAAGAACACGGGCTTCAAGGTGTTCTCGAGCGTGGCGCAGTCCGGCGGCGTGGTGAAGGCCATCAACGCGAAGGGCGCGGGCGACTGGAGCCGCGGCGACGTGGAGAAGCTGGCCGACATCGCAGCCGAGAACGGCGCGAAGGGCATGGCCTGGATCGCGTTCACGACCGACGGCAAGGAGAAGAGCCCCATCATCAAGTTCTTCAGCGACGAGGAGTTCGCCGCGCTGAAGGAGGCCATGGACGTGGAGCCGGGCGACCTTCTGCTGTTCGCCGCCGACACCTACGAGGTGGCGAGCGCCGTGCTGAGCGCTCTGCGCCTGCACATGGCCGATGCGCTGAACGTGCCGCGCGAGGGCCATCAGCTGCTGTGGGTGGTGAACTTCCCCATGTTCAAGTACGACGAGGACGAGAAGAAGTACGCCGCCGAGCATCATCCGTTCACCCACGTGCTGGACGAGGACGTGGACAAGATCGAGAGCGACCCGCTGGCATGCGGCAGCTACAGCTACGACCTGGTCATGGACGGCTTCGAGGTGGGCGGCGGCACCATCCGTATCCACAACGCCGACGAGCAGCGCGCCGTGCTGCGCACGTGCGGCTTGACGGACGAGGAGATCGAGGAGAAGTTCGGCCACCTCATCCACGCGCTTGAGCTGGGCGCCCCGCCGCATGGCGGCATCGCGCTGGGCCTCGACCGTCTGGTCATGCTGCTGGGCGGCAAGGCGTCCATCCGCGACGTCATCGCCTTCCCGAAGACGAGCTCCGCGAGCGATCCGATGACCGGCGCCCCGAGCGCCGTGACGGGCCGCCAGCTCAAGGAAGTCAATCTGCGCACGCTGTAGGGAAGCGAGCGAAAGAACGCATCGAGGGGCCCGTTGATCTCAACGGGCCCCTGTTCTATCCGAATGCGTTGTCGTCTGCGCCGGACTACGCCGCTGGTTCGCCGGTCTGGGCCTTGTCTTCCAAAGGCTTGCGCTGCCGGTTCAGGCGATCGAACTTGTTCTTATCGGTTTCGGCCATGCCTTGGCCGGGATCGTGACGTTTATCGAACAGCGGATCGGCGGGGTCGGTCCAGATGCGCTCGGCCACAGGTTCCCATTCCTCGATGGAACGCGTGCACTTGGCGCACAGGTCGCGCGCGCTTTCCTTCGCCTGCAGGTCGGTGGAGTGGGCGCCGGCGGTTTCCACCATGTCCGCCAGCACGTCCCGGTTCTCCAAGATGGGGCAGGGACGCAGCAAGTTGTCGTTGAACGGCTGCCGCTCGTAGTACTGCATGAAGATCGGAGATTTCAGGGCATCGAGCAACGTCGTCTCGCGTATGTTCGCGTTGGCGTAGTGCGCGAACACGCACGGCTCCACGTCGCCGGCGGCGTTGATATGCAGATAGCGTCGTCCGCCGGCGATGCATCCGCCCACGAACTCGCCATCGTTTTGGAAGTCGAGGGTGAACAGCGGTTTCTTGCTGCGCATCTCGCGGACGAAGCGGTAGAGGCGTTCGCGCTGGTCGGCTTGCACCATGAGTTCGACGGGCGCGTCCACGCCTACGGGCATGTAGGTGAATATCCAGGCGAATAGGACGCCCTGGCCGATCATCCAGTCGAAGAACTCCTCGGAGGCGATGGAATCGGCGTTGGCTGACGTGTAGCAGCACGAGACGCCGAAGGGGAGCCCGTGCTGTTTGAGCAGGCGCATTGCCCGGACGACCTTTTGGTACGTGCCCTCGCCGCGGCGTCCATCGGTTGCTTCCTCGAAGCCTTCCACGCTGATGGCGGGGATGAAGTTCTTCACGCGCAGCAAATCTTGGCAAAACTCTTCGTCTATGAGCGTCGCGTTGGTGAACGAGAGGAACGAGCAGTCGGAATGCGCTTCGCAGAGCGCGATGAGATCCCGCTTGCGCACGAGCGGCTCGCCGCCGGTGTAGATGTACACGTAGGTGCCGAGCTCGGTGCCTTGGCGGATAATGGAGTCCAGTTCGTCGTAGGAGAGGTTTTCCTGGTGACCGTACTCGGCGGCCCAACAACCGGTGCAGTGCAAGTTGCAGGCGCTCGTAGGATCCATGAGGATGGCCCAGGGCACGTTGCAGCGGTGCTTCTCGCGCATGGTCTCCTGCTTTGGCCATGCCATGAGGTTGCCGTCAACGAGGAACGTCTTGATGAAGTCGTTGCGCATCACGGGATTCAGCTCGAGCAAGCGCGTGATGAGCTGGTACCAATTGCTCTGCTGGTCGATAGCGTTGCGGAAGGCGGTCCTCTGACTGGGGAACAAGTCGGCAGGTGCTACCTTGTCCAGCATATCCATGATCTTGGTGGCGTTGCGCTCGGGGTCTTCCAAGAGATAATCGAGCGTCTTCTCGAAGGCCGCGTGCTTGATCTGATCGGTTGCCTTCATCGCTTCCTCCTCTAATGCATTGATTGTTCCACGAATGCCGAATAATCATCTTACGTAGATTCCGGTAACGAAATGAAGAAGGGCGATCGCCAAGTTGGAAACGAATGGATCTATCTGGGTGTTCTGCAGAGGATCGGGTTCGATCAACTTAGCTGGAAAGACGACGGCTTGCGACGGCGCGGCACCGCAAGGCAAAGGATTCCTGCGGTCTCGACGGCGAACGCGATGGTCGAGACTGTGTGCTTTTGGTTGCTTCAGAGGGTTGGGGTTCGACCGGATTTTGCGCTTCCTTTATACTGGAGCGGTTGTTGTTTTGAGTATCTCGAATGGGCCGGGGCGGCGCCATGTTCCGAACCTGGTCAGGTCCGGGAGGAAGCAGCCATAAGGGACCGCTGGCGAGCGCCCCTGCCTATTCGAGATACTTTTTTGTATCGGGCTGTGACCGCGAGGACGACATGGACATCATCAATTTCTTCGTCAACCTGCTCTCGGATCCGCGGGGGGCTATCGCGGGCTGGATCATCGCGCTGGGGCCGCTGTGGGTGTACTCGCCGCTGTTTCTCATCGTGTTCGTGGAGACGGGTCTTGTGTTCTTCCCGTTTTTGCCGGGCGATTCGCTGTTGTTCGCGGCGGGCGTGTTCTCTGCCGACGGTGGAGGGTTGAACGTCTGGGCTACGCTCATCGTGTTCTACGTTGCCGCTATCTTGGGCAACACGTCGAATTACTGGATCGCGCGGTTCTTCGGCGCGCGCATCATCGATTCCGGCAAAGTGAAAGCGCTCACGCCTGAACGCATGAGCAAGCTCGACCATTTCTTTGCCAAATACGGCGGGCTCACCATCGTCATCACGCGCTTCATGCCGTTCTTCCGCACGTTCGCCCCGTTCATTGCGGGTACCGGCCATATGAACTTCGGCAAGTTCACGCTGTTCAACTGCATCGGCGGCATAGCCTGGGTCAGCCTGTTCGTTTTGGTGGGATACTTCTTCGGCGGTATTCCGCTCGTGCAGGATCACTTCGAGGTCATCGTGCTGGGCATTGTCGCCGTGTCGGTGGCTCCGGCTATCATCGGCGCCGTCAAGGCCGCTATGAGCTCGCGCAAGAAGAAGACGGCTGACGGACGCACGCAGGCCCAAGCCGGGATCGATGCCGAATTGGTCGAGGAGCTCGAGCTGCGCGGCGCTCATGCGGCAGTCGAAGAAGGGCTCTCCGGCAAGCATGCGGCCCCTGTCGCGAAGGCGGTTCAGGAGATGCCGCACGGCGCTCATGCGAAGGCGGAGTCCGAAACGGAGTAGCAGGGAAGAGGGCGTACGCGATGGCAGAGGCACTTTACCGTAAATACCGGCCGCAGATCTTCGAAGACGTCGTCGGTCAGGAGCATATAGAGCGCACGATCAAAAACGCGATCGAACAGGACAAGGTGAGCCACGCCTACCTGTTCACGGGTCCGCGCGGCACCGGCAAGACCACCACGGCTCGTCTGCTGGCGAAAGCCTTGCTGTGCGAATGCGGCCCTACCCCCGAGCCTGACGGCACGTGCGATGACTGCGTGATGATTGCGAACGGCGAACATCCGGACGTCTACGAGCTGGACGCCGCGTCGCGTACGGGCGTGGAGAACGTGCGTGAGGAGATCATCGGTCGCGTCCAGTTCGCTCCTACGCGCGGGCGCTATAAGATCTATATCATCGACGAGGTTCACATGCTTTCGACGGCGGCGTTCAACGCGCTGTTGAAGACGCTCGAGGAGCCGCCGAGCCACGTGGTGTTCATCCTGGCCACCACCGATCCGCAGAAGGTGCCCGAGACCATCCATTCGCGTTGCCAGCGGTTCGACTTCCGCCGCATCTCGGCCGAGTCCATCGTGTCGCGCCTGGGTGCCATTTGCGTGTCCGAGGACGTGGAGTTCGAGGGCGAGGCGCTCGATCTGATCGCCCATCGCGCCGAAGGCGGCATGCGCAACGCGCTGACGTCGCTCGAGCAGCTGATCGCGTTCGGCGAGGGCAAGGTGACGATGGAGGTGGCCGAGAGGCTATTGGGCTCCATCGACACGAACGACCTGGCCGAGATCGTGCGCGCAATCGGTACGCGCGACGTGGCCTCGTGCTTCCGCTGGACGGCGGAGTACGTGGAAACGGGTGCGGATCTGGCGCAGTTCGTGCGCGATTTGGCCGAGCATATGCGCAACATGTACGTGCTGTCGCTGGCGGGCGCCGACGTGGCGCTTGAGGTGAGCGAAACCGTGCGGCGCGAGCTTGCGAGCGAGCTGCCGCTGTTCGGCCCTGACCGCCTGGCGCGCCTGCTGGGCGTGCTGGGCGACCTGTCGGCCGAGTTGAAGACGTCGACGAACCCGCGTCTGTCGTTCGAGATCGCGCTCACGCGCATGGTGCGGCCCGATTCCGACTTGACGCTGGAGGCTCTTGCCGAGCGCATCGAGGCGCTGGAGAGCGGGCACTCCGCGGTTGCGCACGTGATCGGGGGAGGGGCTGCTGCGGTTGCCGCCCCTCAGGTTGCGGCGGCTTCGGCTCCCCAGGTTTCGGTTGCGCCCGCGCCGGCTTCTCCGCCTGCATCCCCTGCGACCCAGGGGGCGCCGATGCCCGCCTCCCAGCCTTCCGCGGCTCCCGCTTCCGCTCCTGGTCCCGATCGCGCATCGTCGGCCGAACGCGCTGGGGCGGTGCCTGCCGCGCCGGTGCAACCCGTCGCTGCTCCGCAGGTTGCGGCGCCGTCGCGCGAGGCGGGCGGCGTCCCGCCGCAAGGGGCGGAGGGCGTTTCGGCTCCTCGACCCGCATCGCCCGTGACGCAATCTCAGGCTCCGTCCGCCGCGGCCCCCTCCGACCAGCTCAAGGCCAGCCTGCAGAATCCGGCCGCCTTGCAGCGCGTGTGGCAGGCGGTGCTGGCGACGCTCAAGAAGAACAAGGCTGCTTACGGCGTGCTGTTCCTCAACACGAAAGCGGTGTACGACGCGGGCAAGGACACGTTGATCATCGAGTTCCCGGCCGAGAACTCGTTCGCCTTCAAGGCGGTGCAGAAGCCCGACGTGCAGGAAGCGGTGTCGGTCGCGCTCAACCAGGCGTGCGGCGAGTCGTTGCACTTCGCGTACGCGCAGGGCGGCGCGGTTGCCACGGCGGCGGCTCCGGCCGCGCGTCCTGCCCCGTCGCCGACGCCGCGTCCGACGCCTGCTCCGGCCCAGCGCCCGCAGCAGCCTCAGCAGGCGGCTCCGGCGGTTTCTGCTCCCGCGCCGCGCCCGAAGCCCGTGCCGGACTACGACATACCTCCGTACGAGGACGAGGTGGTTCCGTACGACGACGGTTACGTCTCGTCCGCGCCGACGCCCGCGCCTGCTCCGGATCCAGCTTCGGCGCCGACGCCTGCTGCCGTCCCGGCTCCCGCGGCACAGATAGGAGACGACGATGTCGAAACGAGGCGGTTTTCCCGGCGGCGGCGGTAACATGGGCGCCATGATGAAGCAGGCGCAGAAGATGCAGGCCGAGCTTGCGCGCGCCCAAGAGGAGATCAAGGACATGACGTTCGAGGCCACCGCCGGCGGCGGCATGGTGAAGGTGGTTGCGAACGGCGACATGACCGTGGACAGCATCGTCATCGACCCCGAGGCCGTGGATCCCGAGGATGTCGAGATGCTGCAGGACATGGTGGCCGCCGCGGTGAACGAGGCGCTGCGCGGCGTGTCCGAAATCAGCTCCCAGCGGTTGAACGCCGCGACCGGCGGCTTGAACATTCCGGGCCTTATGTAACCTGGTTCGGATAGAATCGCGATCATGTACGCTGTGCCGTCCATTCAGAAACTGCTCGACGAGCTTGAGCGCTTGCCGGGCGTGGGGCCGAAGTCGGCGCAGCGTATCGCGTACTGGATCCTCAACGCCGACAAGGCGACGGCGCTGCGCCTGTCGGAGGCCATCGCCGAGGTGAAGGAAACGGTGCGCTTCTGCTCGCGCTGCTTCAACTACGCCGAGGACGACCTGTGCGAGATCTGCCAGTCGTCCAAGCGCGACGCGGGCATCATCTGCGTGGTCAGCGAGCCGCGCGACATCCCGCCCATCGAGCGCACCGCGGTGTACAACGGCGTGTACCACGTGCTGGGCGGCGCCCTTTCCCCGATGGAGGGCATCGGCCCCGACGAGCTGCGCATCGCCCAGCTTATGAAGCGCCTCGCATCCGACGAGGTGCGCGAAGTGGTGCTGGCCACGAACCCCAACGTTGAGGGGGAGACCACGGCGACCTACCTCGCCCGACTCATCAAGCCGCTCGGCATCGCCGTCACCCGTCCCGCCAGCGGCCTGCCCGTCGGCGGCGACCTCGAGTTCGCCGATGAGGTTACCCTCGGCCGCGCTATCGAAGCCAGACGGCCGCTGTAGGGGAGGCGGGCAGGGGAGTTTACTCCTCTCGCTTGCGAGTTTAATCTTGCCGCGAACGTATCGAAGCGAGCGTATGAAGTACTATGGGACGTATGGCGACGGCATTGACGGGTGATGTCGGGTGCCGAAGGGGCGAGGGGGACGTATGAGGGCTTGGCCGGCGGCGAAATACCTGACGTACTGTTTCTGGCGTTCGTGGATCCTCGTGGTGTATACGGCGCCGATCTGGAGCTACGTAGCGAACGGGACAGGGTCCGCATCGTGCTCGTTCTCCATGTATGCTTGGTCGACCGTTGCATTCGCGCTGGTCGCGGCTCTGTTGGCGTTGTTCCATGAAAAGGCTTCTCTCGTTTTGGCGCGCAAGGGCGTTATGTGCCTTGCGGGCGTAATCTCGTCGGTCGGCATGTTGATGGAATATGCGGGCGCGTTTCTGTTCTTTGACGGAGCCAACCTGCTGTTCGTGTCGGGAGCGCTCCTAACGGGCGTCGGCACCGCGTTCATTGCCGTACGCGCCGGTCAGATCTACGCGGCGACGCGTCCGGTGGTGGCCGTGACGAACACGGCGCTGTCCGAGTTGGCCTCCGGGCTCGTCTTCTTCTTCGTGGTGGGCACTGTGCCGCAGATCGCGCTGTTGGTGGCGGCGCTATTGCCGTTGGCCGCCGCGTTGATGACGCTGTTCGAGTCCGACGCGGACGCGACGCGCGGACTTGTGCGTCGCCGCGCGGCCGACATCGATGCGGCCACGCGTCGTGCAAGCGTCTTCGCGTTCGCGCGCTTCCTCGTAGTGGTGTTCCTGCTCACGTTCATGGCGAACCTGTCGAAGGGCGCTTTCGCCCTGCAAGATGCCGAGGCGTCGTTAGCGAGCGGCACGATAGGCGTGTCGCTGGTCATTTTGGTCAGCTTCGTGTTGGTGCTGGTGAGCAGCTTGCTCAAATCGTTCGATTTCGGCGTGGCGTATTACCCGCTCGTGCTCATGCTCGTGCTGGCCGTGGTGGTGGTGTTCTCGTCGGATGCGGGCAATATGGCCGCTGCGGCGGTGATCGTGCTGGTGTACTGCTTGTTCTCTCTGTTCATGTGGTGCTTGCTGACGTATTTGGCTCGCAGCGATTATTGGAGTTCGATTCAGGTGTTCGGGTACGGACGCTCGGTTTTCGCGCTCGGTTCGTTGGCAGGGCTCGTCGTGGGGCAGGGTTACCCGCTTGCCGAGATGGATGGCTCTGAGTCGTTCATCGTCGGCTTGGTGTTGGCGTTTTTGCTGGTGGCAGCATCCATGCTGATTTTCAGGGAAAGCGATGTGCGCAAGATCACCAGCGCGGGATGGCTGGCGGTCGAAGCGGTGGCCCCGAAATCGTCGGTATCGGACGGGCTCGATGTCGTTCGCGATGCCGTCGTCGCAGACGACTCTCGCGACATGTTTTCCGAGGAGGTGATCGCCGAGATGGGGTCCGGGGTCGATGCCGATGGGTTCGCGGCCGATCACAACCTCACTGCACGCGAGCGCGAAGTGTTCGAGCTTATGCTGCGCGGCCGCGATGCGAAGTCCATCGGCGAGGCGCTGGTCATCTCCGACAACACTGCGAAGGCGCATATCCGCAGCATCTACGCCAAGACGGGCGTGCACACGCGTCAGGAGTTCATCGACGCCACCGAGCATGTGATGCGCTGAGCCGTTAACGATCTCGCCTCCCCTCGATGGCCGCCTCTGCGGCCATTGCTTTGTCTAAGGGTTGTTTCTCCTGATGAAAAGACAGTTTACTCCTGCAGTCAGCCGGTTTAGCCCTTCCAGACGATAGGCGAGCGCCTTCGTCGCGCGCACAATCTCTCTCGTGAAGGTCGCAGGAACGTTCTACCCCTGCGGCCGTAAGGAGACGAGAGAGAAAGGCGATGTGTATGAGTCAGCTCAACATGTCGAGGCGCGGGTTCGTGAAAGCCGCAGCCGCCACCGGAGCGCTTGCCGCATTCGGCGCGACGGCGGTCGACGGCGCGACGTTCCGCGAAGCGCATGCCGACGAGACGACCTCCCAAACAAAGAAGGTCTACACCTCGTGCCAAGCGTGCATCTGCAGCTGCGCCGTCATCGCGACGGTGCGCGACGGACGCGTCATTCGGCTCGAAGGCAATCCGGAAAGCCCCATCAGCCGCGGAGGCCTGTGCGCGAAGGGCCTTTCGGGCATCCAAGCGCTGTACAACCCCTGTCGCAACAAGTACCCCATGAAGCGCGTGGGGGAGCGCGGCACGAACAGCTTCGAGCGCATCAGCTGGGATCAGGCTATCGAGGAGATCGCGCAGAAGCTCACGCAGGACTTCTTCAAGTACGGCGGCGAGTCGCTGGTGACCTCTACGGGCGGCGGCGGGAACCCGCACTTCAGCTCGCCGTGTCGCTTCACGCAGGCGTTGGGATCGCCGAACATCTTCGAGCCGGGCTGCGCGCAGTGCTTCCTGCCGCGCATGGCCACGTTCTCGCTCATGTACGGCGGCAGCAAGTCGGGCACCACGTCGATGGCCGATTCCAAGTACGGCGGCTGTTCGTCGCTGTACTTCCCGGAGGACAATCCTATCCAGACGCTGGTCATGTGGGGCACCTGCACCAGCTACCACGCGCCCAGCGGTTCGGGGCGCGCCATTGCCGAGCTGCGCGCACGCGAGCAGGGGCTCAACATGGTAGTGGTGGACCCTCGCTTCACGCCCGATGCGGCTATGGCCGACGTGTGGCTGCCCATTCGTCCCGGAACCGACGTGGCGCTTATGATGACGTGGATCCGCTACATCATCGAGAACAAGCTGTACGACGAAGATTTCTGCAAGCGTTGGACGAACCTGCCGTACCTCATCGACACCGATACGAAGAAGATGCTGCGCGCCTACGAAGTGGGCCTGGGCGAAGCCGATGCGGAAGATGCGGAAAAGACGTTCGTGGTGTGGGATCAGAAGACGAACTCCGCGAAGGCGCTGCCATGGCCGTACGACGAAGCGCTGGACCCCGCGTTCTTCGGCACGTACGAGATCGACGGCGTCGAATACCCCACGGCGTTCACGCTGCTGCAGGAGCGCGTGGACGAATGGACGCTCGAAAAGGGCTGCGAGGTATGCTGCCTTGAGAAGGACCAGGTGGAGAAGGCCATCCGCATCTACGCGGAGAACGCGCCGTCCGGCCTGGTTCTGGGCGTGGCCACCGACATGAGCCCTCAGTCGGCCCAGGGTACGGAAGGCGCCTGCATCCTGGAGTTCTTGCTGGGCAACGTGGAGAAGCCGGGCGCGCTGCTGCAGCGTTTCCCCGACCCGCCGAACAAGGTGGATCTCGGCACTATGAACACGCTGGTCACAGGCGATATGCTGGAGAAGCGCCTAGGGTATCGCGAGCACAAGGGCCTGGGCATCTGGTCGCATGCGCACATCCCCACGGTGTTCAAGGCCATCACCACAGGCGAGCCGTACCAGCCGCGCAACTGGATGGAACGCTCTGGCAACAAGCATGCGATGATCGGCAACGCGGGGCAGCTGTCCGAGATCATCGACAAGATGGAGATGATCTGCCATCTGTACATGTACCCCACGGCCTTCACCATCGAAGCGGCCGATTACGTTCTGCCCACGCAGGAGTGGCTGGAGAGCTATTTCACCATCGCCCATGCGAACAAGATCATCATCCGCCAGCCGGTGGTGCACTTGTACGAAACGGTGAACGAGGGCGTCATTTGGTCGGAGATCGCGCATCGTTGCGCCGAGCTGGGCAATCCGTTCGCTCAGAAGGCCTTCGACAAGGAATACCTGGCAACGCTGGGCACCGATCTGGTGTACTGGCGCGGCCAGCAGGAAATGATGGACTTCCATATGGGCTCGCTGCCTATGAGCTGGGACGAACTGGCCGAGATGGGCGCGTACGAGTGGATCTCCAAGGAAGACTACCTGACGTATTACACCTACAAGACCATCGATCCGAAGACGGGCAAGGAGAAGGGCTGGAACACGCCGTCCAAGAAGGTCGAGCCGTATTCGGAAGGCACGCTCATGCTAGGCCGCACGGGCGAGCCGTGGGCGAGCGCCGAGGGCAAATCCTACGTCATGCCGCCGGCCGACGAAGATTACGATCCTTTGATCTACTATCTGGAGCCCGAGGAGACGAACCTCACCGATACGGAATATCCCATCATGCTGACCCAGGGACGCATTCCGCACTACCATCACGGCACGTTGCGCAACATTCCGTATCTGCGCGAGCTGTATCCGGTGCCGCTGGTCAGCATCCATCCCGAGACCGCCGAGAAGTACGGCGTGGAGGACGAGCAGTGGGTGTGGGTGGAAAGCCGTCGCGGCAAGGTGCGCGGGAAGGCGCATGTGACGGCGGGCATCGCAAAAGACGCCGTGCACATGGAACGCTTCTGGAATCCCGAGTACCTGGACACCGACACGCCGAGCAAGGCCTGGACTGAGATGAACGTGAACATCCTCACCAAGACCGACGGGCGTTACAGCCCCGAGCACGGCACGTACACGCTGCGCGGCTTCACGGTGAAGGTGTACCCGGCTCCCGAAGGCGCGCCTGAAGGCGCATGGATCAACCCGACCGATTTCGAACCGTGGATGCCTGAATTCAGCGAATCCACTGAGGTGGTGTTCAAATAATGGCTCATTACGCTATCGTCGTCGATCTCGACCGCTGCATCGGCTGCCACGGCTGCGAGATCGCCTGCAAGAACGAGAACAATATCGCATTGGGCGAGTACTGGAACAAGGTGGTGGAACGCGGGCCTTTCGGCGAATATCCCGATTTGGAGATGTATTTCCTGCCCACCATGTGCCAGCAGTGCCAGGATGCGCCCTGCGTGAACGTGTGTCCCACCGGGGCCAGCTATCGCGACGCCGACGGCATGGTGCTGGTGGACAAGGAGAAGTGCATCGGCTGCAAATACTGCATGATGGCCTGCCCGTACGGCGTGCGTTCATGGAACGCGGCCGAGAGCGTGGTGGAGAAGTGCACGCTGTGCGCGCATTTGTCCAAGAACGGCGAGCTTCCCATGTGCGTGCGCACGTGCTCGGCCGGCGCCCGGTTCTACGGCGATATCGACGACCCCTCGTCCGATGCGTCGAAGGCTCTTGCCGCGGCCGATCCCGCCAGCATCCACACCCTGCAAGATGTGGGGAACCATCCGGCGACGCACTACATTCTGTCGCCGAAACGCGCCGCTTGGAAGGAAGGTGAGTAGCCATGACGATCCAGTGGTCTTTGGTTCTGTTCACGGTGCTGTCGGGATGCGGTGCCGGAC
>PPYF01208959.1_pt1 | contig 13782 bp, 10 predicted proteins | sample 1559871 | NCBI WGS metagenome assembly PPYF01 (sample SAMN08240021, study PRJNA423297) | Human gut metagenome, whole genome shotgun sequencing project. | reverse complement strand
TATAAAAACACTGATTTCTACAGGAGATTCTTATTTTAAGATTTAGAAGCTAAAAATCGGTATTAACCGACAGCCTCTTAGTATTTCCTGAGAATTCCTGCTTGTTTTTCGGTTTGATATCTTGCACACTACTGCAATCAGGGCGGTGAAACTTTTTTGTGTTTCTATTTAAAACGTATAGATCTTCGCTGGTTTTGGAAGGCTGCTCTGTCTCGGAAGACTTACTGTCACCGGTATGATAGTCAATTTCTATTCCGGGCTGGACATTGTAACAGTAAACGCAAAATGCAAGGTCATCATTTTCTACAGATTGCGCTTCCATGAGAACACCGTCGGCTACAAGATTTTCTTGGTTATAAATCGGAGTTACGCGATATAAAACATGATTGCCTGTTTCATTTACATAATCCGCTACCATATTTTCAAAGGGGAGCATACCTGTAACATTTAAATACCGAGTACCGGTGATCAGATTTTTCTCATTTGCATTTTCAGCGGATAGCTGGTAACCGATCAAATGGCAGCGGTTGTATAAATAGTTTCCGTCGATTCCCGTATATTTTACAGTATGCCATCCGGAAGGCTTGATCATTCCGATTTTACCGCGTTTTTCGGTAGGCATGATTTCTTCGCAAATATTTGCATATGCAGTACCGCACCGGCCAAGGTCATCCAGTTCGCTATAGGTTTCAAAGGCGTCTGTTGTAAATTCTTCTTCTGAAAAGAAGGGAACATTGTCGTGGATCGTGACATAAGGCTCGCCGGAGTATTCCGGTATCGATTCCAAATCATAGGAAGTAGAAGGGGTATCGGATAATTTGTCGGATGTTTCATTGGACATTCGGGTATTTTTGTTAGTGGATTCGTCAGCGCTGCACCCGCCAAATAATAAGGAAAGTGATAACAAAAGACTTCCCAGTAATAGTTTTAAATTTGTGTGTTTCATATGATGCCTCCTTATAAATGCTTTTTATATTATAACGTTGTTTTCAAATAATACAATTAGAACCGTCATTTAATTTGAAAAATCAAGGAGAATTTGCTAGAATAGAACACAGAGTAACATCCGAATTTAATGGAGGTTTTGCGATTATGGAGATAAATAATAAAGCAGATGCACCAATAGGGGTTTTTGATTCTGGTGTAGGCGGTCTGACCGTTGCAAGGGAAATCATGCGTCAGCTGCCCAGTGAAAATATGATATATTTTGGAGACACGGCAAGAGTGCCTTATGGAAGTAAATCGAGAGATAATATCATTCGCTTTTCAAGGCAGATTATTCGTTTCCTGCGGACAAAGCACGTGAAAGCAGTGGTAATTGCTTGTAATACTGCAAGTGCATTTGCACTGGAGACGTTGCAGAAAGAAACCGATATTCCGGTTATAGGCGTAATCGTGCCCGGAGCAAGAGCTGCTGTGAAAGAGACGCGGAATGGGAAAATCGGCGTGGCAGGAACCGAAGGTACAATACGAAGCGAAACTTATAATAAAGTGATTCATAGTTTTATGGAAGATGCGACAGTGATCGGACAACCATGCCCGTTGTTTGTACCGCTTGTGGAAGAAGGATTTGCGAAACATCACATTACGAAAGAAGTGATTGATATTTATCTTTCTAATATGAAAAATACAGACATAGATACGATGATTCTTGGCTGTACACATTATCCGCTTTTGCGTTCCAGTATCATGGAATATTTTGGGGACGCAGTACACATTGTAAATCCGGCTTATGAGACAGCAATCGATTTGAAAAAACAATTAGAAGAAAAAGGACTGATCAACCAATCCGGGAAACCTGCGACGTATGAATTTTATGTCAGCGATGCAGCGGAGAAATTTACAAAATTTGCAAACAGCATATTGCCATATGATGTGGCTTCAACAAAGCAAATCAATATAGAAGAGTATTAAAAAATTAATTTGGGACGTAGCATTTTTGCAAAATGCTACGTCCCAAATTGCTTTTTCCCCTGTCCTTTTTTAAAAAATATACTTCCGAATTAAGTCAAATGGCGCCGGTCCCATATCTAATACTGCTTTGTGGAAGCGTTCTTGCGTAAATTCTTTCCCCCACAAGGTCATGGCTTCTTTTTTTAATTCCAGAAATTCCACGTAACCGATATAATATTTTAAATAGTTTGCCGGATCGGAGAGTATTAGTTGATAGATTTCTTCGATGGCTTTTGTATCGGTAATTCCATATCCGCGGAAAAAGGTGGTCGTATCAAGGAGAGACCAGCCATCATAGTGGATACCCATATCTGCAAGAGCATATAAACCTAGAAGAATAGAACTATTTTTTTGCATTAGGGTAGCTTGCGTTTTTTTTATGGGAGCAAAATAATAACTTAACATTTCGCTATAGGTAGCCCATCCTTCGGTATATCCGCCACAGTCAAGGAGATGACGGATAGGCGAGGGGTTCTTACTTGCAAAGTAAGTAGTCTGGTAAAGATGTCCGGGATATCCTTCATGGGCAAGCGTTGTATACAGAGATAAATCGTCACTGATATGTCCATTGTTAATGTAGATAATATTTTCTTCGGTATTATCAAGTGCCGGAATAAGGTAAAAAGCAGGGCTTAGAAAGTTTTGCATTTCTTGTGAAACGTATTTGATTTGGACATTCACATTTGGCGGAGCTGGAAAATGTCCGGAAAGGTTTCCTCTTAATGAAGATAGTATGGACGCAGGATTAGAATCCTCCAAAACAACTCCCTGAGATTTAAATAAATCGGATGATGGAGAGGGCGTTTCCGTAGAGAGGGAGGATAAAGTTTTTTGTATGGAAGCTAAATCTTCTGCGATATGTTTCTTCGTTAATTCTTGAAGTTCGGGAATACTTCTGGAAGAGCCGGTTTCAATGGCTGTGAGAAGTTCATAATATTTGTCCCCCTCAGGAAGGTGACACAATCCACCGGAGTTTATTCCACTATTTTTTAATTCGTGGAGTCCTTGCATTAATTGTTCATAAGCGGGATAAACATACTGTTTGATAGAATCCACATTCTTTTCAACGTAAGCCTCTTTTTCTTTTTTTGGTAAATTAAGAGTTTGTAATCGTTGCTCAAAAGAGGAGTAAAGGAAATTATTATTTTGTAAATTAATAAATGTCTCGCATTCGTCTATGATTGCATCGGCTTGAGGTTTGGACATAAAGAGTCCGTGTTTGGATTTTTCTTCTTCGAAATCTAAAATAGAAGCAAAGTATTCTGGAGTTTCTGCAAGAAGTGCAAGGTAGGTGTCTACATCCTGCTTCGTATAAAATTGATATTCTGACAAAAGGATAGGAAGCTGTGCCTGAGCGCCGGTAAGTGAAGCAAGCGGCTCTTCATATAAAAGATACTGGGAACTTTTTAAAGAATAAGAAAGATGATTTTCCAGTATTTCATAAGTAGCCTGATTCCTTTTTGAAAGTTTTGTTTTGTCGTAAGAGTGCAGAAGAGAAAGAGAATTTTCTAAAGAAGCAGATAAGTTCGATGTGTCAGTTTGGTAAGTACCTAAAGAAACAGAAGAGTTTACAATATTGTAAGTAGCGGGATTTTTTAATGTATAATGAAGGGATAAAGTATTTCCGGAAAGTTCTTGCCGAAAAAGCTGATCTGTATAATTTTCAAAACGTTGGTCTTCCGTTTGGGAAGTATGGTGTTGGCTGTAAAAAAATGTGCCCAACAGTAAAAGGATGGAAAAAGTAAGCAGAATTCCAAGAGTTCTTTTTTTCAAAGATTTTGTTTTTAGAATGTTCATTTTTTGCATAGAGACCTTAGTTGTTTTTTATATGTATATGTTAAGAATGGGAAACCATGATTAATCAAAGTGTGGAAATCCTTGACACAAGACGGTTTTATGTGCTAGGATTTTTAGTATGGATTACTTAAAATAATAAAGAAAACACAGTGATGGAGAGAGTAAGCCTTTTTGATATTTTACAGAGAAATCCCAAAGGCTGAGAGGGATAAATTAGAATTGGCAGAAGATGGCTCTTGAGTGGTATGGTTGAGCAGAAAATGGAGAAATGATAAAGTTGCTATAGCAATTCATTTTCTTGTAAAATCATAAAGGGACCGCCCTTTACAGCGGTAGGTGTGACAGCACCTGATGAGGCTTTTTGTCGTGAGATAGAAAGTAAATAGAAGTGGTATCACGGGGGCATCCCGTCTTCTCTGATTTTTCCGGATGGAAGGATCGGAGTTTTTTTATTATTTAAAAATTTTAAGGAGAGATTTAACATGGAAAAGAAAAAGTATTATATGACGACAGCCATTGCGTACACCTCTGGTAAACCGCATATTGGAAACACTTATGAAATCGTACTGGCAGATGCGATTGCAAGATATAGAAGAAGCCAAGGATATGATGTGTTTTTCCAGACAGGAACTGACGAACATGGTCAGAAAATTGAATTAAAAGCAGAAGAAGCAGGCGTTACACCAAAAGAATATGTGGATGATGTTGCCGGACAGGTAAAAGAGATCTGGGATCTTATGAACACTTCTTATGATAAATTTATCCGTACAACAGATGAGGATCACGAGAAGCAGGTTCAGAAAATTTTCAAAAAACTGTATGATCAGGGAGATATTTACAAAGACTCATATGAAGGACTTTACTGCACACCGTGTGAATCTTTCTGGACAGAGTCACAGCTTGTAGACGGAAAATGTCCGGACTGCGGGCGCGAAGTGAAGCCTGCCAAGGAAGAGGCTTATTTCTTCAAAATGAGCAAATATGCAGATCGTTTGATCGAGCATATCAATACACATCCGGAATTTATTCAGCCGGTTTCTCGTAAAAATGAGATGATGAATAACTTCCTGCTGCCGGGACTTCAAGACTTGTGTGTGTCCAGAACTTCTTTTAAATGGGGAATTCCGGTAGATTTTGATGATAAGCATGTTGTCTATGTTTGGCTGGATGCGTTGACAAACTATATTACCGGTATCGGTTATGATGCAGACGGAGAAGGTACGGATCAATTTAAGAAAAACTGGCCGGCAGATCTTCATTTGATCGGTAAAGATATTATTCGTTTCCATACCATTTATTGGCCGATTTTCTTAATGGCGCTTGACCTTCCGCTTCCGAAGCAGATTTTCGGACATCCTTGGCTGTTGCAAGGTGATGGAAAAATGAGTAAATCAAAAGGAAATGTGTTGTATGCAGATGAGCTGGTAGAGTTTTTCGGCGTGGATGCGGTACGTTACTTCGTGCTTCATGAAATGCCATTCGAAAATGATGGTGTGATCTCATGGGAACTTTTAGTAGAGCGTATTAATTCAGATCTTGCAAATACACTTGGAAATCTTGTAAACAGAACGATTTCTATGTCTAATAAATACTTTGGCGGAACAGTTGGAAATAAAAATGTGACGTTAAACGAAGAAGAAGCTGCTATTGATGCAGATCTTAAATCTGTAGTAGAAAATACGCCGATTGCAGTTGAGAAGAAAATGGATGATTTACGTGTTGCAGATGCAATTACAGAAATCTTCAATTTGTTTAAACGCTGCAATAAATATATTGACGAGACAATGCCATGGGCGCTTGCCAAAGAAGAGGAAAAGAAAGATCGTCTGGAAACTGTTCTCTATAATCTGTTAGAGAGTATCAAATCCGGAGCAAAACAGTTAGCGCCATTTATGCCTGAGACATCCGAGAAAATTCTGGCACAGCTGGGCGATGGAAAAGTGGTAGAGAAACCGGAAATTCTTTTCGCAAGATTAGACCTTGAAGAAGTGATGAAAAAAGTAGAGGAACGTCATCCAAAGCAGCCGGAAGAGGCGCCGGAACAGGAAGAAGCTTCTGAAGAAGACGTTATCGATATAGAAGCAAAACCGGAGATCAGTTTTGAAGACTTCGGGAAAATGCAATTTCAGGTCGGAGAAATCATTGCATGTGAAGAAGTAAAAAAATCAAAGAAACTTCTTTGCTCACAGGTGAAGGTCGGAAGTCAGGTAAAGCAAATTGTGTCTGGCATTAAGAAAGAATACAGCGCAGAAGAAATGGTTGGAAAGAAAGTCATGGTACTTGTAAACTTAAAACCGGCAAAACTGGCAGGAGTATTATCAGAAGGAATGCTCCTCTGTGCAGAAGACGCAGAAGGTCATCTCTCATTGATGACACCAGAGAAAAATATGCCGGCTGGAGCAGAAATAAGTTAAAAAAGGACAGGGCAAAAAGCAATTTGGGACGTAGGCTTTTGCAAAAATGCTACGTCCCAAATAGACACAAATAGACAAATAGAAGAAAGGCAGGAGTAAGCAATGGAAAAAATCAGAATTGGTATTGTTGGGTATGGAAATATTGGCAGAGGTGTAGAACAGGCAATCGCTCGTAATGATGATATGGAATTGAAAGCTGTTTTCACCAGAAGAGATCCTTCTACTGTTACAATTAACACAGCTGGCGCAGAAGTGAAGCATTTTGACGATATGCTTTCTATGAAAGATGAAATTGATGTGATGATGCTTTGTGGGGGCTCTGCTACAGATCTTCCGGTGATGGGACCGGAGATTGCGGCAAACTTTAATACAATCGACAGCTTTGATACGCATGCAAAGATTCCGGAGTATTTTGAAAATGTCGATAAGGCGGCAAAAGCCGGAAATAGCGTGAGCATTATTTCTGTCGGATGGGACCCGGGAATGTTCTCTTTGAATCGTTTATATGCCGAGTCTATTTTGGTGCAGGGAAGCACCTATACATTTTGGGGAAAAGGTGTAAGTCAAGGACATTCTGATGCAATTCGCCGCATAGATGGTGTGAAAAATGCAATTCAGTACACCGTTCCCATTGAAGAAGCAGTTGACCGTGTGAGAACAGGAAGTGAACCGGAGCTTACAACAAGAGAGAAGCATTTACGTGAATGCTATGTTGTAGCAGAGGAAGGCGCTGATAAGGCGGCAATTGAACAGGCAATTAAAACGATGCCGAATTATTTTGACGAATATGATACAACGGTAACATTTATTTCCGAGGAAGAATTAAAAGAAAACCACAGCAAAATGCCTCATGGTGGTTTCGTAATCCGTACAGGTGAGACAGGAACCGAAGGAAATAAACATGTGATTGAGTATTCGTTAAAACTGGATTCAAATCCGGAGTTTACAGCCAGCGTACTGGTAGCTTACGCAAGAGCAGCATATCGCTTGTCTCAAAAAGGTGAAAGCGGAGCAAGAAGTGTATTTGACATTGCACCGGCATTATTATCACAGAAAACACCGGAACAGTTAAGAGCGCAAATATTGTAAAGTCAATATAGGGAAAATAAAAATAACAAGATGAATTCATTTGGGGACGGGAGTTTTTTCAAAAAACCCCGTCCTCAATTCGATGATTGGAGGAACTATGATTTTTGAGACACATGCTCATTATGATGATGAACAATTTGACATGGATCGGGAAACGCTTCTTTCATCCATGCCGGAACAAGGGGTTGGGACAATCGTAAATGTAAGTGCTACGTACGCGTCTTGTCAACGTGTGGTGGATCTGGTGCAAAAATATCCTTTTATGTATGCGGCAGTGGGAATCCATCCGGATGAGGTGGGAAGCTTAAATGAAGAGCGTTTTCAGCAGATGAAAGAGTTATGTAAGCAGGAGAAGGTTGTTGCAGTCGGAGAAATCGGTCTTGATTATTACTGGGATAATGAATCTCATGATTTACAGAAAGAGTGGTTTGTCCGTCAGCTTGATCTTGCAAGAGAGTTAAATCTTCCAGTACTGATTCACAGTCGGGAGGCGGCAGCAGATACGATGGAGATTATGAAACAATACGGACAGGGCTTAAAAGGTGTGATTCACTGCTTTTCTTATTCGAAAGAAATGGCAGCAGAGTATGTGAAAATGGGATTTTATATCGGCGTAGGCGGAGTGGTGACTTTCAAAAATGCAAGGAAGCTCAAAGAGACAGTGCAGGAGATTCCACTTACTTCTATCGTATTAGAAACTGACTGTCCATACCTTGCGCCGGTTCCATATCGTGGGAAACGAAATAATTCCGCATATATCAAATATATTGCAGAGGGGATCGCAGGAATAAAAGGCGTTTCTTACGAAGAAGTGGTGGAACAGACAGAGAAAAATGCGAGGGATTTGTATAATTTGACGGAAGTATAGCAGTTAGAGAGAATAAAATTGTTCATACAATCTTAATATTTATTTTTTTTTTAAGGTATATCATTAAATACAATCTTGTTGTATAATTAGTAACAATCATGAAGCAGGGAGTAGAGAATATGAGTGGACCGACACTTGGAAACCCGCAGAAGACAATAGAGATTCTGCAGAAATATGACTTTTCATTTCAAAAGAAATTTGGTCAGAATTTTCTGATCGATACACATGTATTAGATAAGATCATCAGCGCTGCCCATATTACAAAAGAAGATATGGTACTTGAGATCGGTCCGGGGATTGGAACGATGACACAGTATCTTGCAGAAGCAGCAGGGAAAGTAATCGCAGTCGAGATTGACAGAAATTTGATTCCGATTTTAGAAGATACGTTAAGTGAATATAATAATGTGCGAGTTATCAACGAGGATGTATTAAAGTTAGATCTTCGTAAACTTGCGGATGAAGAAAATGGAGGGAAAGCGATCAAGGTCGTGGCGAACCTACCATATTATATTACAACACCTATCATCATGGGATTATTTGAGAATCATGTGCCGGTAGAGAGTATTACGGTCATGGTACAAAAAGAAGTGGCAGATCGTATGCAGACAGGGCCGGGAAATAAAGATTATGGCGCGTTGTCTCTGGCGGTTCAATATTATGCGGAGCCTTACATAGTGGCAAATGTGCCGCCGAATTGCTTTATGCCGAGACCGAAAGTAGGTTCTGCGGTCATCCGCTTGACGAGACATGAAAAGCCGCCGGTAGAAGTAAAAGACGAGAAGCTGATGTTTGATATTATCAGAGCATCTTTTAACCAAAGGCGAAAAACGTTGGCAAATGGATTAAACAATTCTGATAAAATAACTTGTTCAAAAGAAATCATTACTAAGGCGATCGAAAAGCTTGGCAAAGGTGCCAGCGTACGCGGAGAAGCGTTAAGCCTTCAAGAATTTGCAAAGCTTAGCAATGATATTTTTGAATTAAATATGTAACCCGATGAAAAATACAGACAGAAAGGATGATGTGTATGTCAAAAAAGAATAAGTATGTATTATTTGAGATCACTCCAGAAATTGAACATTTTGCTGAATTGTGTGAGAAAAATACCGCAATCGACAAAGAGCTTTATGCGAAGTATGAGGTCAAACGAGGTCTCCGTGATTTAAACGGAAAGGGTGTTCTTGCAGGTTTGACGAACATTTCCGATGTTTGTGCTACAAAAATTGTAGATGGGAAAGAGGTTCCGTGTGCCGGTAATCTTTACTATCGAGGTTACAATATTAAGGATTTGGTTGGAGGATTTCTGGAAGACGGTCATTTCGGATTTGAAGAGATTTCCTATCTGTTATTATTCGGAGAGCTTCCAAATGAAGCAGAGGCGAAAAGATTTAAGCAGACATTAGTTGATCGAAGAACGCTGCCACCGACTTTTGTAAGAGATGTTATTATGAAAGCGGCAAGCCGCGATATGATGAACAGTTTGTCTCGTTCTATTTTAAATTTGTATACATATGACATGAAAGCAGACGATACGAGCATTCCAAATGTACTTCGTCAGTGTTTAAATCTTATCAGCCAGTTCCCAATGATGATGGTGTATGCTTACCATGCGTATAATTACCGCATGGGCGGAGATTTGTTTATCTATGCTCCTTCACCAAAATTATCAACAGCAGAAAATATACTGATGATGCTTCGGGAGGATCGTAAATATACTGAGCTTGAGGCAAAGATTCTTGACATGGCGCTGGTGCTTCACATGGATCACGGCGGTGGTAACAACTCAACTTTTACAACCCATGTTGTTACGTCTTCCGGAACGGATACATATTCTACAATGGCAGCAGCGATGGCTTCTTTAAAAGGACCAAAGCATGGCGGAGCAAATGTAAAAGTAACGCAGATGTTTGAAGATATGAAGGCACATCTGACAGACTGGGAAGACAAAGACGCGATCCGGCAGTATTTATGTGATCTTCTTGATAAGAAGGCGTTCGATAAGAAGGGGCTTATCTATGGAATGGGACATGCGATTTATTCCGTATCAGATCCGAGAGCTGACATTTTCAAAAACTTTGTAAAGCAGCTTGCCATCGAGAAAGGGTGCGAGAAAGAATATGCGCTCTATGAGACGGTAGAACACATGGCGCCGGAGATTATTGCAGAGAAACGCAAGATTTACAAAGGTGTAAATGCAAATGTAGACTTCTACAGTGGTCTTGTGTACGGGATGCTGGATCTTCCGCCGTCACTGTATACACCAATTTTTGCAGCAGCACGTATTGTAGGATGGAGCGCACATAGACTGGAAGAATTAAAGAACGCAGATAAGATCATTCGTCCGGCTTATAAGCCGTTGGCGCCATATCGCGATTATGTGAGGATGAAAGACAGATAAATGAAAAAAGAGTTTGAATTTCTAAGCGCAGACGGGGAACATCGAGTGCATGCACAAGAATGGATTCCGGAAGGTGAAGTAAAAGCAGTTGTTCAGATTTGCCATGGGATGGTGGAATATATTGACCGCTATGATGAATTTGCAAGATATCTGAATGACAGAGGCTATTACGTGACCGGAAATGACCATCTCGGTCATGGAAAAACAGCGCATGATAAAGCTGATTTGGGACATGTCCCGGAGAAACATGGAAATCGCTATATTCAATCTGATATTCATTGTTTGCGGAAAATTACAGAGAAGAAATATCCGAATGTTCCGTATTATATGCTTGGACATAGCATGGGCTCCTTTTTGTTGAGACAGTATTTAATGAGTAAAGCCAAAGGACTTGCAGGAGCTGTGATTATGGGGACAGGAGACCAGCCGGGGATTCTTGCTTTTACAGGACAGAAACTTTGCCGCGTAATTGCTGCATTGAAAGGTTGGAGACACCGCAGTGTCCTGATCGACAACATGGCATTTGGAGGATACAATCGGAAGTTTAAGTCGGGAAAAACCGGAAAAGAATGGTTAAGTTCTGATTCGAAGGTTCCGGAGAAATATGTAAAAGATCCGTTTTGCTCTTTTCGATTTACAGTAGGAGCTTATTATCAGATGTTCGAAGGGATCAAGATTGCCGCGGGGAAAAAAGGTGCAAAGGCAGTTCCGAAGCATCTCCCGATTTTCTTTGTGGCAGGAGCGGATGATCCGGTGGGAGCATTTGGAAAAGGTGTAAAAAGAGTTTATGAAAGATTTAAAAGGTCCGGAATAAAGAATGTATCACTGAAGCTTTATGAAGGAGACCGGCACGAGATTTTAAATGAGACTGATCGTGAACAGGTTTATGAAGACTTGTATGTGTGGATGGAAAAGCTTCGAGTGAAAGAGGCTTAAAAGAATCATCCGGAAATAAGGAAGATTATAGGAAAAGTAACCGTATTTTTGCAGAAAGCAAAGAGCGGTTACTTTTTTATATGAAGTTATTTTTACAGAATTTCACAGAATGCTAAGAAATCATAGACAGCACCAGTTAAATCTTTTAAGATAATTTATATACGTTTGAAAAGTACAGTAACACACGGAAAAAGGAGCTTGACAAGTATGTTCAGAAACCGATACGCTCACGACAGACAGCAAATAAGTCTGCCCTTTTTTGCATTCAATCAAATAGCAAAAATACAGGCACTATTGTATCTGATATTAGATATAATGGTGCTTATTGCGTTTAGATAGATGAATTAAGTACATAATCAAGCGTGAGAAAGGAGATAAGAAAAGGAATGAAACAAAGAGGTTTAATGAAGAAATTAAGCGCTGTGTTATTCGCAACAGCAATGACGGTTTCTACATTTCCACAACTAAGTACACCGGTATTTGCAGCTGATACAACACAACAAATCAATTACCGACAGTACAACAGTTTGCCACAGTTGATGAATTAAAGAAATTCAATACTGATGATAGAACAACTGACGGTGGAGATGGAAAGAACCCTGCAAGAGTGTATTTTGGGAAGAACAATCAGCAATGGTGGATTGCGGGAAGTCAGAATGGAAATGTGACATTGTTTGCGGCAAGTCCCTTAGCAACAGGGGTAATGTTTAATTCAGATCTTTTGGATAGAGAGTATAATGGACAAACGGTCCATCCAAATCACTATGGAGCAAGTGATATAAGAAATACAACATTGAAAATGTTAGAAACAAATGAAAGCTACTTCTCAAAATCTGAACAAGAGGTAATGAGCGATACAGAAATTACAACAAACGACACACGAAACGGAGGGAACTACTCAACAACCGACAAATTATATCTTGCCTATGGAGAAATTTCTAGCACTTATATTACAGTAGGAAGTGGTCTAGATGACTGTCTTCGAGTGGATAAGGATTACTGGGGAAGTCGAGGTTCCTCTTTTTGGCTTCGCGCGCCATACTATTACAATATATATGAAGCTCAGTTTGCACTTCCGGGCTATCTTGTAGAACGCTACGATGTAGTCAGTGATAAGGCGCTGGTACCCGCTTTTGAGTTAAATTTGTCGAATGTCTCATTTGCATCTGCTGCGCCGGCAGTAACATTCACTGGGAATTTAGAAGTACAAGATGTTGTTGGAAAAGATGTAGCTAGTAATGGAAAAGTAACATTGCACGGAGCATTTACACTGAGATACCGTGCAGATAATTTAGGTTCAGCAGAGGTTTCCTTTGATAAGAGCAAGGTTACTTTAACTAATGTTGCAACAGATAAAGATGTCTATTTGGTTGCACAAAATAGTGCAGAAGCAAAGGCAAAACAAGTGACAGACCAAACGACTTCTGTATCGGCAAGTGATATGGGATTAGATAGTTTTGCGAATTGTAAAGTATGGCTGGAAACAACAGACGCTGCCGCTAGAATGACTTATGCCACACTGGCAACGGAAGAAGTTTATTATGATTTGGAGATTCCGTCAGAAGTTGCGTTTAAAAGTCAGCATATCGGATATGAAGATGTTTTTGCACAGACAGTAGAGATTGCAAATGCAGGAAATGTAGAAATTTCAAATATCAAGGCAGTTTTAGCAGGAGAAAAGAAAGACGTATTTACCTTGGAAACAAGTGGCATGAAGACAACACTTGCGCCGGGGGAAAAGACAACCGTTACTGTAAAACCAAATACGAAACTTAATGCCGGAACATATACAGCACAGTTAGAAATCAAGGGAGATGAGAACATCAACAAAAAAGTGCCGGTTCAGTTCACAGTAGAAGACCATACCTTCAAATGGGTGGTCGATAAAGAAGCAACCGCAACGGGAAAAGGTTCAAAGCATGAGGAGTGTTCTGTATGTGGCTATAGAAAAGCAAGTGTGGAGATTCCGGTTGTGACATCGTCCAATACAGGGAAACCGGACGGAGACAAAACGGGAAGCGGAAAAGGAAGCGTAAAGACCGGCGACAACGCACCCACAGGCTTGCTTGCCTCTATGCTTGCAATAAGCGCGGTGGGAATGGTTTCTGTAGTGATAGGAAAGAAAAAGAGAAGATAAGATAATTCATGCAGTGATGTGAAAAAATAGAGAAAATCTTTCAGTATCAAGAAAAGCGGTGCTGAAAGATTTTTTTAAGCCCTTTTCGGGTATCTGATTGACTTCTTTTCTGATTAGTTATAAGATAAACTCACCTTTATTCAAGGAGACGTTCGTCTCCTGATAAGTTCTGAATTTTAATCCCGGG
>PPYF01603012.1_pt1 | contig 13783 bp, 16 predicted proteins | sample 1559871 | NCBI WGS metagenome assembly PPYF01 (sample SAMN08240021, study PRJNA423297) | Human gut metagenome, whole genome shotgun sequencing project. | reverse complement strand
ATTTATTTAATTATATACAAAAATACCCTATAGAGTAGACCTTTTTATTAGCTGTCTACTCTATAGGGTACATTTTAATATTACTATCTGAGATGGTATTTTTTATTAATAATCATATCCTGTATAATTTTCACATAATACTACTTTTATTTTTTTATTAAACATATTTTTATACGCTAATAAAAACTCATTAAGTTCTGCATCCATAAGATTTATTTTCTTACTACTAAGAAGCATAATTTTTTCTTGCTCTATAACTATTTCAATATCATTTACATCATTTTTTATATAAGTAGTTATACAACTTTTAGGAGTTATTTTACTTCCATACTTTTCATAAAATCCTGCACTTTTTTTAATAGATTCTAAGTTTTCACTACTTATATTGTTTAAATCTATATTATTCATCCCTGCAATTGAAGGATCTATTCCAAAATTTTTAAGTTGCTTTTCTACTTCCTCCGAATCCATACCATATCTTTCCATGAATTTTTTTTGTATATTCATAAATTTCTCTTGAGATATATTATTATCTTTCATATAATCAAAAATCTTTCTCGAAAATTCAGCCATAGTCATACTTCCGTCCATGACAGAGAAGTATAAATTGTATATATATTGTTCAAACTTATCAACATCTGAATCTTTTACTTTATTCTTTAAATCATTAAAATCAATTATTCTATCGTCAGACATGTTTTATTCCTCCTAGCTAAAATTCTACTTGTTTAAAATTATATCATACTTATGTTGATTAAATTTATATATTTTTATAATAATATTATTATTTACTTTATTATTTTTTATATTTTTTATTTTAGTTATATCTTTATATTAAAATTTTATATTTTAATAACTAAATTTAACTAAATATATAGATTATTAACTATATATGTAATATAATTTATACATATAATTTTGGAGGTTTATAGATATGGAAATTAAAAGATTTGAAACTAATGAGAGAATGAGTAAGGTTGTTCTTCACAACAATACATTATATTTATGTGGACAAACTCATGATGAAGGGGATGTTAAAGAACAAACAGCTGCTATCTTATCTAAAATAGAAAATTTATTAAATCAATATGGTTCTGATAAAAAACATATATTATCAGCTACTATATACTTAAAAGATATCGATGCAGATTTTAAAGATATGAATTCAGTTTGGGATGCTTGGGTTGAAAAAGGATTTGCACCTGCTAGAGCATGTGTTGAAGCTAAAATGGCTAGAGAAGCTTTATTAGTTGAAATAAGCATTGTTGCCGCAGTTAAATAACTACTACTAAAATAGTAAGATATCTTTATCTTACTATTTTAGTATATTTTATTGTTTGATTTATTTCTTTTTTTATAATTTTATGATAAAATAATTAATATATCTTGATTTGATTAAATACAAATTTTAATATAAAACTTGTATATAATAAATACAAAGATTCTTTTATTTTTAATCAAAATAGCAATAATGAATAAGTAATTATCAGGATTAGGAGGAATAATATGGGATTCACAAACAAATTTGCAGAATCTTTCGCTAGATCAAAAACAATGACTGGTCCAGAGAGAAAAGCTAATGAAATAATGGGTAAATTACTTTTAAAGAAAGCTATAGTTCCTATTATTTTAATGTTTATTGTATTAATAGCTGGAATAATAACTAAAACATCAGGTTGGATTACATTATTAGTAAATATATTAATAGCTATTGGAACTTATTTCTACATAAAAAATAGTAGCAAGAAATACCAAAACTTTAAACCTTATGTAGGTAACTTAATTAATCTTGAGAAAAAAGGCAAAAATGAGTATGTTGCTATAATAAAACAAGGAAAACTTCCTGTTAAATTACAAATAGCTTATGGTGGAGAAGATTTCGAAAACCTTAAGAAAAATCAAATGGTTCAAGTTAGTTACAATCCAGATGCTAAAATAGCTATATTAGTTAACAAACAATAAACTTCTACTTAAAGTAGAAGTTTTTTTATTTATTAAGAACATATTTCTTATAAATTTTAAGAGCCTTAGCAAGCTGATCTGGGCAAGATGTTCCTCTATTTTTACAAGGTATATCCTCAAGATCTTCAATAATTTCATCTATTGATTTTCCTTCTATCAAATGTTTTATACCAATTAAATTACCACTACATCCACCTTCAAATATAACATCTTTTAATATATCATCTTCTATATCCATTAAAATGGACTTTGAACATACGCCCTTTGTATAATATCTGTACATATTCCCTACCTCCCATATTATTATTTTAATTTAAAATGTGTTACGACTAATTACTTTCGTATATAATAATATATATTATATAAAATATTTAATATTTCACATTTGATAAATTTTAATATTTTATACTATAAAATTTATTATTTAATAACTATGAAAGGATATATTATAATGATAAATACTAAGTTCATGGATAACTATTTTAAGTTTTTATTTCTATCTTTCTGGCCAATAATTTGGTATGAATTAATTTTTGTTTCTGATCCATTTATAAAATCTATTTTAGTAGCATTATATTGTATTGCAACTTTAATTTACATACCACTTATAATATTTTTTAATGATAATAATATAAAATCTATAACTTTATATTATAGAATAAGCACTCTAACTGCATTTATTTTTACATTATTTAGCTTATTACTATTTCCTACTAGTCTATTCTTTCTAACATTAAAAGTAATTTTTGTATTTATATATTTATATTTATCATATACTAAGCTATTTAAATATAAAATAGAAGAAGGTCTTGTAGGAATACTAGCATCCTTATTACTTTTAGTTATAATGTTTAGATATTAATACATAATTTTTAGTTTCTTGGAAATATTAGACATATATTCTTTTTTCTGATATTATTTATATTGAAAGATACTATTAATAAACTAAAGGAGTTACTATTATGGAAAAAAAGATTTTAGCTACAGTTGGAGAAAAAGAAATAACTAATTTAGACGTTGAAAATGCTTTAAAAAGCTTAGATCCATATCAAGCTATGCATTTCCAAACTGAAGAAGGTAAAAAACAACTATTAGAAGATTTAGTTAACCAAGAGTTATTCTATATGCAAGCTAAAGAAGATCAACTACATAATGATGAAGATTTCAAAGCTGAAATGAAAAAAATTGAAGAAAATATGTTAAAGCAATATGCTATAAACAAAGTTTTATCTAATGTTACACTAACTGAAGAAGAAAAGAAAGCTTTCTTTGAAGCTAATAAGTCTAAATTTAATAAACCTGAATCAGCATCTGCTAAACATATATTAGTAGATTCTGAAGAATTAGCTAATGATATATTAAATAAAATAAATAACAATGAAATGACTTTTGAAGCTGCTGCATCATCTCACTCTACTTGCCCATCTAAAGATGCTGGAGGAGATTTAGGTACTTTCACTAGAGGTCAAATGGTTCCAGAATTTGAAGAAGCTGTATTCAACATGAAAAACGGTGAAGTATCTGGACCTGTTAAAACTCAATTTGGATATCACTTAATAAAATTAGAAAATCTACAAGCTGGTGGAGAATCTGAGTACGAAGAAGTTAGAAACGAAATAGAAAGAAGTTTAATGTATCAAAAGCAAAGTGAAGCTTATAATAAAGAATTAAATAACTTAAAATCTAAATACAACGCTACTGTTAAGTATCATGCTTAATAATAAAAGCCTAGTTATATAACTAGGCTTTTATTTTATCGTAACAATATTCTATAATATCTCTTCTTTTAATTATACCTATAAATGTATCTTTATCATCTACAACTGGAACAAAGTTTTGATTCATAGATTTTGATATTAAATCTTCTATATTAGCATCTATAGACACAGGTCTATTATCTTTTCTTCTCTTAACATCTGTTATTGGGATATCTTCTATAGCTCTTAAATCTAGAGAAAGTTCATTTTTTATAGTCCATAACAGGTCTCCTTCAGTGATTGTCCCAACGTACTTCCCATCTTTGTTTATAATTGGAATAGATGAATATCTATGATACTCCATCTTCTCTAAAGCTTGTCTCATTGTATAGTCTTCGTATATGTATGCCACTTCACTTTTTGGTGTTAAAAAAAATAATATATTCACTATTTATACCTCCATATACTCATATATAATATATGCTAATTAAATTTTTAATCCATATGGTATATTCAAATGTCTTTTCTAAGTTAATTTTAACACATTTAATGCTATTTTTAAATTTAAATATATTTATATGAAAATTTATTCAAATTAAAAAAGCCGCTTATAGGCGGCTGTGTTTCACATATTACTAGAATTACTAATATATATGAACTTTAGATTATAATCTAACTACGTTAGCAGCTTGAGGACCTTTAGCTCCTTCAACTACGTCGAATTGAACTGATTGTCCTTCTTCTAAAGACTTGTATCCTTCACCAGTTATAGCTGAGAAATGTACGAAAACATCTCCTTCACCTTCTACAGATATAAATCCAAATCCTTTTTCGTTGTTAAACCATTTAACTACACCAGTTTTCATTGATAAATCCTCCTAAAAAAAACACAATTATTTAGCTACAATTATTGTAACCTTATTACTACTTTATCATACATACATATCTTTGTCAAATATTAATTAATTTATAACATTTATTGAAATTTAGTAATGAACTCTTATTAAGTGGAATCTTATATTTTTATTACTCCAACCTAAATCCCATGGTACTAATAGCCTATCAGTATTATGGCAAGTTACTAAAGGATATCCTTTAGAATCCATTCCTGTTACTGTAGATACATGCGTTATTCTTCCACCTTTTTCATACGCTACAAAGTCTCCTGGTCTTAAATTATAAGATTCCTTATACGTTTCTTCATATGAACCTTTACATATTAAACTACCTCTACCACTATTTAATATATAATTTTTAAACCCTTGCGCATTTACCCAAGCCTTTGTTCCATCACGATTATTATAATTCCATATAGAATTTTTCTTAAATCTTCCACTCTCATACATTATTTGTGATGCAAAGTTTGCACAATCGCCTCCGTCTGGATTAAAATTTTTATACTCTCTATTAAACTTAAACTCATATTCTTCTTCGGTTGAAACTCCACAATATCTATGAGCATAATCTATAGCCTTTTGTTGTTCTTGTGTTAATTGAATGTCAGGTTTTTGTTGAGCTAGTATATAACTTCTTATATCATCAGATTTAATATTCTCTAAATTTAAAGAATCTGCAAATGGGTCAGTATACCATTCTTTAGTTATAATATATTGATTATCTTTTATTTTTACATTTAGATAATGCTCTGTACCTATTCTAAATATATTTTTTACATCTTTTTCATTTTCATAAGAATAATTATAATCTGTAGCAACATTACATATTATTCCATATAAATCAGTTTCTTTTTCCTTTACTTTTCTTATTTTTACTTTAGTCTTTATATCGTTAAAAGTTACCCCTTGCTTACTAGACCAATTTTTTAAATACTTCATTTTTTCTACTTCATGTTCATAGGCCCAAAGCCCTGTCTTTTTATCAGTATCATAAAGTTCCTTTAATATCTCTTCATTTTGTTCTAATATAGCTTTGTTTCTATAATCAAATAGATTTTGTAAAAGAAGTTGATATTGTTGTTTTATTTGATCATCTTCATCTATCTTTATAGCTTCTATTTCACTTACCTTTGAATTTAATTTATATATTATTGACCCCAAACCTAAAGGTAAAATTAAACATAAAGACATAACTATAGTTTTAATGTACTTATTTTTAAATTTAAGCCTACTCAAAGTCACACCTCCTAATAAATAGTACATCTACTTCATATTATAATTTCTTTTATATTTTCTATTATTATGTCCAAATAAATTTATAAAATAAATAACTATTTTTCATTTAGTTTATATTTTTTTTAGATATATTGTATAATTATATAGTTATATAAATTACATATAATTTCTTTAAAATTTACGGAGGTGCTATATAATTTGAAAAAAATAGCTGCAATAAATGATTTATCAGGAATTGGTAGATGCTCATTATCAGTTGCTTTGCCTATAATATCAGCATTAAAGGTTCAATGCTGCCCTTTTCCAACATCTATACTTTCTAGTCAAACAGGATATCCTAAATTTACCTTTTTAGACTTAACTAATGAAATGACTAATTATTATAAAGTATGGAAAGATTTAAATGTAAATTTTGATTGTATATATAGTGGCTTTTTAGGATCTATAGCTCAAATAGATATTGTTTCTAAATTTATAGAAGAGAATCCTAACGCTTTTATTGTTGTAGATCCTATAATGGGAGATGATGGAGTATTATACCCTATATTTAATGAAGAATCTTGTCTTAAAATTAAAGAGCTAGTTAAATTATCTAACTTAACTACTCCTAACTTAACAGAAGCATGCTTTTTGACTGGGAGAGATATAACAAAACGTGATCTTACACGTAATGAAATTGTAGAGATAGCTAAAGACATTTCTAAATTAGGTCCTGACAAGGTTATAATAACAGGAATACTAGAAGGAGATAATATTTCAAATATGGCATATGATAAAACTACTGATGAAATATTTTTTACCTCTATAAAATATAATAACTGCTCTTATAGCGGAACAGGTGATATATTTACATCTATACTTTGTGCTATGATATGTAGAGGATTTGATTTAGTATATTGCGTTAACACTGCAACTAATTTTATATACAAAGTAGTTGAATATAGTGCTAAGTTTAATAGTGATAGAAACGACGGAATAAGATTTGAAGAGTTTTTAAGCGATTTAACAAAAATTTAGGAGGTCATAAAGATCTCCTTTTTCAATATACTATTTCCTTCTAAGTCTTATTTAATACTATATGTATTATTAATTTGCAGTTATTTTTTATACACTTTTATTAGCATTTAAATATAAATATATATATATTAATTATTAGTCTATTACAAGCCTTAATATTATAAACTATAATATAGAGTTTTGTAATGGGGGGGATATTATATGAACATAAATCAATTATCAAAAGAGGTTGCATCATTTATAAAAAATACAAATGAATTTAAAGCTATGAATAAAAGTAAATTAGAATTGGATAAAAATAGAAACTTAAAAAGGCAATTCGATATGTATATTAATAAAAAAAATAACCTATATTCAAACTATTCTTTAGAGGATGCCTCTAAAAAGGTAAATCAATTAAATAGAGATTATAATGATTTTTTTAATTTACCTGTAGTATCAAATTATATACAAAAGACAAAAGAATTTAATAATATGATGGAAAACTTCTATAAATTAATAGAAAAAGAACTATTAAAATAAATACAAAAACTTTTTTATAAAAATAACTTAAAGAATCTCAGAAATAAAAAAGAATGCCTGTAATAGGCATTCTTTAATTTAATATATATCTCTTGGTTTCATCATGCTTTGCATCATATTTTGCATCATCATATAGTAATTCATCCACATATCATTTACATCTTGATATTGATCCATATAACCATTCATATATGGCATATCTAATGATGGATATTGTTGTGCAAAATCTCCCATACATTGCATTTGATACATGTCATACATAGGACTTACATAAGTTGGACAATCATTCATATATAAATCTTCATTATTTATATATATTATTTCATCATCATCTTTCATATAATTCATATTACACATATCATTCATTTTTTTCTTGTTATTCATATTACACATATCATTCATTTTTTTCTTGTTATTCATATTACACATATCATCCATTTTTTTCTTATTATTCATATTACACATATTTTTCATATCATATTTTGTTTCATTTGCTTTTTTGTTAGTGTAATTACATCCACATTTGTATTCTTCATAATTTTTATTACAGCTTGGTTTACATTTATCCATTTTAACATATTTAGGCATTGTATCATTACATTTTGTTTCTTTATAGTTACATTGGTTTAATTTCATGTTACATTTGTTAATCATATCTTCACATTTATTAGATTTTGATTCATATTCTTTTATTTTTTCTCCAGCATTTTTATAGCATTGTAATGCCTTTTCATCACACTTCATAGCTTGACAATATAATTCTTTAGCTTTTTCATTATGAACTTGAGCTTTTTCATATAAACATTTAGCTTGTTCACAATTTTCTTGTGCTTGTGCTTGAGTTTCTTCAGCCTGTTTATATAAACATTTAGCTTCTTGACAAAGATTTTCTGATTTTTCTAGTAATTGCTCAGCTTTACATTTTGCTGCTTTAGATTCTTTTTCTGCATTTTTAGCTTTCTTCATTAAATTTTGAGCATCTGCTGCTAATACTTTTGCTGATTCTTCACATTCTTTTGCCTGTTCTAGTGTTTCTTCTGCTATACATTGATGTTCCAATGCTTTTTCAAATAGCTCTTCAGCTTTTGAAGCTAAATCTGCACATGTATCAACAAATTTTACTTCACAATCATTACATATAGGTTCTATATATTTTTTTACAGATTTTTTGCAACTATTAACTGGTTTACATGTATTATTAGGTTTACATGTATTTAATAATGAATCATTACACACATCTTGTTGAGGTATACATGAGCATGATGATTTTTTTTTCTTTTTCATAATAAGTCAAAACTCCTTTTGCTGTATTTTTTTCCCCCATAAGAAAAAACTTATGTTACCTAATATAATTATATGATTGTATGTAAATGTGGTTACTATTATTTATCATTATAATGAATTAAAAAAGCAGTATTAGATTATTACTAATATCTAATACTGCTTTAATTTAAAGATAATAATTCACCTTCATAATATAATTGTACTTTTTCTATCCATTGTCCTTTGTACTCTTCTTGAAGTATATTTTCTAATAAAACTTTTAATGTCTGTTCTTTAATATCTTCATTTAAATAATCTTCTTTCCAAGATACTCTTTTATTTAAACTCTCATCAAACTCTAATAACTCTATTTTTGCAATATTATTTCCATAAATTTTAACCTTCATAGGAAGATTACTAAAACATTCACTAGAAATAACACTTACTACTTTATTAACTTTTTCTTCTAAAGTTGTATTTGCTTCAATTTGTAAGTATTTAACTTGTTTATCTTCTTTAATATAATCTTGCATTAAAGTTATAGGTATTTCTACTGTACTAGATGTTTTCTTAGTCTGTTTGTTTTGAATTGACTTGTCCTCTAGTTTAGCTTCTTCATTAATCATTGAAGAAGAATTAGTTTCAATAGAACTACTTTCCTTTACTTCATTTTCCAAAGTACATGCTGTATTAAACAAAGTTAAAAAAATTATAAATAATATTATAGTTAATTTATACATTAGAATACCTCTTTTGCCTTAACTTTTAATATTATTATATCATAATATATATTTTTTTTCTAAAAATTTAAATCAAGATGTTATTTTATATAACTTATTATTAATTTTTCAGTCTCTATTATAGAACTTATATGCGTTCTTTCATATCCATGTGATGCAAAAATACCAGGACCTATTAAAGCAAATCTAGCATCCATTCCAGCTTTTAATGCTGCAGTAGCATCCGAACCATAATTTGGGTATGTATCTAATTTATAATTGATATTATTTTCCTTACACACGTCTACAAGTTTATTTATTAATTCATAATCATAAGGCCCATTTGAATCTTTAGTGCATATACAAACGTCATACTCAGATGAGTTTTGATTTTCACCTGGACATCCCATATCTACTGCTATGAATTCTACCGTATTATCTGGAATAAAACTTGATGCACCATGACCAACTTCTTCATAATTACTGAATAAAAAATTTATATCATATTTAAGTTTTATATCATTTAGTTTTATGTATTTTATTACATGTAATATAGCTGATACAGATGCCTTATCATCTAAATATCTTGATTTTATAAAACCTGATTTAGTTATCTTTGTTCTAGTATCAAATGATACTATATCACCTACTTCTATTCCTAAATTATACACATCTTGAGGTTTACTTACTTGTTCATCTATGACTATTTCATAATTTTTACATTCTCTCTTTAAATCCTTAGCGTCATTTCCATCAATATGAACAGATGGTTTTATTGTTTGTAAAGTACCTTCATACTTTTTACCATTTCTTGTATGAATAATTACATTCTCCCCTTCTACTGAATTCATCATATATCCACCTATTTGATTAATAGATAAACGTGAATTAGACTTTACTTGTGATACTATTGCCCCTAATGTATCTATATGTGCTGAAAATGTTATACTTTTATTCGAATCTTTTCCTTTAATAGTTGCAAGTAAGGCTCCTTTATTAGATATTTTATACTCTACATTCATATCATTTAATTCTTTCTGTAGGTAATTTAACATATCTTTTGTATATCCTGTTGGACTTGGAATATTTAAAATTTCTTCTAATATTTTTGAATCAAAATAATTATTTTCCATATTATCCTCCTCTATTTTTAAATTGTATATATACTGTATAAATAAATTATCATATATGATATCAGTAGAATTAATATTATTCTTAATATATATGAAATTAAAAATTCAATTTTATTTATAGGAATATTCGTAGTCTCTAAATATAAAATATTAGTAGTTATGCTTGTACACTTTAATATGCATATTATTCCTATTAATAATTTACTTGTATATCCTATATTTTCTTTTAATAAGTCTATTGCTATTACATCATTAAAAAATCCATTTACTAAAAATACACTTATTTCATCTATATTATCAAATCTTAAAATTTCTAAAATATAAGAAAAAACAATTTTTAAATCATATATAATATTTATATTATTTATTATTATATTCCCTAAATACATTATTAGTACTAAGTTAGGAATCAATCTAATTATTATGTGTATTGATTCTTCAAAATTTTTTATCATAGATTTGAATATATTTATATCTTCTTTATTCTGAATATGCTTATTTATAGAATTGATTAATTTATCACTTTTAAAATATGACTCTTTATAATTAGTCTTTATATAGTATGATTTTTTCTTTTTATTTATTGGATAAGTTCTGCATAATATAGTGTTTACTAAAATCAATATAAACATAGATAAAATAAAAAAATTTACCTTATTTATATTAAGTTCTTCTGCTATATAATTGCTAATTGAAACTGATGCTATAGAAAAGTTTAATAGTATAATACAGGCTTCCCTTTGTCTTATTTGGCCTTTTTTATATAGTAAGTTTGTCATAAAATAACCACAAAAGCAGTCATTGAATATATACATAATTATATTTAATACACTCTTACCGCTTAAATTAAATAATTTTTTCATTAATTTATGACAATAAGCCTCTACTATATCCATAAGACCAAAGTCCAATATAAATGGCATAAATATAGCGCTTAATGGTAATAATGTAATCAAATTTAATATAGTTTCCTCTAGTATTAAAGATATATTATCATCTAATAATACTATTGAGTATTTATCATAAAATATACTTATTACTATAAATATACTAAATATACTAAAGTATGAATATATTTTCTTTAAGTTACTTTTATGTTTTGACAATGTTGATTTAATAACTCCTATTGTTATATATACTATTGTACAAAGTTGTAACAAGTCTCTATAATTTACTTGTAGTTTATATGTAATATGATGTAGTATAGTTTTTGTTTGATTATCTATAGTAACAGGTATAAAAAATACTACTATCCCTATTATAGAATATATTATAACCTTCGCTACTTCAAAAAATTTATCTATTTTTATATCATTCGATTCAACCTCTTTAGATATATTCTCCATCCACACCACCTCTTATATAGTTTTCAACTTTCAATAAATATTTCCTTTATTTTAATAATAACTTTCATTACTATTGCCTAAAATATTCTATAGAGGTATAATACTATAATTAATATATTTGGAAATTTAAGGAGAATGGTCAATGAGCATTAATAATAAAACAATATTAATTCTTACAGCTCAATTTGGAGCAGGTCATATAAGTGCTGCAAAAGCTATAAAGGATTATATTCTTGAGGAATACAGTGATTCAAATATACTTATTGAAAATTTTATAGATGCTAGCCTTCCTATTATGAATAAACCTATGGTTAAGCTTTATGAAAATAATACTAAGTATACACCTGGATTATACAATTACTATTATTATTTAAAAAAATCTTTTGACCCTAGACATGATATAGCACATAAATTATATACACCTAAGCTTATAGAATACATACTTAAAGTTAATCCTGATTTAATTATATCTACATTCCCACTTGCAGCCGCTTGTGTTTATAATTTCAGAGAGAAGTACAATCATATAAATATCCCTACATTAACTATTATAACTGATGTTGTAGATAGTTTAGAATGGATTTACCCTAATACAGATATGTACTTTGTTCCTTCTTGTGAAATAAAAAATAGATTTGTACAAAAAGGTATACATCCTAGTAAAATTAAAGTAACTGGTGTACCAATCAGTAAAAACTTTAATGTTAGTAGTAAAGATATAACCCCAGGAAAATATAAATTATTATTACTTGGTGGTGGTAGAGGTTTATTTGATGTAAGTGAAGAATTTATGTATTGGATAGATAACTTTATTGAAGATCATAAAGAAAATTTAGAAGTTACAATAGTTACAGGTAGTAACTCTAAATTATATAGCAACCTTACAGAAAAAAAGCCACTTAATAATATTAAAGTTTTAGGATTTGTAAATAATATGTATGAATTATTAGAAGAAAGTGACTTGATAATAACAAAGCCTGGAGGTGCTACTTTATTCGAGGCCATATATGCTAACACTCCAGTTATAGTTAAATCTCCTAAAGTAGGTCAAGAAATAGAAAATGCTAAATTCATAATTGATAAAGGAATTGGCTTAATTTATAATGACGAAAAAGATTTAGAAGATATATTTACTAAAATAGTTGATGATGAATTTGAACCATTAATGCGTTTTATGAAAGATAATATGAGTGAATTTAAAAAGTCAATACATCCAGATAAAATCTGCGAATATATATCAGAAATAATAAATAACAAGAGCTAGACTCTTGTTATTTATTCATATTTTTATATTGTTCTATGTCTATTACCCTGCCACTTATTGGTGATTTTTTTATTCTAGAGCTTCTCTTTTTTATTGTTATGTTATTCTTTAACTTAGACATAAGTTTAGACACCATATACATTTCATATATTATAAATGCTATATTAAGTAGTACTTGTATCATAAAGTTATTTTCATAACTTTCAAATCCAAAAATATATATTGAAAATACTCTTATAAGTATTAAGGATACTAAATGAATTGTAAATATAAAAGATAAATTTTTAAAATTATTATCTAAATTAATTTTTTTTATATTATTAAGTATTCTTAGATTATTATCATTCTTACATTTTCTTATATCTATATATATCTGTCTAAATATATTTTTATTTAATAGTAGTGGTAACACAATAATTAGGGTCAGTACTATCATCAAACATGTATCATATATATACATATCAAATCCCTTCTGTACTTTTTGTCTAAATAAAAACATTAAAATATATGTAGTAGAAAATATAATTCCACTTACATTAATTCTCGATTCCCTTTTTTTAGTTATTATAGTATAAATACTCAGAATAAATACTAAAGCTGATGCAAAATATATAATTGTGCTATAATTTGTAAATGCTAATAATATTATCGGAGATATTATATATACTATTGAGTCAGATAATAGCTTATTTTTCAAAATGCCCTCCCCCTTTAAATGATTGTCTATT
>PPYF01220555.1_pt1 | contig 13785 bp, 10 predicted proteins | sample 1559871 | NCBI WGS metagenome assembly PPYF01 (sample SAMN08240021, study PRJNA423297) | Human gut metagenome, whole genome shotgun sequencing project. | reverse complement strand
GTAATATATTTTAAGATTTCAGTAGCTGCTTCTTTAGGACCATTATGTTCATTACCTTTAATTCCTAAACGAGTACGTAATTGTCCAACCTTAACCCCTTGATCAAACATACGTTGGAAATAATCTTGTAATAATGGTTCACATTGATCTTGTCTTTGTACAGGTCCAAATGGATTTGCAAAGTAGCTTCCTACTAAACCATATTCAGTTGTTGTTCCTTTAGCCATACGATTACCAGCTCTGAAGACTTTAAGAGCATCATCAACATTATCAAAGAAACTTAATGAATCTCCATCTTCTTCATAATTGTTTGCATATAAGAACATATCAACATCATGCTTAGCAACTACATCTTTATATTCTGTAATTGGAATAACGATACGAGCATTGACTTTATCAGGATTCATGAAAACAGACCTATCTAATTCTTTAAAACTATAACCTGCATCTAAATCATCAAGTCTTACGAAAGCCCCAATTTCTGTACCTGATGTTTTAACAGTTCCTTTTTCGTCTAATGATAATAACCCCATGTCATCATAAACAGTGATTAAATCTCTGATATAAGCTGCTCCATAAACTTTAATTTGTTCGATTGTTTCAGACTTACCAGCTCCACTATCACCCATAACAACGATATTTTTTGTTTCTCCACTTTGTAAAGTGATTTGAACCATTGCCCCATGGATTGGAAGTTGTTTTTTATTGATTTTTCTTACATTGTGTAATGTAAGCATCATTTTCTTCATGTAACCAAAATAATCAAATTCATCGTTTGCTGAAAGTAAAGCAACCATCATGTCATTTTCATCATCTTGATAGAAATATTGATGTTTTTTACCATCTTCATAACCATAAACATAGATCATATCTGGTTTTCTATTACGATATTCTTCTTCAGTTGCTAATTGGAATAAGTTACATAAAGTAACACCTTGTGCCATATAAGCGACATTGAAATAAACAAAACATAATAGATCTCCTACTTTCGCAGGATAACAGAACCATTGATCTGGATCAAATTTTAAATCTTCAAGTGGGTTTTTCTTTGTTTCAGGGAAAACACCATCTCTTTTATTACGTTTTGAATATGTAATAAAAGGTGGATGAATAATAACTGATTCAATAAATGGAATATTGTCTAAACAACGATATTCATATGGTAAAAATGAACGCATATTTGAAACACGTAACCCTGCATTGACACCTGCAGTAATTTGACGTAAAACATTTTCACTTTGTCCAATACATTTATTTTTAATTGATCGATATACTGATAAAACAAGCGCTTCAAAGTTAACTTGTGCATCAGCGAATTGAACGTTTTGATATCCCCCTCTTGATTCTTCGTTATAAACCACACTATAACGTTGTAAACGACGCCAGAATAAATAGATATCTTCAATTACTTGTGTAAATTCATCCATATCTCTAAAATATGGAGCAAATTTAGGATAAATTGAAGCTAATTCCTTAGGATCCATAACGAGTAATAATCTAAAAACCGTTCTTAAATCTTCAACAATATCAATACTTTCTTTTTGAACTTCTCTCAAGTATTCATAAGCTGTTGTTTTCTTCCTTTTGATATCGTGTACATACCCTTTAAGTACACGCGCAAAAGATTCGCTTTCAATCAACTCACAACGTGATTGACAGTATTCTTCTGAAAAGTTAAGAATTGCATTTCCTCTAGTAATTTTAAATTTATATGACATTTTATCATCCTTTCCACCAATAAGATTCCCCATAAATCGCCTTATTGATTGACATTATCTTACCATAATTTTTTTCACAAGCAAAATAAAAACAGTAAAAATATGATTTATTTTTCGATTTTTTTGCTTAAAATTATACAATTAAGACTTGTTTATCATATAGATATTTTTTTATTACATATCTATACAAAAAAAGACTCCTATAAAGGAATCTTAAAAAAGACTTTACCAATGACATCATTATCAAAATCAAAATAGCCTAATTTTCTAGAATCTAAAGAATGATTACGATTATCCCCCATGACAAACACTTTTCCTTTAGGAATATCAATAGAAAGATCTTCTGTATTCATATTCTCTTTAATGTAACTTTCTTTTATCTTTTTACCATTAATATACACTTCATTATTTTTAATATCTAGATGATCCCCACCAACAGCAATAACTCGTTTAATAATAAGCGTATCATCTAAACCATCATCATAATCTACAATAATAATATCATTTCTTTTAGGTTGACTATGTTTATAAAAAACTTTATCAATCAAAACAATATTATTTTGAAAATAAGTATTTTCCATACTTGAACCATTAACTCTTGATATTTGCACAAACTGTAAAAATATAAAAGTTGCAATAACTGTTAAAACAATGACTCTTACATATTCCAATATAATTGAAGTCGTACTTTCTTTTCTTTCATTCATAAAATCACCTGAATGAATTATATCACTTAATGAGATTCATTCAAATGTTTTCTTAATTTTGTAATGATTTTCTTTTCTAATCTAGATACTTGTACTTGAGAAATATTTAATCTTTGCGCCACTTTTTCTTGATTGAAATCCAACTGATATCTCATATATAAAATAAGTCTTTCTTTTTCATCAAGTTTTTCTATTTCTAATTTCAATGCAATTTTTTCAAACCACATTGTATGATGTTTATCTTCTATTCTTTCTTCCATTGAAATTGTAGATCCATCTTTTTCATATATCGGTTCAGAAAGTGAAGTTGGATAATAAGAAGCATCTATTGCTTCTACAACATCCATGACATCTACTTCCAGTTCCTTTGCTATTTCTTGAACTGTCGGTTCATAACCATAAAGTGTAATTAATTTTTCTTTTGCTTTGTTAATTTTGATATTTAATTCCTTAAGTGAACGAGAAACCTTGATTGTCCCATCATCCCTAAAATAGCGTTTGATTTCTCCCATAATAATAGGCACCGCATACGTTGAAAATTGAACACCATAATGAACATCAAAATTATTGATAGCTTTCATTAATCCAATACAACCAATTTGAAAAAGATCTTCTTTATCATAATAATTATTCTTAAAGCGATGAACAATCGACCAAACTAAACCTAAATTATTTTTAACAATTAATTCCTTAGCTGCTTCATCCCCTTGTTGTGCTAATTGAATATTGTTTAAAACAGCTTCTTTATTCATGAACAATTCTTTTTTTCATTATGAGTTGAGTTCCTAATTCTAAAGAAGATTCGATTGTCATTTCATCACATAATGCTTCAATAATACTAAGTCCCATTCCAGCATGTTCTAATTCTTTTTTAGAAGTAAACATCGGTTGTCTTGCTTTTTCAATATCTTGAATACCTTGTCCTTTATCAATGACATAGATTGTAAGCAAATCATCTTCGATATAAGCTTTAACCTTTACAAGACAGCCTTTATCACCGTTATAACCATGAATGATGGCATTAGAAACAGCCTCTCCTACAATCGTTTTAATTTCTACAATTTCATCTATCGTAGGATTTAAACAAACCACAAAAGAGGCAATACATGTTCTTACAAAAGGTTCATTTTCCAAAGTTGCACTAAAAGATAATGACATTTCATTTGTCATATTTGCGCCTCCTTTAAATATTCCATAATTTCAAATAACCCACTTAACTCAAAAACCTTATAAGCTGTATTAGACAATCTTCTAAGTGATAATTTTCTTCCTTCTTTAGATAATTGTTGATACCTGCCTAAAACCAACCCTACCCCTGCACTATCGATAAAAGTCGTATGCTTAAAATCAAAAATGACATCATCATCATTAATCGCTAGAAGTACATTTAATTTATTTCGATAATACGCAACATTATAACCATCTATTTCTCCGTAAAATGAAATAATCAGTTGTCCATTTTCAATTTCATGTTCCATTTTATTTTCCATTTTTTCATCTCCTTAAATGCATCTTAGCTCATCTTAAAAAGAAAAAAAATAGATTCGACAAAACTAGAAATAATGACAAAAAAAGAGTCTAAATCAACGATTTATAGACTCTCAATAATTTATCTAAAAAATTCATTTTTTTGACATCTTTTTCTAAATATAAAGAATAACTTGCAATTGTCTTATTTTGTTTTTTCACTACTAATTCTCCTATTTCCTGATTTTTAAAAACAGGAAGTTCTATTTGATTATATTTGATTTTCGTTTTCACTTCTCCCTTACTTGCTCTATCATTTAAATAATAAATATCTTTAGGTGTAATAACTTTAACTTCTTGATCAACCAAATCTTTGATCTTTAACGTATCTAACACTTCTCCTTTAGAATAGAGTTTTATTTGTTGATACTTAGAATAACCATAATTCAATAAACCTTTCATATCTTCATTCCGTGTTTGGGGCTTATCTTCATTCATTAAAACACCTATTAAACGTAAATTATCTTTTTTACACGTTGTTACAATACAATACCCTGCTTCTTTGGTATAACCTGTTTTTAAGCCATCGACCCCTTGATATTGTTTCAAAAGTTTATTTGTATTAACAAGCCAAAATTTTTGATGATTTTTTTCACGAATGTAACTATCATATAACGATGTTACTGAAAACAGTTTTTTACCACCTATTTTAATTAAATACGCTCCCATGGTTGCTAAATCTTTAGCACATGTGTAATGTTCAACGTCATGAAGTCCTGTGCAATTTTTAAAATGTGTATTCACCAGTTTCAATTGTTTAGCCTTTTCATTCATCATTTTAACGAACTCTTGATGACTGCCAGCAATTCCTTCTCCAATTAAAACAGATGCATCATTTGCAGAAGCAATCGCCACACATTTAAAAAGTTCATTAACACTCATTTTTTCATTTTCTTCTAAATAAACTTGACTTCCTCCCATACTTGCAGCATATGCTGAACAACTAAGTGTATCATTCCAATTAATCCTTTTTTCTTTAATAGCTTCAAATAATAAAATCATTGTCATAATTTTTGTCGTAGATGCAGGATATAATCTTTTCGTTTCATTTTTATGATATAAAACTTGTTGACTATTTGCATCAATCAAAATTGCACTTTCTGCCCCACTTGCAAGATTTGTTGCATGAACAACATTGATTTGACAAAAAAGCATCATGATCCCTATTAATAAACATAATCCTTTTTTTAACATGTAAAACCACCTCATGACATTGTATGTTTTTTTGTCATTTTCTTGATAAAAACGAAAAAAAAGAGAAAACTACTTTTCCCTAGATTTTTTCTATTTCATGATAACAAAAATCAATTGTCTATATATCTCGATAATTTTTTATGTCATCGTATCAATTGAATCACATAAAGCAATAATCCGTGATCCTAAAGGAATTTCTTTCCCGTTGAGGCCATATCGTTCATGATGATGTAAAACAATTTTACTAAAAGGTGCTAACAAATGTGATTTATCAAGAATATTCGCATCTATTTGAGGATGTGTCTTCATCATTTTCCATTCTTGTTCACCTAATTTTCCTTCTTTATTTAAAATCGCATCATCAATTCCCATTTTACCAATATCATGCAAATGGGCAACAATATGAATCATCCGTGTTTCACTTCTATTTAAACCCAGTAATCCACAAAGAATTTCTGTCATATCACTTACTCTTTTTGAATGTCCTGCCGTATAAGGAATTTTAGCATCTAATGCCGCCATGATACATTCAATAATTTCATGATACTCTAACAATGTACTTTTTTTACATTGATATTTTCTTGTATGTCTGCTCATTTCTATCTTCATGTTATCAAACGCTAACAATTATAACAAAGAAAAAATGATTTTTCATCATCTTTTCTTCCAATAATTATCAATTGCTTGAATAGATTCATCAGAAACTTCTTGAGGGTTAGATTGAGGATAAGATAAATAATATCCTTGTAGATAATCTACCCCTAATTCTAAGACTTTAAGAAGTTCTTCTTTCGTTTCAATACCTTCTGCAATAATATAAGCATCTCTTTGATGTGCATACTCAACAATATTTGAAACAAGTTGTTGCTTATCAAAATCTTTATCAATATCTCTTACAATAGTAAGATCAATTTTTATGTACTTTGGATTTAAGTTTAATAAATTAATTTCTGTATTATAACCACTACCATAATCATCCAATGCAAACATTCCAGAAAAACCTTTAGTTTCTTTTTTCCGAACCAAAGCTTCTTCTGACATATTTTCTTCTTCCGTTACTTCTACAACGATTCGTGATTGAATATGACTAAAATAGTGATGGAAACGTTCACGGTCTTCATCATTTAAAGATACTGATGCAATGGAATTAATAAATAAGAGAGCATCTTCCTTTATTAATTTATTTTTTCTTAATTGATCAAAAGTTTCTGTTGATTTAAAAATGCAAATTCTTTCAACATCTTCAAGTTTATTTTCCTCACGTGCAATTTTTAAAATCATTTCAGGATTTTTCAAAGTAGCAAGTTGACTACGCATTAAAGCTTCATAAGCGATAATTTCTCCATCTTTCGCAGAAAGAATCGGTTGGAAATGATATGTTAATTGTTCCTTTTCAATTAATTGATAGAACTCTAAATGCATTTGTCGATCATGTTTTTCATCTTCATAAAGGTCCTTATCAAATTCTGCAAGGTTTCCCTTTGTAGATTTCTTAACTTGGTACATTGCAAAATCTGCATATTTTTTCAAAAAGTCAAAATAAATACTATCTTGAGGATACCAAGAGATCCCAATAGAGGCACTTAAATTCATTTTATTGCCATTAGGTAATAAAACTGTCCTATGTTGCATAATTGATGTCATTGAAATAAGTCTTTGTCGTATTTCTTCTTGGTTGTCAAAACCATATAAGAATAAATAGAACTCATCTCCTGAAACACGCGCACAAATTGTTTTTTCAGGAACATTTTCTTGGAAACATTTTCCACATTGGCGAATATAGTTATCGCCCCAATCATGTCCAAAGGCATCATTGATTTTCTTTAAGTTATCTAAATCAATCATCACCAAAGCAGCAATTTTTAGTTGTTCAGAGTGTTCAAATAAATAATCCATGTGTCTTTGGAAAGAAAAACGATTATACAATCCTGTTAAAACATCATAATCACGTTCATGTTCAATACGTTGTCTTTCTAAATAACTTGTCGTAATATCTTCGGCAATACCAATTTCACGATCTGCTTCTTTTCTCATTTTCAAACGTACATAACGTAAGCCTACATATTTTTTTATACAGTAAATACGTTCGTTTTCATTTTTAATTTCAACTTGATAATCCCTTTCTACTTCTTTAAATAATTCTTCAAATTGTTCATAAGTTAAAGGAAGAGTGACCTTATCAATACCAAGCAACAAGAAGAAATTGTCTGTGACATAAACATTTTTACTTCCCTTTTTAATTTCATAACCACCAATATCAATACTTGCCATATTCATAATGTTTAAGAATTTTGTCGACGTTTCCAAAACTTCCTGACTTAAATCAATAATTGCGGATGAAAACTGATCAATTTCTTGAATACCTGTCGCGTGTAATTCTGGTATTTCTTTTACGAGTCTTGAATTATCCACTTCTTTAGAAAGACGACTGATTGATCCAGATATTTTTCTAGACACATAAAAGATTCCAATTAATGAAACAATTCCTCCTAATATAATCATTGAAATTTGTAGGTAAAAAAAATGATTAGCGAATGAATAAAGTTGATTTCGTTCAACAAGTGACATCAATTGCCATTGTTGTTTGGAGAAAGGACCATTACTATTATAAATATCTAAATTTTGAATTGCTGCATAGTATTCTTTCCCATTTAAAAATACAAAATTATTTTTATCATAATCTTCTGTTAAATAGAATTTTTTTAATTGCTTACGCTTTAATGATGCCGAGGAAACAACTAAAGAATTGTGTTGAGCATTCGTTTCTACAGAAAGGACATAGCTTCCTTGATTATCATTTTTAAGTTCATCGATCGGCATTAAATTTTCTAAATAAGAAGTAAGAAGTTCAACACCCACCACTCCATAAACGGTTCCATCTGGTAAAATAAGTGGCATCGAATAAGAGATTGCAGAATTCTCATTATTTTTTAAATGATAGCTTTTTTCATTCCAATAACCATATTCCTTTGCTTCCATCTTTATTTTATCATGAAATGCTTTTTCAAAAGGTTTATAGAGTAAAGTGTTTTCTTCTGTTGAAAGATCAAAGGTCGATTCCCAATGCGTATCCGTTGAAATATTAAGAGAACGAACAACTTCCACAGGTGCTTTTTCTAAAAGTAAATCTCCATGCTCTTTTACAGAAACCGTACTAGGATCATCATTTCGAATATAAATTCCTGGTTTATTATCTTTATTTTCTCTTAAATCATGTGTATTTAAGATAACAAAAATTCCTGTTGTTTCTTTACTATAAAGCGTTGAAATCAGTTCCTTAGAAATCTCATTTAAAAGCGGTGCACTTGCTTTACTTGAAGAATCCAATGTTTGTAAAGAAATGACATCTTGATCAATAAGTTGTTGGGTACGTTCATTGATTGTTTGTGAAATCGTTGATAAATTAGACCACTTTTGAATCATTTCATTTTGTAGATAACTTTTTCTATTTTCTGTTTGTTGTATCAAAATATCTCTAGCATTTTTATTAAGTTGGCCATTAATCCCCAAAAGCCAATAACTCCCTGTCATTAAGACAATTTCAACAAGAAGCACTATTAAAAGTGGCCTTAAAATCGTCCGACATACCGTTTTAGAATTTCCCATCTTATTCATAACGATAATCTCCTATTAATCTTCATATGTTTGTAATTGCGTTTTTGTTTCTTGATACCAGTGTTCAAAGTATTCATCACTAGTAAATGAGGCTGTTGCTTGATCAAGATCTTGCCCATTTTTTAAATTGGTTTCAACAACTTGACGGTCTTCAGTTGCTTTATCTGACATCATTGATTGTAAGTAATATCTTGCTTTTGTTCCTTGTTTAAAGGCTTTTGGAGAATACATTGTATTTTCTTTAACTGTGTCAATGGAAATTTCTACAACTTTTTGAGTATCCTTATTGTCATTATTATCAACAAGTGGTTCTACTTTATTGGCTTCTTTTTTAACAGGAAGATATCCTGTTTCTTTAGAAAATTGCACGTTTTGTTTAGCATCTGTTAACCATTTTAAAAATTCTACAGCAGCTTGTTGTCTTGTTTTTGTTGTTTTCATTACAGCCATTCCTGCACCTTGTTGAATCGCATAATTTTTACTATCTTTAAATTGAGGACATGGTAAGGTTTCCATTTTAATTGAATATGTTTCATCATTACTATTTGTTACAGTTTTAGGAAAATAAGTTGCTGAAGAACTTGAACCAACATAACCAATAATATTTCCTGTTTTAATATCATCTGTTCTAAAAACACCAGAAGCAGCAAAATAGCCTTTAATATAAGGAATATAATAATTGTCCCATAATTTACGAGCAACTTTTTCATTATAATCAAGTTTCATTTTTCCATCTTTAACTTTAAAGATTTCATGTCCTAATTGCATAGAACCCGCCAAAATATAGTTTGCCATCGCATCACGACCAAAGAACGCTTTTCCATCATTTGGTTTTGGTGTTAAACTATCCGTCCATTCATAATATTTTTGTGAAACTTCTACAAGTCCTTCAATTGTTGATAAATCTTTAGAACTTACATTGGTTGCTTTTGCAAAAATATCAAAATCTGTTTTATTGATTGTTAAAATTTCTGTTGATTTTGCAACAGGAAAAACTTTCAATTTTCCATTATTTAAAATATCCCCATCTTGAACATATCCCTCAATATATTCATCAAGTTCATCATCACTAAAATATTTATTTAAATCAACAATACCATGCATTTGATCAATTGTATAAGCAATGTCATTATAGGCTGAAAACATATCTGGAATCTCACTTGCTCCTACTTTCTTTTCAATAGAATCTTTAAGATTTTTTTCTAAATCACTTACTGTTCCACAAGAAACACTTTCAACATGTATCCCATTTTCTTTTCCTTGTGTACGATTAAACTTTTTAACCAAAGTATTAAACGAACTTAATTGCTCTCCGTTATAATAGGTCCATACTGTAATATCAACAGGATTTGATGAGGAATAAAGTTCTTCTTTTTGACTTCCACATCCTGATAATAAAACCCCTAAAATAATAAAACTACTCATAATTCCCTTTTGCATATTTTTTACACCTTCTTGGACCTATTATCTCATAAAATCATGTCTCTATCGAGTATTTTCCACAAAAATAAACAAACAAAAAAAGGAAGTATCCTTTTATTGACACTTCCTTAATCATTTATTTTTAATTTAAGCAATTCCAAAGATTGCCCATACGTATTGTCCAAAGAAACATACGAGTGCACTAATAATAATGAATAAAGCAGCGTATGGTAATACTTTTTTAAGTAATTCTCCATCTCTACCCGCTTCATCAACAGCGACTAATCCAATAGCAATACTTTGTGGTGCCATCATTTTACCAGTAGCAACACCTAAGCTGTTTGCGGCAACAAGCCAATATTTATTAGCACCAATACTTGCAGCAGTTGACATTTGAACTGATCCAAATAAAGCACTTGAACTTGTACCTGATCCTGTAACGAATGTACCTAATGCTCCTAACATTGGGGCAAAGAATGGATAAACAGGTCCAAATACTGAAAATAAAGCGGCAACGGCAGCAATCATTCCTGAATATTGCATAACACGAGCTGTTGCTAAAATAAATAACATTGTTAAAATTGTAAACATCATTTGTTTTAATGTTGCAATAAAGACAGCAACCATTTCTGATACTTTTGCTTTTTGGATAAATCCACCAACAATTGCACATAAAATAATTAAGACACCTGGTGTATTGATCCATGTAAATGTTGTCATACTTGCGTTTTTGTATGTAGAAATTTTTACACTTGTCGCAAATGATGATAACGCATCATGAATTGGTGGTACTAAATTACTTGTAAGTAATAAAACAACAAATATTAAAATAAATGGTGATAATGCTTGTAAAGTTTTTCCTACTTTTAAAGGACTTCCTTTTTTTACTTCTAAACGATATTCATCAGGAATAGCATCAGGATTTGTAAATTTCATACTAGCTAAAATTGTACATACTAATGAGATAACTGAAGCTGCAACCCCCGCAAGTTCAGCACCGACAAAATATGAAACAACCATTTCTGGAATTAAGAAAGATAATCCTGAAACTAAAACAACTGGTACAATGCCTTTAAAGGCAGAAGATTTTCCTTTTGTACTTTTTCCTAAAATATAAACCATTACAAATGGTGTTAAAATAATTAAAACACTTAATGCACATGAAGTAGCAAAAGCAATTAAGTTATTTTCTAAACCTAAGTTTGTTGCAAGTGTTACTGTAGGAATAGCAATTGACCCATATGGTGTTGGTGTTGCATTGGCAACCAAACAAACAAGACATGCTAGAATTGGATCAAAATCTAAAACCCATAACATACTTGCTGGAATTGCAACAGCTGTACCAAATCCAGCCATAGCTTCCATGAAACCACCAAATGACCATCCAATTAATAAAATTAAAACACGTTTATCAGCGGATACACTTGTAAGTAATTTTTTAATCATATCGATTGATCCTGTACGTAAAGATAAGTTATACGTAAAGACTGCTGCAATAATTACAATAACGATTGGCCACATTGCAAATGCAAAACCTTCTAAAATAGAAGTTAATGTATCTGACATAGAGAATCCAAAATATGTTAATGCTTCAACAGCAGCAATAATTAAGGCACCTAAAGCAGCCTTATATCCTGGCCATTTTAAACCACATAAAGCGATTACTAACCAGATAATAGGTAATAAACCTAAGATAAAATTAATAATTAGCATTATTTTTCCCCCTCTTGACAAGCTTATTATAGTGATATTTTATAAAATTTCCATTACTTTTGTAATTTTTCTCAATTTCTTCTTTATTCTCATATTTTTTGTGCTAAAATGGTCTTGCAAAATGGAGGAGATTTAAAATGAAAGAAATTAGTTATGTAGTTAATAACACATTAGGTATTCATGCAAGACCTGCTGCATTGCTTGCTCAATGTTGCGTGAATTTCAAAAGCCAAGTAAGAATTTACTTAGACGAAAAAGTTGCTGATGGAGATAACGTTCTTCAAATCTTAGCATTAGGTGCTAAAAAAGGTGATACTTTAAGACTTGATATCGATGGTGATGACGAAGAAGTTGCAGCAAAAGCAATTGAAGAATTATTACATGGTGCTTTTGAAGAAAAGAAACCTGTAGATGTTTTAAAAATCGCATTCTTTGGAACTAAAGATTATGATAGAACTTTCTTTAGTGAATTAGTAAAAGATAAAGGTCAAGGAACTTACAATTCAGATATCAAATATTTTGATTCTCAATTAGGACCTGAAACTGCTGGTTTAGCTCAAGGTTATGATGCTGTATGTATCTTCGTTAACGATAACGCTTCAAGACCAGTTGTTGAAAAATTACATGAATGTGGTGTTAAATTAATCTTATTACGTTGTGCTGGATTCAACAATGTTGATTTACAAGCTGCAAAAGAATGTGGAATTACAGTTTTACGTGTTCCTGCTTATTCACCATATGCAGTTGCTGAACATGCAATGGCAATTCTACAAGAAGCAAACCGTCGTTTACACAAAGCTTATACAAAAGTTAAAGATAACAACTTTGCTTTAAGTGGTTTATTAGGTTTAGACCTACATAATAAAGTTGCTGGTATCATGGGTACTGGTAAAATCGGTCAATGTATGGCTAGAATTTGTAAAGGTTATGGTATGACAGTTTTAGGATGGGATGCTTATCCTAACCAAGCATTAGTTGATGAAGGTTTATTAACTTATGTAAGTAAAGAAGAATTATTAAAGAGAGCTGATTTAATTTCTTTACACTGTCCATTAATTATGGGAGATAATGGAACTTATCATTTAATTAATGATGAAACAATCGCTTTAATGAAAGATACAGTTATGTTAGTTAATACAAGCAGAGGACCTATCATTGATCCTGAAGCATTAATCAGAGCATTAAAACAAGGTAAATTCCATGCTGTTGCTTTAGACGTATATGAAGGTGAAGATAATAACGTTTATACAGATAAGAGTGATGTTGCTATCACAAACGATATCACAGCTCGTTTACAAATGTTCCCTCAACTTGTTTTAACAAGTCACCAAGCATTCTTTACTCGTGAAGCTTTACAAGCAATCGCTGTTGTTACAATGGAAAATGCACGTAACTTCAATGAAGGTAATGAATTAGGAAGCGCTGAATGTAAAGCATAATAATAATGGAGCCAAGTGTGGCTCCTTTTTTATTACTTAAAATTATGATATTATTTTTAATAATTCTTGGGTTAATTTTGAATCTAAAGCAGTAAATAGCTTTTTACCTTGGTTGTTTGTGAATACATAACATATATCGTTTTTTTCTTGATATTGTAAGGCACTTTTGTATTTAGGAAGTTCAAATCTAACTCCATTTTTAATCTTATCTAAAACATATTCTTTTTCTCCAAAAGTACTATCAATCACCACTTTATTGTTTTCAATATCAATCACTTTAATTGTCGTAAGATGAACATCAAACATACATAATCCCTCCTTTTTTATAAATTATAATACTTACTTGTGTAAATCTTGTGTTTTCAATTGTAAGTACATAATATTTACACATAATAATGTTATAATATAATAAAGATAAGAAGTGATCTATATGAAGCTTATTTATTTAGT
>PPYF01525960.1_pt1 | contig 13786 bp, 12 predicted proteins | sample 1559871 | NCBI WGS metagenome assembly PPYF01 (sample SAMN08240021, study PRJNA423297) | Human gut metagenome, whole genome shotgun sequencing project. | reverse complement strand
AAACACATTGGTGGAAATTTCGGACTATCTGTATAAGAAGAATCCGGAGGGTGCCAACGAGATTATCAATAAGCTGGAATCTAAATATAAACAGCACGTTGATGAACTTTTCGCAACCCAGGAATATAAACAGAAAGGTCTTGAAATCATCAAGTCTCACTTCGACTACATCCGTTCCTATACGAAAGACCTTTTCACTTTGTTCGAAGAGAAAGTGGTTCTGGCACAGGGCGAGCTTATCTCTACGGCTATGGTGAACTTCTACCTGCAGGAATGTGGCGTGAAGTCCGTATTGCTTCCGGCTTTGGAATTCATGCGTACTGACAAGAACGCAGAGCCGGACCCTGTATATATTAAGGAGAAGTTGCAGACTCAGCTCGACCTCTATCCGGATATGGACATCTACATCACGCAAGGTTTCATCTGCCGCAACGCTTACGGTGAGATAGACAACCTGCAACGTGGTGGCAGCGATTACACCGCTTCCCTGATTGGAGCAGCAGTGAACGCTTCTGAAATCCAAATTTGGACAGACATCGACGGCATGCACAACAACGACCCGCGCATTGTGGACAAGACAGCCCCGGTTCGTCAACTTCACTTTGAAGAAGCAGCCGAGCTGGCTTACTTCGGCGCAAAAATCCTGCACCCGACTTGTATCCAGCCTGCCAAATATGCCAATATCCCTGTACGTCTGTTGAACACCATGGACCCGGAAGCTCCCGGCACATTGATTTCCAACGACACGGAAAAAGGCAAAATCAAAGCAGTAGCCGCCAAAGAAAACATTACAGCTATCAAAATCAAATCCAGCCGTATGTTGCTGGCTCATGGTTTCCTGCGTAAGGTATTCGAAATCTTCGAAAGCTACCAGACTTCCATCGACATGATTTGTACGTCAGAAGTAGGTGTGTCCGTTACGATAGACAACACCAAGCATCTGAACGAAATCCTTGATGACCTGAAGAAATACGGAACAGTGACCATTGACAAAGATATGTGTATCATCTGCGTTGTAGGTGACCTGGAATGGGAAAACGTCGGTTTCGAAGCAAAAGCGCTCGATGCGATGCGCGACATACCGGTGCGAATGATTTCTTTCGGTGGAAGTAACTACAACATCTCCTTCCTTATCCGGGAATGTGATAAGAAGACAGCATTACAGTCGCTGAGCGACATGCTTTTCAACAACAAATAATTCCACAAATAACACGAGCGCTTTTACCAACCTGATAAAAGCGCTCTTTTTAACTAACTAAACAAGTTTTTCGAATTATGAAAGGAATATTTCCAATCGATAAGTTCCGCACTTTGCAGACCCCTTTCTATTATTACGATACCAAGGTGCTGCGTGATACATTGTCGGCTATAAACCACGAGGTTGCCAAATATCCTAATTATTCAGTGCATTACGCTGTCAAGGCCAATGCCAACCCGAAAGTACTGACCATCATCCGTGAGAGCGGCATGGGAGCCGACTGTGTGAGCGGCGGAGAAATCCGTGCGGCTATCCGTGCCGGATTCCCCGCAAACAAAGTTGTTTTTGCCGGAGTAGGCAAAGCCGACTGGGAAATCAACCTCGGCCTGGAGTACGGTATCTTCTGCTTCAATGTAGAATCCATCCCCGAACTGGAAGTCATCAACGAACTGGCTGCCGCACAAAACAAGATAGCCAATGTCGCCTTCCGTATCAACCCCGATGTAGGTGCGCATACTCATGCCAACATTACCACCGGACTGGCTGAAAACAAATTTGGTATCAGCATGCAGGATATGGACAAAGTGATTGACGTGGCTCTCGAAATGAAGAATATCAAGTTCATCGGACTCCACTTCCATATCGGTTCGCAGATTCTCGATATGGGTGACTTTGTCGCCCTCTGCAATCGTGTCAACGAACTACAGGATAAACTGGAAGCCCGGCGGATTCTAGTGGAACATATCAATGTGGGCGGTGGACTTGGTGTTGATTACGGACACCCCAACCGTCAGGCAATCCCGAACTTCAAAGAATACTTCACAACCTACGCCGGACAACTGAAACTGCGTCCCTATCAGACGCTGCATTTCGAATTAGGACGCGCGGTCGTTGGGCAGTGTGGTACATTGATATCCAAAGTACTGTATGTGAAACAAGGAGCGAAGAAAAAATTCGCCATCCTCGACGCCGGTATGACCGACCTGATTCGTCCCGCCCTCTACCAAGCCTACCATAAAATGGAAAATATTACATCCGAAGAACCGGTAGAAGCTTATGACGTAGTAGGCCCTATCTGCGAATCGTCCGATGTTTTCGGAAAGGCGATAGACTTGAACAAAGTGAAGCGCGGCGACCTGATAGCCCTTCGCTCAGCAGGTGCATACGGTGAAATCATGGCATCCGGCTACAACTGCCGTGAACTCCCGAAAGGATATACTTCCGATGATTTGGTGTAATTAAAAAATGAGTAACCACGCCCAAAGTGTGAATGTAATTTAAAAATGCAGAGGGCGTGGAACAATTTTAACTGAAATCTTGTTATTTTTGTAATGAGTTCAATAGGAAACTACATTAACAACTTAATAAAAAATACGATTATGATTTCAGAAAAATTACAAAAGGCAATCAATGAACAGATTACAGCTGAAATGTGGTCTGCTAATCTGTATTTGGCAATGTCTTTCTACTTTGAGAGAGAAGGTTTCAGTGGATTTGCACATTGGATGAAGAAACAATCTCAGGAAGAAATGGGACATGCATATGCTATGGCCGATTATATCATCAAACGTGGTGGAATTGCGAAAGTTGACAAAATAGACGTTGTGCCTAACGGCTGGGGAACTCCGCTGGAAGTGTTTGAACACGTTTACAAACACGAATGTCATGTATCTGCCCTGGTAGATAAATTGGTTGACGTAGCTGCTGCTGAAAAAGATAAAGCAACTCAGGATTTCCTGTGGGGATTTGTTCGCGAGCAGGTAGAAGAAGAAGCTACTGCGCAAGGAATTGTTGATAAGATTAAGAAAGCTGGTGACACCGGAATTTTCTTTGTTGACTCACAACTAGGACAACGCTAACAGACTGCAAACTAGGAAAGTAGTTTATATATACAAGAAGCTGTTCAGGCCAATCCGGACAGCTTCTTTTTTTTCACTTATTTAGCTTATATTCAAAAAATAGACTACCTTTGTCTTTGAGAATAAGAGAGATATTAGTTCTGATATATATAGAGAAAAGAGCGTGAACAGAGGACTTGTTAGATTATTACCTATATTTTTGTTAATACTTTTAGGGGTGAGTAGTTGTTCTAAAAAAGAAGAACGACGCATCCTGGTCGTCCATTCCTATGAAGAAAGCTATGATGCTTATCCCGATTTCAATCGGATGATAGCAGAGCAGTTTAAAAAAGAGAAAGTAGACGCAGACATCCGTACCGTTTATTTAGACTGTGAGTCCTACTGGGAAGAACCGGAATTGGAGCGTATGCGCTTTCTGGTTGATTCCATCTCTAAAGACTGGAAGCCGGAAATAATCCTGGTAAATGAAGACCAGGCCACCTATTCATTGATGAAATGCAATGTCCCCCTTGCTAAAGAAATACCCGTCGTTTTCGGCGGAGTCAATTACCCGAATTGGGGACTGTTGAAATACCATCCCAATGTGACAGGTTTCCACGATAAGATTGCCTTTAATGAGAATGTCGAAGTAGCAAAAGCACTGTTCGGGTCGCACGTCCGTATGTTTACTATGCTCGATACCACCTATATTGACCGGAAAATCAGAGCAGACGCCAAAGAGCAGTTTCAGGGTCACAAAGTGACCGGATTCATAGATAGTTCGACTGTCTCCCCGGAAGAACAAATACGTTTGAGCGAAGAAGAGGGATACACGCGCTTTATGGCTATCCCTTTGCGAAACAGCAGAAATCAGTCTGATGCCAACCTGATGTGGATTCTGAACAAAAACTATCGGGACCAATGCTATATCCAGTTGAAACGCGACTTCACCACCATTAATATTGGAAGTATCTGCGTCAGCCCCAGCCTGACAGCCATCAATGAAGCCTTCGGCTACGGTGAAAAATTATTGGGTGGCTACATGACTACACTGCCCATCCAGGTGGAAGAAGAAGTGAAAACTGCCGTTCGCATCCTGAATGGCGAACGCCCGCAAGATATACCTATCTCTGAAAGCAGGAAAGAATATGTTGTCGACTGGAAAACAATGAAACAAATAGGACTGGATAAAGACAGGATACCTGCTCATTACAAAATAGTCAATATTCCTTTTAGCGATGAATATCCTCTGTTGTGGAGCGTCACCGTCGCTTCCCTGTTCCTGTTCCTAATCATTCTTTTGGCTTATTTCTGGTGGCTTTACCTTCGTGAGCAGGCAAGAAAGAAACAGGCTCTTGCCGCATTGGCCGACGAAAAAGAAAATCTGTCTTTAGCCATTGAAGGTGGAACGACCTATGTATGGAAACTGGATAAAGAGCATTTTATCTTCGAAGATGCTTTTTGGAAAGCACAGGGATTGACTCCCAAGCCAGTCTCATTTCATGAACTGCTCAACTTTGTACATCCCGACCATTGGGGAAGTGTGAAGATAAGCTGGCAAAACCTGAAAAACGCACGGAAGAAGATTGCTCATCTCCGCTGTAGCTTCGATGGTAAAGAATACCAATGGTGGGAATTTCGCTATACCACCACCATGTTGCCCAGTGGCGAATATAGGACAGCCGGTCTGTTGCTCAACGTACAAGAGATAAAAGACCGTGAAAGAGAACTGGAAGCTGCGCGCCTGTTGGCGGAGAAAGCCGAACTGAAACAGTCTTTCCTTGCCAATATGAGCCACGAGATACGTACTCCGCTCAATTCCATTGTCGGCTTCGCCAATATTCTCGCAGTAGACGAAGCACTGAGTGCGGAAGAACGGCAAGAGTACATTGACACTATCAACAAAAATAGTGAGCTATTGCTTAAATTGATAAACGACATCCTCGAACTATCCCGTATCGAATCCGGCTATATGTCTTTCACTTACCAAAGATGCCGTGTGAAGGATTTGATTGACGACATCTACATGACTCATCAGGTGTTGATAGCTCCACGCCTGGATTTCTTGAAAGAAACCCATGAGCTGCCTTTAGAAATAAATGTAGACAGAGAACGCTTGATACAAGTACTGACTAACTTCCTGAACAATGCCGGAAAGTTCACGGAAAGAGGATACATCAAGTTGGGCTACGATTATCTGCCGAATGAAGGAAAGGTCTTGATTTACGTGGAAGATACCGGACGAGGCATCCCGCAGGAAGAACAACGGATGATTTTCAGCCGTTTCTACAAACAGAACGAGTTCTCGCAAGGAGCCGGACTCGGACTATCCATCTGTCAGGTGATTATAGAAAAACTGGGCGGTAAGATAACACTCCAATCGGAAGTAGGCAAAGGAAGTCGTTTTACGGTCATTCTTCCTTGCTGGATAGAGTCTTGAAAGTCTTGAATCTTTTACCGGAGTCAGAGGCACTGAAAAGCAAAATTACTTTTTATTTTTCCCTTTCTCCATCGCTCCCAGATAAATTTCCAATGAACGGGTAGAAATCTGTATTTCCCGGAAAGATACGCCGAGAGAAGCGATAAGCAGAAGCAAAGCCACCCCGAACACATAAGCGGAGAGCAGTTGCAACCCAATATAAATAAAGAACATACTGACTACACAGAGAAACAGGCTTGCAATTCCCAATCCCTGCATGGTACGTGTGAGGTTCAATCGTTTCCGTAAATTCTCGATTTGCGCTACGGTGATATCCGTAGGATTCTCCATATAGCGGTCACGCAGTTGGCGTACGAGTTGTGCGTACGATAAAAACCGATTGGTATAAGCCAATAAAATCAAGGAAACTGCTGAGAAAAGCAAAGCAGGAGTAGTGAGAGTTAATTCTTCCATAATCTATTTTTTATAGTCAAGTAGAGAGTAGCAGTTCAAAATTCATCTTATAAAAGAGAAATTTCAGACACGGATTACACGGATTTCACGGTTTTAGAAATATGCTTGCATAAAGTAACAGCGTAATCTGTGTAATCCGTGCCTAAAATATATATCCCGCAAGGAAACCTTGCTCCGGCGCTACGCCGTCGGCAGTACGCCAAGCTCTTTACCTACTTTGATAAAGGCGGCTATACACTTGTTGAGATGTTCCTTCTCGTGTCCTGCGGAAATCTGCACACGGATACGAGCCTGATCTTTCGGAACTACCGGATAATAGAATCCCGTCACGTAAATACCCTCTTCCTGCATACGTGCAGCATAAATCTGTGACAACTTCGCATCATACAGCATCACGGCACAGATAGCACTTTGAGTCGGCTTGATGTCAAATCCGGCAGCCGTCATCTTGTCACGGAAGTAATTTACATTCTCCACGAGCTTGTCATGCAGCGTATTGCTCTCTTTCAGCATCTTGAATACCTCAAGACTTGCACCGATAATACCCGGTGCCAATGAATTGGAGAACAAATACGGGCGGCTACGTTGACGCAGCAAATCAATAATCTCCTTACGTCCCGTAGTAAATCCACCCAGCGCACCGCCGAAAGCCTTGCCCAGCGTACCGGTATAAATATCCACGCGTCCGTGAGTCTTATATAATTCGCTTACTCCATGCCCCGTAGCACCCACTACGCCGGCAGAGTGAGACTCGTCTACCATAACCAGCGCGTCATACTTCTCGGCGAGGTCGCAAATCTGATCCATCGGAGCCACATTGCCATCCATAGAGAACACGCCGTCGGTAACGACAATGCGGAAACGTTGTGCCTGCGCCTCTTGCAGGCATCTTTCCAAGTCCTTCATATCAGCATTGGCATAACGATAACGTTTCGCCTTGCACAGGCGAACACCGTCAATAATAGAAGCATGATTCAGAGAATCCGAGATGATAGCATCCTCTTCAGTGAAAAGCGGTTCGAATACACCACCGTTCGCGTCGAAACAGGCAGCATACAGAATCGTATCTTCTGTCTGGAAATAATCAGAAATTGCGGCTTCCAGTTCCTTGTGTATATCTTGCGTTCCGCAAATGAAGCGAACGGACGACATACCATATCCGCGTCGGTTCATCATTTCCTGTGAAGCCTTAATCAGTCGGGGGTGATTGGACAATCCCAGGTAATTGTTAGCGCAGAAGTTCAGCACTTCTTTGCCTTTAACAGTGATGGCAGCTTGCTGCGCACTTTCAATCAGTCGTTCTTCTTTGTAAAGTCCGGCTTCCTTAATTTCAGCCAATGTTTGGCTGAGGAATTCTTGCATTTTACCGTACATGGTGTTTATGTATTAAGTTAGATTGCAAAGGACATAATTTTTCTTGGAATAACAATGTCTTTTTGATTAAAATCTGAAAAAAAAGTGCTTACTTTGCGCACTATTTAAGCTTAATATTCTAAGTCAGAAGAAAAAATGAAACACATTTTGATTATTGGAGCTACCGGACAGATAGGTTCGGAGCTAACGATGGAGCTACGTAAACGTTACGGAAATGCAAATGTAGTAGCTGGTTACATCCCGGGTGCAGAACCTAAAGGTGAGTTGAAAGAATCCGGACCGTCAGCGATTGCCGACGTAACGGATGCGGAAGCGATAGCATCCGTGGTAAAAGAGTATCACATCGATACGATCTATAATCTTGCTGCGCTGCTGTCAGTCGTAGCAGAGTCGAAGCCTAAGCTGGCTTGGAAAATAGGTATCGACGGATTATGGAACGTACTGGAAGTTGCGCGCGAACAAGGATGCGCGGTATTCACTCCCAGTTCAATCGGCTCGTTCGGTGCTACTACGCCGCATACGCAAACGCCGCAGGACACTATACAGCGTCCGCGTACCATGTATGGAGTCACTAAAGTAACCACCGAGTTATTGAGTGACTATTACTTTAATAAATATGGTGTCGACACTCGTGCAGTCCGTTTTCCGGGCATTATCTCGAACGTGACACCCCCGGGTGGCGGAACTACCGACTATGCTGTCGACATTTATTATTCGGCAGTGAAAGGAGAAAAATTCGTGTGCCCCATTAAACAAGGCACTCTGATGGATATGATGTATATGCCGGACGCGCTGAACGCAGCCATTACGCTGATGGAAGCCGACCCGATAAAATTGATACACCGCAATGCTTTCAATATCGCCTCTATGAGTTTCGACCCGGAGACGATTTATCAGGAAATCAAGAAGCATGTGCCGCAGTTCGAGATGGTTTATGACGTAGACCCCTTGAAGCAGCGCATAGCCGACAGTTGGCCTGATAGTCTGGACGATACCTGTGCTCGCCAAGAGTGGGGGTGGAAGCCGGCCTACAATTTGGAAAGCATGACGGTGGATATGCTTGAAAAGTTAAGAGAGAAACTGAAATAATGAAAAAACTAATTGCAGGGGTCATATTGCTCTGCATGTTGGGTTCTTGTGGTAACAAGAAAACCAAGATTGACCCCTTCGCATCTATTACCCAAGAAGTGGATTCAATCCGCCAACAGGCGGATTCTATCCATGGAGATGAATTGCCGGAAGAGCCGCAACCTATACAGGCTGACGAATCTTTCGACGATTTCATCTATAATTTTGCTTCCGATGATGCTTTGCAGCGTCAGCGTGTGAAATTTCCTTTGCCCTACTACAAAGGAGATGAAAAGTCGAATATCGAGGAAAAGCACTGGAAGCATGACAACTTGTTTACCAAGCAGCACTATTATACGCTCCTGTTTGATAAAGAAGAAGACATGGATTTGGTAGGAGACACCTCACTCACATCCGTACAGGTAGAATGGATATTCGTCAAGACCCGGATGATGAAGCGGTATTATTTTGAGCGTATCAAAGGAGCATGGATACTGGAAGCAATCAATCTGCGCCCTATCGGGAAAAGTGACAACGAGAACTTTGTAGAGTTCTTCGGTCGTTTTGCCACCGATAGCATTTTCCAGAGCCAGCGTGTGCGTGAGCCGTTGGCTTTCGTCACCAGCGACCCGGACGACGACTTCTCCATCCTGGAGACAAGTCTCGACCTCAACCAGTGGTTTGCCTTCAAACCCGAACTTCCTTCCGAACGCCTTTCCAATATCAACTACGGACAGCGGAATGACGACAATTCCACGACAAAAATCCTGGCATTGAAAGGTATCGGCAACGGTTTCTCCAACATTCTTTATTTCTGCCGGAAGGCCGGAGAATGGGAACTGTGTAAGTTTGAAGATACAAGTATATAACCCTAAAACAGTATAGATGATGTACTCTCTTTTGTCTTACAATACATTCGGCATTGATGTCAGTGCAGCCCGATTTTTAGAATATACTTCCGTAGAAGAATTGCAACAACTGATTGCGCAAGGTGCCGTTACGACACCTTTTTTGCATATAGGCGGCGGCAGTAATCTCCTGTTTTCCAAAGACTATGACGGGTTGATACTTCATTCGCGCATCGAAGGAATCGAAGTGACGGAAGAAGATGCGCGCTCCGTATCCGTGCGGGTAGGCGCAGGCATCGTATGGGACGACTTTGTGGCATACTGCGTGGAACGCGGATGGTACGGAGCCGAAAATCTCTCCCTGATTCCCGGTGAAGTGGGAGCGAGTGCCGTACAGAACATCGGAGCCTACGGCGTCGAAGTGAAAGACCTCATAACCGCCGTGGAAACAGTGAACATTCAGGGCGAAAAACGTGTTTACTCCGTAGGAGAATGTGAATATGCCTATCGCGACAGCCTCTTTAAACGTCCGGAGAATAAGTCGGTCTTTGTCACCTACGTACGTTTCCGGCTTAGCAAAGAAGCGTATTACACGCTGGACTACGGAACCATCCGCCAGGAACTTGACAAATACCCTGAACTGACGTTGCCGGTAGTCCGGAAAGTAATCATTGATATTCGCGAAAGCAAGTTGCCCGACCCGAAAGTCATGGGAAATGCCGGCAGCTTCTTTATGAACCCCATCGTCCCTAAAGAAAAACTGGCAGACCTGCAACAGGAATATCCGCGGATACCCTATTACGAACTGCCTGACGGACGGGTGAAAATCCCTGCAGGATGGATGATAGACCAGTGCGGCTGGAAAGGAAAATCCCTCGGGCCTGCGGCAGTGCACGATAAACAGGCACTCGTCCTTGTGAACCGGGGCGGAGCGAAAGGCAGTGACATTATTGCGCTTTCGGATGCAGTGAGAGCTTCCGTGCGTGAGAAGTTTGGCATAGACATTCATCCTGAAGTAAATTTTGTCTGATAACGAGAAATGAAAGTAAAAATCATAGGAAGTGGAACATCGACGGGAGTACCCCAAATCGGCTGCACGTGCGCAGTCTGTACTTCTGCCGACCCGAAAGATAACCGTTTGCGTGCATCTGCCATCGTAGAGACGGACGACGCACGGATACTGATAGACTGCGGTCCCGATTTCCGGGAACAAGTATTGCATCTCCCTTACGAGCGGATAGACGGCGTGCTCATAACGCACGAACACTATGACCACGTCGGCGGACTGGACGATTTGCGTCCCTTCTGCCGATTTAGTTCCGTGCCTATCCATGCCGAAGAATATGTAGCGAAAGCATTGCGCTTGCGCATGCCCTACTGTTTCGTAGACCATCGTTACCCCGGTGTGCCCGACATCCCTTTGCAGGAAATTGAACCGGGGCGGCGCTTTTCCATTAACCATACAGAGATACTTCCCCTGCGCGTGATGCACGGTCGGCTGCCGATTCTGGGCTACCGCATCGGACAACTCGGCTATATCACCGACATGCTGACCATGCCCGAAGAATCTTTTGAACAATTAGCGGGAATAGATGTTTTGATAGTGAATGCGCTTCGGATTGCCCCGCATCCTACCCATCAGAACTTGGAGGAAGCATTGGCAGTGGCGCGGCGTATTCAGGCAAAGGAAACTTACTTCATACATATGAGCCATGATATGGGCTTGCATGCCGAGGTTGAACGGAAGCTACCGGACAATATTCACCTGGCATTTGACGGAATGGAAATTCATTTCTGATTGTCGGTGAAATTTTTAGCAAAAGTTTTGTTTTCTTTGTAGAAATTATTATTTTTGCACCTAACCGATAAACAGCGAATATTATGAAACTTCGTACGATAGTGAAAATAGCGGTCACTTCTTCTGTTGTACTTTTGTGCGCAGGTTTCGCCTTATACTCTTTTTTCCGGCTGTCGGCCGCCGAAGGGCAGAAAGATTTCAACCTTTACGAGTTAGTTCCAACTACCGCTTCCGCGGTATTTGCCACCGATGATGTGCTCGGATTTGTCACCGAAATAGATGGCCTGACTTGTAGCAAGAATCAGCAATATCTGCATGTATCCAAACTTTTTTCTTATCTGAAGCAAACCCTCTATACGCTTTCGGAAGACAGTCCGCACGGATTAAGCTGGCAAATGAACCAAATGCTGATTAGCTTCCACGAGCCGGATAATGAGCGCAATCAGGTACTTTACTGCCGGTTGGGCACAGGAGACAGGGAGCTGATCGACAGATTTGCACAGAGATATATATCATCGCTCTACCCGCCGAAAAGCTTCGACTATAAAGGAGAAAAAATAATGATTTACCCCATGTCTGACGGTGATTTCCTCGCCTGCTACCTGACGCCCGATTTCATGGCATTGAGTTTTCAGAAGAAACTGGTGGAAGACGTCATTGATGCCTATAAGAAAGGTGGTTCACTGGCGGATGATTCTACTTTCACGGGAGTGCGCACGCCGAAGAAAAGTACGGCTGCCGCCACCATCTATACCCGTGTGAACGGGATGATTGGATGGACGGAGTTCGATATGAAGATGAAAGACGACTTCGTCTATTTCACAGGAATCAGCCACGACGCAGATACCTGCTTCACCTTTATCAACCTGCTCCGCCAACAAGAATCCGTGCAGGGATTTCCCGGCGAAGTGCTGCCCTCTACCGCATTCTATTTCAGCAAACAAAGCATAACCGATTGGAGTTCCTTGCTCTCTTACAGCGATTTGCAAGGATACGCAACCGTAGGGCACACCACTGAAATGCAAAACAGAGACAGGGTGTTATCGCATTATCTGATGGAGAATACCGGGCACGATTTGGTTGCCTGCCTGTTTCAGAGGGAAGATACCTTGCAAGATGCGGCAGCAGTGTTGAGCCTGTCCGTACTGGACGTGACGGAAGCCGAACGGATGTTGCGCTCGTTGGTCAATACCGCTCCTGCCGAAGAAGGGGTTAGAAAGCCTCGTATAACTTTTTGTTATACCGCCAATAAGGCTTATCCTGTCTATCGGCTTCCTCAAACAACGTTGTTTGCGCAACTAACCAGTTTTGTGGAGCCGACATCCCATATGTATGCCGCTTTCTATGGCGGGCGCCTGTTGCTGGCTCCCGATGAAGACAGTCTGTCCCGTTACATCCGCCAGTTGGATAAAGGCGAAGTGCTCGATGGAGCAATCGCCTATCGGGCAGGAATGGATAGTATGTCCGATTCTTATCATTTTATGTTGATGGCGGACTTCGACCACTTGTTCCATCAGGCGGAAAAACAAGTCCGTTTCGTGCCGGATTTCTTCTTGCGCAACTCCGGTTTTTTTCGCAATTTTATACTTTTTGCCCAGTTCACCTACGCCGATGGAGTGGTCTATCCTAACATCGTTTTGCGGTATAAAATGGAGCAGAATCCTAATTGAAAATCCATTCGTAATCCTATTTTTCCACACAGCAAAAAGAGGATTTCCCGAGTGAAAACATCCAAAGCTGAAAGGTGAAAAACTCACGAAAAAACTCACGGAGAAACTGCGAAAAACCGACGAAAAACATCGGTTGGAAAAACGACGTTTTTTCAAAAACTAAAACTTCTGAAACGCCTTCTGGCAGGGCGCGAAAACCCAACCATAACCCAACCATAACCCAAGAGAGGAGAAGAGAAGAGAAAAGAAGAGAAAAAAACAGAAAGAAAAAGAAAGAGAAAAATGCTGCTGTTGTTGCTGATGGTATTTCGAGAAGAAGACTGTTGCTGCTGTTGTTGCTTTGTTTCTTCCGTAACCCCCGGGCGTATTTTCCTAAGCCCGCAGCATCGGCTTATCCATCCCCGGGATGAAGACCTTTCAGCCCCCGGCGGAATCTTTACAAAGTGTGGGCATAAAAAAACTCCCGGCAAGAATCGTTCTCGCCGGGAGTTTTTTTATCTGTATCGTTAAGCGGAATACTTTCGGCTTAGAACGGCAGGTCGTCTTTGGCGTCGCCCGGAGTGAAATCGGGAGTGGCCGACGGAGCCGGTGGAGGAACGGGAGCACCCGGAGCCATTGGAGCACCTGCGCCGACACGTTCAACTTTCCATGCACGGATACTGTTGAACCAGCGGTCTTGCCACTGGCGGGCGTCAACGTCAAATGATACGGTCAGTTCTTCGCCCATCTGAATGTTGAACTGCTCGATTTTGTCTACGCCAAATACATCGAAACACATTTTGCGTGGATATTGGTCGTGATTTTCGATAACGAACTCTTGTGATTTCCACTCGTTGCCGCTAGTCTTTGAAACTCCACCTCTCGGAGGGAGTATAGCGATGATTTTTCCTGTAAATTCCATTGCGATTAATTTAAATTCTGCGGCGAAGTTACAATTTTTTAGGAATATCCCTCATACAAACTCAGTTTTTTCTTTTGTTTTGTTGGGTAGCCCGAATCTTTTTTCGTAACTTTGTGCGTTAGAACATTTAAAACTTAAATACACGAAAATATATGAAATTTATCGTTTCAAGTACTGCTCTTTCCAGCCATTTACAGG
>PPYF01507346.1_pt1 | contig 13794 bp, 18 predicted proteins | sample 1559871 | NCBI WGS metagenome assembly PPYF01 (sample SAMN08240021, study PRJNA423297) | Human gut metagenome, whole genome shotgun sequencing project. | reverse complement strand
GCTTATAATAGTGATATATTATGCAGAAAAGGAGACACACCATGCTGATCGCAGTCAATGCAGGAAACAGCCGCGTTTTGCTCGGCGGCTATGAGGAGGACGGACAGGTTTTTTCTGCCTCCATCGCAACCGAGCCTAAGCTGACGCGCGACGACTACGCCTGCAAGCTGCAGCAGGTGCTTTTGCTGTACGGCGTGAACGTGCGCCGCATCCACGGCGGTATTGTCAGCTCGGTCGTTCCGAGCATGGTCGGCGTGCTCGAGGGTGCGCTGCGCCTGCTCGGCATCCGCGATGTCATCGAGGTATCGAGCGGCGTCAAGACCGGACTCAACATCCGCTCCGAGCAGCCGCGGCAGGTCGGCTCGGACCGCGTATCCGCTGCGGTGGCCGCCCGTGCCAAGGGAAAGCTGCCGTGCGTGGCGATTACGCTCGGCACCGCGACCACGTTCACCGCGCTCGATGGGTCCGGTGCGCTGGTCGGCTCGGCCATCACGGCGGGCGTGCAGCTGAGTCTGCTCGCGCTCCGCGAGCAGGCAGCGCAGCTTCCGGCGGTCGCCATCGACGCCAAGGACGAGGGCATTCTCGCCCGGAACACGGTCGATGCCATGCGCGTCGGCGCGGTTTACGGTGCGGCATCGCTCGTGGACGGCATGGTTGAACGCTTTGCGGAAGCGCTCGGTGAAACGCCGTATGTCGTGCTCACCGGAGAGCTTGCGCCGCTCGTCACTCCCTATCTGCGTATCCCGTTCGAGTACGATGAAAGCCTTGTGCTCGACGGTCTGCACCTGATTTGGAAGAAAAATCGGGGAAATTAAGATGTGGCAGTGAACAAATCTCACTGACCAAACACAAATTGTATTGCGCTGTACCTTAACGGACGGCAGCAGGAGGAATTACAAATGAATAACAAAACTACCAATGTACGGTATCTCGCGCAGCTGGCGCTGCTGGCGGCGATCGAGGTCGTGATGAAGCTGATGGGTCTGGGCAGCGTGCCGGTCGGCCCGCTGTACATGTCGTTCCTGACCGTGCCGATCGCTGTCGGCGCGATGACCATGGGCCCGACCGCCGGTGCGATCCTCGGCGGCGTATTCGGTCTGGTCAGCATGAAGGACGCCATCACCGGTGCGTCTGTTATGACCGGTGCATTTTTCCAGATCAGCCCGATCAACACCTTCGTGCTGTGCGTTGTCATGCGCGTGCTGATGGGCTGGTGCGTCGGCCTGCTGTTCCGCGTGCTGCGCCGCGTGGACCGCAAGAAGAGCTGGAGCTATTTCGTCGGTGCGATGTCCGCGCCGCTGCTGAATACCATTTTCTTCATGGGTTACATTGTTCTGGTGTTCTACAAGACCGACTTCGTGCAGGAGCGCGTTGCCTCTCTCGGCGTGGCGAACCCGCTGTCCTTCGTGGTTGCACTGGTCGGCGTACAGGGTCTGATCGAGATCATCGTCGGCTGTGCGGTCGGCGGCGTGCTCGCCCGTGCGGTAGCATCGTTCCTCGGTCATCGTGCGCCTGCAAAAGCAGAATAAATGATTGCTAATTGCGGCAGTTTCTCTCATTTTTCGCAGAGAAACTGCCGTTTTGCGTTCCCGGAAAACCTTTCCGCGCCCAGAGAATTTCCATGCCGCCAAATGTCCGGCAGAATAGAAAAGGTTCACAGCGTTGTTTTCATGCTCCGCGCGGCATAGTAATAGCGGAGGTGAAAAAATGCAAAAAAATCACGCAAAACGCACGGCGCTTGCCCTGTTCCTGCTGTTTGCTGTGACAGTCTCCGCGCAGGCGGCAAAAATCGCCGAGGTCATCCCGATCGGGCACACGGTCGGCATCAAAATGCAGGCGGAGGGCGTGCTCATCGTGCAGCTGACCGAGGTGCAGGGCGCGGACGGCACGCACTCCCCTGCGAAGGAGGCGGGCGTGCAGGAGGGCGATGTGCTGTGCCGCGCCGGTGAGACCGCGCTGCACTCGAACGACGATCTGCAGAAGCAGGTCGCGCTCTCGGCGGGACAGCCGATCAAACTGACGCTCGAGCGCGGAGACTCGGAGAAAAGCGTCACGGTGACGCCATGCAAGGACAAAACCGGTGCGTACCGCATCGGCGTGCTCGCGCGCGACAGTCTGGCAGGAATCGGCACGCTGACCTACGTGACCCGCAGACCGGCGCGTTCGGCTCGCTCGGTCACGGCATCTGCGACAGCGAGACCGGCGTGCTGCTGCCGCTGCAGGAGGGCACGATCATTCACTCGACGGTGAGCAGCGTGCAGCGCGGCAAGGCGGGTGAACCGGGTTCGCTGCAGGGCGAATTTTCGACCGAAAAACCGCTCGGAACCGTGGCGCAGAACACAGAAAGCGGCATTTTCGGCACCATAACGGACGATTCGCTGTACAGCGAGCTGCAGTGCGTGCCGGTCGCGTCGGCAGACGAAATCAAAATCGGTGACGCGGAAATCCTGTCCAACGTGGACGGCGACAGCGTGCAGCGTTATTCTGTCCAGATTGTCAAGCTCTATCCGGCGAACGACGAATACGGGCGCAGCATGATGCTCCGCGTGACCGATTCGCAGCTTGCGGAGAAAACCGGCGGCATCGTGCAGGGCATGAGCGGCAGTCCGATCCTGCAGAACGGCAAGCTGATCGGCGCAGTAACGCATGTGCTGGTCGATAATCCGATGGAAGGGTATGGCATTTCGATGGAGAAAATGCTGGCAGCAAGCTGACAGAAAGAGTGGATAATTCGCACAGGCAGGCGTTTTGCAACGGCTTACCATTTCCGCAGGGGCGCACATTGTGCGCCCTTTCTTTCGGGTTAATAGCCACTGTTTTGTTGTCGAAAACCGCAGTTTTGCTTGTATTTTGTCTATTTCCTGGGAATTTTGAAAATATGCAGAAATTGCAAAAACAGTCGGTCTGACCGGTCATTTTGGGTAAATCGACAGATTTTGTCGAATGCTGTCTGCAATTTTCTCTCCAAATTTTTACAAAAGGTCTTGCAATTTATGGTAGTATATGGTAATCTATTGCCAAGAAAAAGAGATGAAATTTATCGGAAAGCTGGTTATGATATATGAATGAGAAAATGAGAATTTTACTTGCAGACGACGACACCGAATTTTGCGCGCGCATGTCGGCGGTGCTGGACAGTGCGGACGATTTTGAGCTGGTCGGCATTGCGGAAAACGGCGAAAAGGCACTTTCCGCGGTCAATGAGCTGCGGCCGGAAGTACTTATCATTGAACTGATGCTGCCGGTGATGGACGGCATGAGCGTGCTCAGCCGCCTGCACGAGCAGGACGGACCGCATCCGGCGGTAATGGTATTCTCGGCGTTTGCAAGCCCGCAGATCGGCGCGGAATGCGCGGCGCTCGGCGTGGATCTGTTCCTGCGCAAGCCGATGGAGCCGCAGGCGGTCTGCGAGCGGCTTCGCCTGTGGCGGACCGGTCAGCTGCGCGCGGTCAAGGCCGAGGAAAGCATGGCGCTTGAGCTCCGCGTGACCGAGGTGATTCATCAGGTGGGCGTGCCGGCGCACATCAAGGGCTACCAGTATCTGCGCGAGGCCATCATGATGGCAGTCGAGGATATCGAATCGGTCAGCGCCATCACCAAGGTGCTGTACCCGTCGATTGCTAAAAAGTTCAAGACGACCTCCTCCCGCGTGGAGCGCGCCATCCGGCACGCGATCGAGGTCGCGTGGGACCGCGGTGACATCGAAACCCTGCAGAATTACTTCGGCTACACGGTCTCGGGCGTCAAGGGCAAACCCACCAACAGCGAATTTATCTCGATGATTGCCGACAGACTGCGGCTGCAGATGCGGTTTGGGGCGTAAAGCAAATTTACAACGCAAGAAGCAGTAATATCATTCAGAAAACGATTTATCGGTATCGTATGCGTACTATTTACACCGTTATGTGAATCACAGCAAATCGCTTGCAAGCCTGCCAACATAACGAAAGTATGAGTGAAACGCAGGTTCAAACCTATAAACTTTTTCTGATATTGTGAATAAATGAAATAATTTATCTGTATCCTTTCCAATGAAAAACCGCAGCGCCCTTTCGGGCGCTGCGGTTTTCAGGTGATATGCATTTTCCTTATGTCAAATCAATGAGCCAATCTCGGGCGGTTCCGGCTTTTTCGGCTCGTTACGGTTTTCCACGCCGAGAACCTCTGCGCGGATGTCCTCCTCGATCTCCTTCTTGCTGCGGCGGCGGTCCAGACGCGAAATATACAGATACTTCCGGATCACGAACAGGATGCCGATCGACAGCACGGCGATCAGGTTCTCGACCGGCGAGGTATGCTCGACGATCATCTGACGCGCGATGGCGAGGAGCATAACGTCAACCACCGAGTCGATGGTGTAGCTGGTGATCATCTTGATCAGCTCGATGCCGATGATGATCAGGCAGGCCGAGCTCATGCGCGCCTGCAGATACGCCGGATCACCGAACAGCTTGTCCATATCGGTCATGGCGACCATGCCGATGCCGGACACAATGCACGCGATCAGGATCACCATGCCAAGGGTGATCTCAACCGCTGTTGCGGCGTTGGAGAGCTTGTCTCGAAAATCAGAATTCATGGCAGTCTCCCTTTCTCTACTCCTCATTTTTACATTCCCTTTTCTGCAGTTTTGTAATTTTTTATCAGTCTGTGTCTCATTCCTTGATATAAATTTAACATGGTTTTTACGCCTTGTCAATTATTTTAACAAGTTTTGTATGGTTTACTGGTTTCTCACAAGTTTTTTATGCACTTTATCCTCATTTTAGTTATTTTGCATAATAACTTTTTATTTTTGTTGTGAGAAATTATCTGCGTTTAATTTTTGACAAACTTATCATTGTTAAGCTATAATAATATTAAAGTAAACCAATAAAAAGGCAATGCCATGCAATCAAAGGCATTGCAAAGAAAATTCTTTGAAACGGGGTGGGCAAATGGCTAATCCGCTGTTGCAGCACTACGTCAAGCTGACAGAATTTCTCGGACAGGCACTTGGACCGGATTATGAGATTGCTCTGCATGATATGACCGACAAAAATCGCTCCATAGTAGCCATCGCCAACAATCACATCAGCGGCCGGGAGATCGGCGCACCGCTTACCAATGTGGCGCTCAAAATCCTGATGGACAAAAGCTACGAAACGCAGGACTACCGCCTGCACTACTGCGGCCTCTCTGCCGAGGGCAAGACGCTGCGCTCGAGCACAATGTTCATCAAGCACAACGGCAAGCTGGTCGGCATGCTGTGCATCAACTTTGACGACAGCCGGTATCTGGCCGCCAGCGAAAACGTGCTGCGGCTGTGTCATCCGGATATTTTTATCGACGACCATATCGCACCGCAGCAGGCCGAACCCGGTGATCCGTTCCCGCGAGCGGTTCCGGCAACGACCGAGAGCTTCCACAACTCGATCGACGCGGTGGCAGGCGATGCGGTCGGCCGCGAGCTCATCCGCCTCGGCGTGACCGCCGACCGTCTCACGCCGGACGAGCGCATGCAGATCATTGCTTCGCTTGAAAACGGCGGTATCTTCCTGCTGAAGGGCGCGGTCAAAGATGTGGCCGACGCGCTGCACTGCTCGCAGGCCAGTGTGTACCGCTATCTTTCCCAGATTAAAAAGGACGACAGCAATTCCGCTTCGGAATAACAAGATCAAAACTCAAACGGCAAAATCGGAGCGAAATTCTTCCGATTTTGCCGTTTTACTTTACTTCGCTTTAGTCTGATAGCAGGAGGATGCTCTCATGTTCCAAAATTACATGCGCCGGTTGTTCTGGCTGATCCTGGGTGTTGCGGTCAGTTCGATCGGCATTGCGATGATGCTGCAGGCGAATGTCGGACTCGAGCCGTGGAGCGTGCTGCAGCAGGGCATGTCGCTGCGAACCGGCATGACCTACGGCACAGCGTCCGCTATCGCAGGCGCGGCAGCCATCCTCACGGCCGTGCTCTTCGGCGAGAGCTTCGGCTTCGGCACGATCATCAACATTGCGGGCTGCGCGGTCATGATCGACGCGATTCAGGCGGCGCACCTCATCCCGCAGATGCACGGATTGGTGAGCGGCATTGCCATGCTCATCGGCGGTCTGGAGCTGCTTGCGCTCGGCACCTGGCTGTACATGAAAAGCGCGCTCGGCAGCGGCCCCCGTGACGCGCTGATGGTCGCGCTCGCGCGTAAGTTCGGGCGGTCTGCCGGCGCGTGCCGCGCGGTCGTGGATGTGCTCGTAACGGTCATCGGCTTCTTTCTCGGCGGTCCGGTCGGTGTCGGCACCATTATTTCCGCCGTCGGACTGGGTCCGCTGATCAACCTCAATTTTGCAGCCGTGCGGTTCAAGCCCGCCGAGGTGCATCAGGAGAATGCGGCGGAAACCATTGCGAGAATTGCCGGAAAGCGGTAATTCTCAGGCAGAAGGGTGTAAAGTCATTTCTTATCTGCGAAGCTGCACAGCTGCATCGGCACGCCATCCTCCATGATTTTGAACCCAAACTGCTGGTAAAATGCAGCGTTTTTGCTCTCCTCGGGCATGATTTCGATATATTCCCTGTCATCGAGCAGGCGCACAAGACCGACCAGCCGGTCGCCGTCCCATGCGGTGATAACTGTGGATGAATGCATGAGTGCCTTATGCAGTCGGCTCGGGTACTCGCCGGACACCCAGCCGACCGACCGGAACAGCGCCTGCACCTGCTCCTGCGTAAAACATTTTTCCTCAGCGTAACGAATATTCATCGGTAATTCTCCATTTTTCATCATCAGGTTCAATTTATTTGTGGTCGTATTTCCGGCACTGAATCATCTCACTCGTTGGGTCTGTCTTGAAAAACGCCCCCGACCACGCGCAAATGCTCTGCAGGATCGGCACGACCGACTTGCCTTTTTCGCTCAGCGCATACTCCACGCGCGGCGGAATCTCGTCGTAGGATTTGCGGCTGACAATGCCGTTCGCAATCAGCGATTTGAGCGTGCCCGCCAGCACGGCATCCGTAATATTGCCCATTTCACGGCGCAGTTCGCTGTACCGCAGGACGTTTTTCGCCGCCAGCACGCAGATAATGCGCGAATTCCACTTGCCGCCGAAAATCTCCAGTCCATACTCGAGCGGACACCGAATATCCGGCTCCAGCTTGCGTTGGTACATGGCGTTCCCCCTCCTCTGCCCTATCATTATACCGAATGCGCTTGCGCGTCACAAGTTACTATTCAATTTATGAGTGACTTTTCTTTTTCATATGCGCAAAATTCTCCCGTAAAACATAAAAACCGCCCATAAGGACGGTTGATTGACAGGATATTGTCCGCATGCTATAATCAAATCAGCAAACGGCGAAAAAGGTTGTTCCTCTCTTATCAAGGGAGGTGATCTGGATGTCAATGTCAGAAGCGTTGCTGCTTTTCCAGTTGATCACCACGATCGTCTTTGGTATTCTTGAATACTTAAAGAAATAACCGCCCCGTAGACCGGAGCGGCGTTTCCTCAAATACTTCAGCTATTAGGAACGACCGCTCGGTGCAAACGAGCCGCCGTTTGTAGCTATATTATAGCGCGGCGCCCCGGTTTTGTCAAGTGACAGAACCGGGGCTGCTGTTTTTCACGCTTTTTTACAAAATCACATATTCTGTTCCCGATAATACGGAACCGGGTCTGTCGTGCCGAACAAGCCAATCCCGTCCATATCCTCGATGAGCAGCGTATCATCGGTTTTGCTGACATACAAATTCAGCCAAATATCGTCGCCGCTATCGGCTATGGACTGACACCAGTCGGGCAGGCTCCCTGCCGCCTCGGTATCGTACAGCGTGAACGCAACCGTGTACATATCGTACTGATCGGACGGATACGCCTCCGGATAGTAATACTCATTGGGGTCGTCGTACAGACACCACGCGCCGGCCGTGCTCTTGAATGTGCCGCCGTCCGCCGAGGTATACAAAATCGCCCATTCGTCGTTCGACTGGTCGTAGTGCAGACGGAAGGTATCGCTGTTATCTATCACTAGACCGCTGTCCGTGCCGAGAATGCTGCTGAGGTCCTGCTCCTCATCGCTGTAATCCGAATCATACTCCGGTGCAGGGGCATTTCCGAAGCTGCTCTCAATCTCCGGCACCAGATCATCCATCACAAACGCGAAGATAGCCGGTACGATCTGCAGCAGCGCGATAACAATTATCGCAATCACCGCACCCTTTGCGCGTTTTTTCTTCGGCTTATCCTTGATGGGACGCGCCTTGCTCTTCGCCGTTTTCGCTGAGCTGCTGTTCTCTATCGTCGGATGATATTCGGTGTAGGTCTCGCGCGGCTTGCCGTGCCATTTGGGCGCGGGTCTCGTCATGCGGCCCTTGCTGCCCGCGCGTGCGCCGCACATCGGACATACGCGTTCCTCATCGTCAAAATGGATACCACAGTGCTGACATTTCACAGGACACACCTCCCTTTTACTATTTTAATCATACCAGAGATACGCCCTGATAGCAAGCAAAAGAGCACACCGTTTGATGTGCTCCTGCTGTTTATTCAAGATTTAATTTATGCACCAAAATCCACCGCGTAACGAGGAAATACACCGCGTCACTGAGCAGTGCGAATACGCAGCAGAACCGCAGCATGAGATGCGCTGCGCCGATCGGCGTAATGCCGCTCCACCAGACTTTCATCAGGTCTACGAACGGCTGCGGCACGGCATTGCCCACGCCCATCATCACCATAAGCAGGAGAACCTGCAGTGCGGTAGAAAGAACAACGTACCACACGATCGACATGAGCAGGCGGTGACGGCTTGCCAGATGACCAAGCGCAATGCACATATAGAGGAACAGCGCCATGCCCGCAATGCCGAGGACAGCCAGCACGAGCAGCTCCAGTTCAAACAGGAATTCCTGACCGCTGTGCGGCAGCACAGCCACCAGACTGCTCAGCATTTCACCGAATGCCCTATCCGCAAAAATGAAGATGCTGATGAGTGCCGACAGACCGCTCAAACCAATCATAACCACCGCGATAATGGTCTTGCTGAACAGGTGCTGCGTCACCGTGACCGGCAGGGTGAACATGAGGTATCCCTCACTGCCGAGCAGGTTTTTGTAAAAACGCTGGATGAGAATGACAGCCGTTACCACAAATGCGGCCATCATCACGCCCATATACAGCATGGAGCTGATGGCGGGCAGCATGAAATCCAGTGATGCATTCTTCGGAATGACATACAGTATACGGCTGATAAGCGACATAAGAATCAGCACGCCGTACAGCGGCAGACAGGTCCGCGCGCAGGCTTTCCACTCATATTTCAGCAGCTTTAACATGCAAACACCTCCCGGAACAGGGCGTCAACCGATTTTCCGTGCTCCTCACGGATATGGTCAACCGTGTCGTGCAGCACCATCGCACCTTCCTTGAGGAAGATAACCTCGTCGAGCACGCGCTCCACATCCGCGATGAGATGCGTGGACAGCAGAACGGAGGCGTCCTCGCTGTAATTCGAGAGAATGGTGCTGAGAATGTAGTCGCGCGCTGCCGGATCGACACCCGCAATCGGCTCATCGAGCACATACAGCTGCGCCTTGCGGCTCATGGTGAGGATGAGCTGCACCTTCTCCTGATTACCCTTGCTGAGCGTTTTCAGGCGGTTCAGCGGGTCGATCCCCAGCGAATCCAGCATATCGGTTGCCTTTACGCGGTCAAAATCCGTGTAAAAATCCGCAAAGAACGAAATCAGGTCGTTGACCTTCATCGCGTCGTTGAGATAGTTTCTGTCGGGCAGATAGCTGATGATGCTGTGCGTGTAGGTGCCCGGCGCCTGACCGTCAATGAGCACCGAGCCGCTTGTCGGCTGCAGCAGACCGTTCAGCAGCTTGATGGTCGTTGTTTTGCCCGAGCCGTTCGGGCCGAGCAGACCGATAAACTGTCCGCGGCCGAGCGTCAGATTCAGATTATTAAGCGCGGTCTTTTTACCGTAGTTTTTTGTCAATCCCTGACAGATAACCAGTTCGTTGTTATCCATTCTTTTTTTCCTCCCCACTGCGTTTCTCCAGAAGCGCCACAATGTCCTGCTCGGTAAAGCCAAGCTGGCTCATGCCGGACAGAAATTCCGTGATGCGCTCTCCCGCGATTTGCTCTCTTACCTTACCAATCATTTCTCTGTCCTCCGTTACATAGCGTCCGCTCGTGCGGTTGGTGAACATCAGGCCCTCGCGCTCCATTTCCGCAAGCGCGCGCTGCATGGTGTTCGGGTTGACACCCGCCTGAGCCGCCAGCTCGCGCACCGGCGGTACCTTTTCACCCGCCGCAAGCTGTCCGCTGACGATCTGCTCGGTCAGCTTTTCCACAAGCTGTTGATAGATCGGACGATCCCCCCGCAATTCCCATTGCATAAGCTCTCTCCTTTCGTTTTATTGTATTATGATAATAATACAAATATACAGATTTGTCAAGACCTGTTTATAAATATTTTTCCGGTGCAAATTGAGAATTGAAAATGGAGAATGGAGAATTATTATGATGGGCGAATCGGTGTTTAATAATTGAATTTATGAAAATCGAAACCAAATTCACATTTTACAACATCGGCATTATCTCACGATAGGTATTCGTAGGGTGCGCCAAGGTGAATTGCCCGAAGGGCAAGAGAAGGTGCCCTGGGGTACGACCTCGGCGCATCGTATCAAACGGTTGGTACAATTTATCCCGTAGGGGCGAACAGTGTTCGCCCACACACGACCAACGATAACGCCGATTTCGGGCGCACACTGTGCGCCCCTACGGTTATGCGTGTGCAGATAATTTACACGGCGGGGCACCCCAGGGTGGCTTCTCTTGCCCTTACGGGCAATTCACCTTCTGAGGGCACCCCGCCCTACAGTATAATATTGTATTATGGTATGTTGGTTAAACCATTGGATAAAATGTATCCCGTAGGGTGCGACGACCTCGGCGCACCGTATCAAACGGTTGGTACAATCTGTATTTGGATACGTGCCCATTTAACCATATCGTGGGCGGCCAATGACCGCCCCTACGGGATAACCGTTGCAGATGAATTTACATGCGGTGCGCCGGGGTCGTACCCCAGGGCACCTTCTCTTGCCCTTCGGGCAATTCACCTTGGCGCACCCTACGGTAAATATTGTGCAAGTGATAAAATTTGTACCACAAAATCAAATGCAAACGATATGCACCCGATAAAAAACGGAGAACGGAAAACCCTTACGGTAATTCTCCATTCTCCATTTTCCATTCTCAATTTTTCTCGATGTCTCGAAACACGTTCGGCAAATAAAGCTCATGCTTCGGAATCTTCTCCCACGAAAACGCTTTCACGAGTTCCTTCGCGGCAACCGGCTCTGCGGTGTCGGTCAGTCCTGCGGCGCAGGCAAGTGCGCCGATGACCTGCTCAGGTGTGAATTTCTCCCGCAGAAGGCCGAGGTCGAGGTCCTCATCGCGCTTGGACAGGCGGCGCCCGTCATGGTCGCACAGCAGCGGGATATGAATGAATTTCGGCGGTGTGAAGCCGAACAGCTCATACAGCCAGATCTGGCGCGGCGTACTGCCGATGAGATCGTGCCCGCGCACGACCTCGGTCACGCCGGACAGGCCGTCATCCACCACGACCGCCAGCTGATATGCGAACACACCGTCCGACCGCCGGATGATGAAGTCGCCGCACTCCTCGGTGAGCGTTTCGGTATACTCGCCGTACACGCCGTCCGTGAATGTGATAGTGCGCTCGGGCACGCGCACGCGCGTTGCAGGCGCACGCTTTCTGCGCTTTTCGGCCACTTGCTCGGGTGTTAAATCGCGGCAGGTTCCGGCGTAGACCACCCTGCCGTCCGACAGGTGCGGCGCGCTTGCGGCGTGCAGGGCCGCTCTCGAGCAGAAACACGGGTACAGCAGACCTTTTTCGCGCAGAATCGCCTCGTATTTCTCGTAAACAGTCGTGCGCTCGGACTGATACGGGATTTCGCCGTCCCAGTCTAACCCTAACCACCGCAGGTCGTCGATGATAAGCTCCGCGAAGCTGCGCGGACAGCGCATTTCGTCCAAATCCTCAATCCGCAGCAGAAATCCGCCGTTCTGCTGCCGCGCACTCAGCCATGCCAGCAGCGCGCACAGCACGTTGCCGAGGTGCATGCGGCCGCTCGGACTGGGTGCAAAACGTCCGATGGTGTGCATGTTTTTCACTCCTTATTGCTTTTTCTTCTTGGATTTCGGTGCCGGAAGTTCGTCATACATGGCACGCAGCAGCTTCTGCAGGAGGGCGGCATCGTCGGTTTTCGTCACCCGCAGCATGGGTTTTGCGCCGTCGTACGGAAATTCATAAGGCGCATCCGGAAGGCAGCTTATCGCAGCTTTGACCGGCTTGACCAGCAGGCGGTTATCATAAATTCCGCCGACGATTTTGCCGTTGTAGTAGAGTATGTACTCCCCCATCATGGCTCGATGCGTTACGCCGTCCAGTCCGGACAGGCGGTCTAATATTTTCGCAAGAAATTCCTTTGTGGTCGCCATTATCGTCCTCTTTTCCACGGTTTCCCCGTCACATAGCCTTTTTGATACCAGTATTCGTCGTCAACCGGATTCATTTTGCGCTTTTTATGGAACAGGCGGTATATATAAAACAATCCCTTGACCTTCGCGCACGGCGTGACATTTCCGGCATTTTTCTGAATGGCAGAAACCGTTTTCTCTACCTTTTGCTCGATTTTGTGCATGAAATTCTCGGGCATGCTGCTCCAGTCGTATCCCCAGACAGCCTGCGTGATAACGTGTGTGCGGCCGACGCCCCAGTAGTTCATGCTGTCGCGCAAATCCCGGACGGTGGATTGCATGCCGCCGCCCGCCGCGGTCGTGATGATGAGCGCCTGCTTGCACATCAGCGACAGGTCTGGACGGTGTACCAGCCAGCGGTACCCAAAGTGGTCGAGCAGGGTCTTGACCTGCCCCGGAATGTGGTAAACGTAGGTCGGCGCACAGAAAACGATCAGCTCGGAGTCGTCAATCGCGGCGATGAGCTTCTGCATATATTCGTGCCCGCCGCACTGGTCCTCGCGGCCGTTCATGCATGCATAGCAGCCCGCGCAGACATGCGGCATGTCCTGCGGCAGATAAAATTCGTGCAGCGTGCCGCCCGAAAGCAGGCGGTCGAGCACCATCCGTGCAATGCCGTAGGTGGACGATTTGGTTTTCCGTTTGTGCGGATAGATTATGGTTATGTTCATAGTGAACATCCTTTCTTGTGTAGAACAAATGACAGGATTAGGGATTTCCGTTTTGTGAGCGAACACTGTTCGCCCCTGCGGTTGCACATGTGCAGATAATTGACGAGTGACACGCTCTCCGCTCTCACGCATCCTCCTGCCTTAAACTCCTGCCTTGTAATATTACCACATTCACCCTATGCTTTACAACTCCCCTGCTCTCTTGTATAATGTAGGCAAACGAGGTGACGCACATGAAAAAACGAATGCTTGCGCTGCTGCTGGGTCTGCTCTGCGCCGGACTGACGGCCTGCGGCAGCACGGACACCGCCGCAAAGGACGAAACGCCGTCCGCGCCGTCCGTCGAGCAGCCCGAGCCGGAACCCACGCCGGAGGAGGTTCGCCGGACGGCGGCGGAGCAGTATGCGGACGGTCTGACGCTCGAGGAGCAGGTCGCGCAGATGTTCTTCGTGCGCTGTCCGGAGACCGACGCGGCGGCGCTGACGGCGCAGTACGACATCGGCGGCTATCTGCTGTTTGCGCGCGATTTTGACGGCCAGACCAAAGAATCCGTCGCAAATACCATCGCAGCCTACCAGAA
>PPYF01188458.1_pt1 | contig 13798 bp, 9 predicted proteins | sample 1559871 | NCBI WGS metagenome assembly PPYF01 (sample SAMN08240021, study PRJNA423297) | Human gut metagenome, whole genome shotgun sequencing project. | reverse complement strand
GTATTAAAACGATTAATTTTAGGTGGATATATTAGTACAAAAGGTATTGTGATTTTAGATGAGCCCGAAATACATCTTCATCCAGAATGGCAACTAGTATTAGCTGAATTGATTATATTATTACAAAAAGAGTTTAGTTTGCATATTCTTATAACTACACATAGTCCATATTTTTTAAATGCAATAGAGGTATATGTTGCTAAACATAATATTAATAATAAATGCAAATATTACTTGTCAAAATTTGTAGAAGATAGTGAGAGTGTTACATTTGATGATGTAAGTAATGAGATCGATTTAATTTATAAAAAGTTAGTAAAACCATTGCAGAAACTTGAAAACTTGAGGTATAGATTATGACAGATTCCTTTGTTGGATATGGCTCATGTTTAAAAAGCTTAAAAGAAACATCAAAAGATACAGCCAATCAGAAATACATGACAAATTGTGAAACTCTAGTGTTCGACTTTGACTCTATTAAGCAAGAATATACTAGGTGTTTATCTAAGTCGTATACAGTATGTAAATCTTGTGATGCATTGAAGTGGGATGAAAGGCATAAATTTTTGATTGAGTTTAAAAATGGGAATTTTAGTAATAAAGAAATTAAAGATAAGATTCAGGCTTCTCTTTTGTTATTATGTGATATTGTTGATACTAATATAAGTAAAACTCGTGAGGAATTAGACTTCATATTGGTATATGATAAAGATTCAAAACCATTAAGCGATGATGAAAATGCATTAATAGTTCAAGAATCTTCCAGTAGAGTAGAAATAGGACAAATATTAGGTGGGTTGGCACATACCCCTTTAGTAAGATTTGATCTGGAACAATATAAGGGGTTTTATTTTAAGTGTGTATTCACATTAACTGGGGAGGAATTTGAGACCTGGATCCAAAAAAATTTTGTATCGTGAGTCCCAGTGAAATGATTATCACAGCATTTAATATTATTATATTTGTTGTACTATTTTTATGATTCGTCTAAAAAGAGATAAGATAAGTATCATTATATATTTTGATTAGATTGTTATTATAATATGAGTGGCAAGTATTTCAATATTTATTAGCTTTTCTATAGAAAGGAGCTCGTATGAGTAGAATTGGTTTCTCGCGAACTCAGATTTTAATTCTCGTCAGCGTTTGGCTAACGTTTTTGATTAGCTTTGTTATGCGTCTATCTTGGGCGTCATTGATGCCGATTGTCAATGAAGCATTGAATTTTACGCCACAAATGGGGACGGCCTATTTATCCGCCTTTTACATGGGCTATGCCATCATGGTATTACCAGGTGGTATCTTAGCGGATAGAATCGGTTATCGTTATACTATATTGGTTAGCTTGCTCGCCATGGCAGTCATCACCGCATTGATGAGTACCATTGATAATTATACCTATGGATGGGTGTTGCGTTTCTTATTAGGTATCGTATCCGGTCCTGTACAGGCCTCTTGCTTGAGTGCCATTGGGGATTACTTTGGTCCTAATCAACGTGGCGCAGCCGTTGGTATTTTCATGTCTTGTACATCGCTTGGGGTGGCGACTGTAAATTTATATGCCCCTTATGTGGCAACGAATTATGGTTGGCAAAATGCATTCCTCTTAACTGCTTTGTTGCCAGTTATTATCTTTATACTCAGCTACTTTACAGTTCGTAAGCCAAGTGCTGAAATCCTAGCTCAACGTGAAGCGGAGGCTCATGTCGAAGCGGTTCCTGTAGGTGACAAGCCATCCATAAAGGAAAACTTGATTCACGTGTTAAAAAATCGCAATATTCGTTGCCTTGCGTTTGCTGGCTTTTTCGCTACCGGTGCTACATGGGCGGTGGCTCAATGGTCAAACTTGTACATGGTAAAACAACTAGGTGTTAACGCCATCTATGCAGGTCATGTTATGTCCGCTTTTGGCTTGGCTGCACTTATTGCAAAGCCAACCATCGGTATTTTATCCGATATTTTGCCGATTAAGAAAAATCATTTAACAGCACTCGTTATGTTCTTATTTGGACCGGCCTTAATACTCTTTGCGAGCACCACAAACCCAGATATGCTCTTTATTACAGGTCCAATTCTTGGTATTGGCGCATTCATGCACAGTGCGTTGACGAATGCTCTCGTTGTACAATCAGCAGAACCTCACTTGCGAGGTACTACGGCAGGCTTTGTAAACTTATTCAATCAAATCGGCGTTATGTTGGCGCCTATGATTTTAGGTAGTATGCTAACTGCAACAGGTAGCTATAAATCTGCATTGATGACCCTTGCTATTGCACCAGTTATCGGTGCCGTTGCCTTGTTCTTTGTAAGACTAAAAAAATAAATTTCCCTTGTGAAAGCCATAAAACAAACCCTCATCAATAACGATGAGGGTTTTCGTGTTTCTAAATGTTTTTGTAAATAATAATTAATGAGGACCTTGACCACCGCCATGGCCACCATCTCCGCGACCATCGCCATTACGACCGCTGTTGTCACGATTACCATCGTTGCGATGATTATCGCGATTCTTGTTATCTCTAAAATCTTGAGGGCCGGGAGGTCCTTGTCGATCTGGAAGAGCAATATTTTGATTAGATGGTTGGAATTTACCCGTTTGAAGTGCATTTAAATTTGGTGAGAAGCGCCCACGATCACCTAAGCTATCTGAGTTAGGTCCGCCTACATGACCTGGTTGCAAGCTTGGCTGCATATTAGTTGGAGGTGCTGGAGGTGCTGGTATAACACGATCCATTGGCGTAGAAATAACAGCATCTGTAGGAGGCATGAGACCAAATAATACGGTCCGTGTCTGTTGATCGACTACAGGAGGGAATACTTGAGGTGGAATATATGGATTATCATATGTATAGGTAATCTTTTCCATCTCTTTAGACGTATTATAGATAAATTCCCCAATGCGTTGTGATGGGCTATTTGGCGCCGCCACATGTTGTCCATAATCCTTTGCTAACCGTTGTTGCGGTAATGTATCGATAGGATACCCATTTTCCGCATAGAATGTTGGTTTCGATATTTTCCACGCAGTCATCGTTACCGGTGCATTAGGTTGTTGTCTATAAAATGTGAAGTTTGTATCATAGTCTGCAATTACGTTATTTTTAGTGTATAAGCTCAATAGTCGAGCTTGTACCGTTTTATAATTAGAAGCCGTCTGTTTTGTATGAATTGAGCTAAGGTCGACATACATATGCTCGGTATCGCTAGAATACGCTAGCTGATACTGAGTGGGCTTTTGCTCTATTTCGTATTGTGATATGGCAAATCCCGATTGCGAGGTACACAATAGGGTTCCCACGAGAGCTAATAAATATTTCATTATAATTCTCCTCTCCATGTGAAAAAAGTGTACCATGGTGTACTTAAGAATACATGAAAATGAGTAACATATTGTACTTTATACATATATATTTTACAATGTAGATGAATTAATGTACAGGGAGGAATTTATGAATATAATATGTTTTGGAGATAGCATCACCCGTGGATATGATGTGAGAGAAGGTCTCGGCTGGGTTGAACTATGTAGTGCCGCACTACCCGCATATCATATGGAAAATCACGGCATCGATGGACTATCTGTGCAAGGTTTAATCAATTATTTAGAATCCTGGTGTATCGACAAGTCCTATGAGGAGGATCGATATATATGCATTATGTGCGGTACAAATGATATTTTGCAAAATCGCGATAGCGACTACGTATATAACAAACTCATTAAAGCCGCTATCATAGCCGGTGAAAAGGGACATGTTATCCTGGGCCTTGAAACACAAATCGATAGTGAAATGGATGGACTTAATCATGTGGTAGTGGACGTAAACCGTCGTTTACAAGACTATGCCTTAGAACATGGTTTACAAACTATCGATTTTTATACCGTTCTTCATGAAGCCGATCAAATCGGTCAAATTGTATTTGCCGGAGAGGTTCATCCAAATGAGCGAGGCTATCGCTTGATGGCCTATAAGGCATTGGAAACATTTACACGATTATAGTAGAAAAGAGCACGTTCCCGTAGGATGTGCTCTTTTCATTATATGTAGTGCTCGACATACGTCGTACACTGGAGGTCAATTATTTTTGTTTAGATGTTTTGTCAGCTGCAGCGTGTGCAGAAGCTGCGATAGCGTAAGCAGTGCCTTTCACAAGTTCATAAGTTTCACCACTGTTACCAGAAACTGTTACAGCTGCTACCGTATCATCAGTGATGGCGAACATAGCTGTTGCATATGGATGTTGTGCACCATTTGGTACTGTTACCGCGCCGGATTTTACAACGATGAAACGACCATTATTATTGTATACATCGTAGTTAGCAGCTTGTTTTACGCCATCATAGCTTTCATTATAAGCAAACAATGTGGAAACTTCGCCCAATGTTACTTGGCCAGATTGTTGCATAGCGCGTAATTTGGATGCAGCTACGGATGTAGGTTGTGTCATGTTAACAGTAACGCGTAAGGATGTGTTGTTTACGATGGCTTCTGTAATAACATTTGTTGTAAATACATTAGCGATGCCGTTACCAGCACGGTTGTAAGAACTTGCAGTTTTTACTTGGTAACCATTTGTATAAGCTGGTAAATCGAATGTATAAGAACGGCCATTCAACAATACATCAAATGCGTTCAATTGGTTATTTCTGTATGTGGATACATAACCGCTGCCGCTTTTGCTGAAAGTAAGTGTAGCTGGTGCATCTACAGCTTGTTGTTGAGGTGCATTAGGGTTTGGAATTGGATCCATGATTTGCATGCCTACAGCTGTTGTTTGTGGAGCCACGAAGATTGGGTCGCCTAATTCTTTGGAAACAGGCATTTGTTGGCTCATATCACCTGCTGTATAAGGAACAGCTGGCAATGGGGAATAGTTAGGGCGCGGAGGCATTGCTACATAGCTTGCTTGTGCAACAGGTGCACTGTTTACAGGTGTGTATTCATATTGAGCTTGTTCTGCTGCAGCACGTTCATAAGCGCGTGCATTTGCATCCATAGATGCGGCAAATGCAGAGAAAGAAACTGTTGTTGCTGCCAATACGGCAAATACCGTTGCAATTCGTTTTGTATTCATAATAAAGACTCCTAATCTCACATTTTTACAAATAACACTTCATCTAGGTTTCATTATACATGATGAATGCCAATATGTAAATAAAATATAAACAAATTTAACTTTTTTAATTTTTGTAAACAGAATAAGGTAAAAATGAGAATTTGTCAAATACAATTTTGATATTCCATGGTGTACAATAGTATATATATTTATATGTCGTATAAAGTATCCGTGCTATATATTTTATTTTAGGGATGATGAAATATAAGCAGAATTACTAAATATAAGCATTGTTGTGGGAGGTAGTATGAGTATTACCATGTATTATGGTCGCGCTGGTTCCGGTAAGACCCGTGCCGTATATGAGCGCATTCGGCAGGTTATCACCGAATGTCCAGGTGACCCTATTATTTTGCTCGTTCCAGAGCCAGCCACCTATCGCGTGGAACGGGAACTTGCGGAATTTATGCCTCAAGGAGGCTTTACGACGGTCCGCGTCGTTGGCTTTGGCCGATTGGCCTATCAGATATATCAATCGATAGGCAATGTAAAGGCTCAGCAACAGAGTATATCTCAATTGGGTAGAACCATGTTGCTAAGCCTTGTGATGAAACGAAAAGGGGCTGAATTAGGCCTGTTGTCGCAAGCCGCTAAACGGCCAGAGTTTTCAGCGGTATTGCAAGGTTTATTTTCCGAGTTTCGCTCATTTCGCATTGGACCTGATGAATTAGAATCTGGTGCACAGCGCGTATCAAATGGTGTATTACAGAAAAAACTACAGGAATTGGCACTATGCATGTCGGCCTACGAAGAGGAATTGCAGCTTCATGGGCAAATTGATGGGGACCCTATCATGGACCTTGTTCATGCATTGCCACAGTCTCCATTGATGGAAAACTGTCATGTCTTTGTCGATGGATTCCACTGGTTTACACCGGTTCACTTTGAGCTGTTATATATGTTCTTTGATCTTGCTGTAGAATCGGTAATCACCGTCGATTTACCAGCTGATCCTAAACGTATATTGGCTAATAAAGGTCGTCATGGCATCTTTAATCGCTCCGTTGAAATCTTGGAAAATCTCCATAAGGAATATGGAACGAAATTGTCCTTTCAGTCTTTTACAGGGCATAGAGGGACCCCTGTGTTGCAATCTTTAGAGGAAAATTTCTTTCACGGTAAGCACAATACTACGGATGAACATATACCGCTTGTAAGTGCCTATAATCGAGAACGCGAAGCGGATTGGGTGGCTCGTGATATTCTTTCCTATATTGAAAGCAGTCCTAATGCGCGCTATCGCGATATATGTATTATGCTGCGTGAATCCGAAACCTATGGCGATACGTTGGAAAAGGTATTTACTCGCTATGGAATACCTCATTTTGGAGACCGTCAACGACCTATGAACAATCATCCGCTCGGAGAATTGATGACGGATTTGCTTGGCATTGTTAAGCATAGTTATAGTCGTGACATCATGTTTCGTTTATTGAAAACGGATTTGACACCTCTTACTCGCGAGGCCGTAGATGAATTAGAAAACTACGTGCTCGAATTTGGTATTGATCATCTACAGTGGGAACGAGATAATTGGTCCTATATGCGCCGCGTAGCGGGGCTTTCAGACGAAGAACAACCGGACGCACCGAGACATGCGCACGTGAATGCATCGAGACAGGCTATCATGGATATTTTGATACCTTGGTTTGATTTTGCTACGTCTAGCGATGCGCATACAGGGGCGGAATGGTGTAAACATATCTACAGAGTCCTCGAAGAATTACAAGTGCCTCAACGCCTCTATGAATGGTCCTTAGAGGCTGAACGAGATGGCGATTTAGAATCCAAGGCCAGTCACGAGCAAATGTACAATGCGGGCATTGGATTCCTCGATGAAATGATGGTCCTCACCGATACGGAAACATTGACGTTAGATGAAATGATAGCCCTCTTAGAAGAGGCCCTCGACAATGTTCATTACTCCATGATTCCTCCGTCCCTCGATCATGTAGCGATTACAACCATAGAACGGGCGTACAGCCAATCGTGGCCTAGGGTCTATGTGATGGGGCTTAATCAAGGGGTGTTCCCACAAAACATGGGCGATGAAGGTTTGATCAAGGATAGAGAACGGGAAGCATTGGCTGAGGCGGGCATCGTTCTTGCGGAAGGCGCCTTGCCGAAGGCGTTTAATGAAAATTTCCTTCTCTATTTAGCGATGACGCGGGCCGAGCAGCATTTAACCATATCCTATGCAGGTTCCAATGATGAAGGGGAAGGACTTGAAAGTTCCCTCGTCATTAAACGATTACAATCCCTCGGTTTCTGTACGTCCCCTATAGAGGTTCCTTTTACCATTCAAGACGGCACAGAAGATGAATACTTATGGCGTCCATACCAAAGTCTATCTCTATTATCTGAACGTTGGGGCGCTTTGTTTAGCGGCGTACCTGTGTCACCATTATGGTGGGGCCTCTATAACTGGGCTCGCCATGATGGGGCCTACAGACCACGCTTAGAGGACGTAAGCCGTGGTATTCGCGACAATAATGATGTACCTGTTATTGCGCCGGAGTTAGTAACTGGTCTGTTCCTCAAACGGGGCTATATGTCTGGGTCGGTAACGCGCCTTGAAAAATATCGTCAATGTCCGTTTAAATTCTATGCTCAATATGGCTTGAAATTAGAGCCTCGCAAGGTTCGTTCCTTTGGGGCTCCTGAAATTGGTACCTTTTTACATGCCAATTTGGAGCGGTTGGGAACGCAACTATTATCCGAGCATAAGCAATGGCGTGATTTGGATGAAACGGCGCAACAAGAATTATGTGCTCGCGTAGCAGCGGATATATTAGAAGAAAACCGTTATGATGAGGATGAAAAGACAGCCTATGATAAGGCTATTGAAGAGCGCGTTGTGAGAACATTACAGAAAACGGTATCGCGCCTTGTTGACTGGTCTAGCCGGTCCTCCTTTGATACGATGTATTTAGAACAGGATTTTGGACGTCCCAATGGATGGGACTCTATTAAGGTATCCCTTGGAGATGACCGTTATTTACGTTTAGTAGGGCAAATTGACCGTATTGATGAATATAATCGCGATGGTCATACGTACGGCATGGTTATCGACTATAAATCGGGTAGTACATCGGTTAATGCACAAGAAATCTATTATGGCCTAAAATTACAATTGATGACCTATCTGTTGGCATTAGAATCGGCTTATAAGAAACACCATGATCAACCGATGACACCGGCCGCTGTGGTGTATACATATGTAAAAAATCCACGAACGCCAGCGGGTGAGCCTGTGTCCTATGAAGAGGCCAAAGCCTTGGCGGATACAAATGGGGCCCTTAATAATAAGGGGTATTTTACAGATGATATCGACATGTTGGAAAAGATGGATAAAAATTTGCTCACCTATAAGAGCAAGGGCCCTTATGTGCCCGTTCGTATTACGGGAAAGGGATCCATTCATTCTGGGGATATGAAAATTGTTAAATCCTCCGGAGACTTTGATATTATGTGCCGCTATACGAAATCGATTATGGCGGACACCGGCTCTGCCATCGGTAAGGGAGAATTCCCCATTGCTCCCTATCAGTTGAATAAGGCCATTCCTTGTTCCTACTGCGATTACAAGACCGTGTGTCGCTTTGATAATGAGCGCAATCAATACAATTATTTGAGTGCTTTAAATGAGGCGAATGCCCTTGAAAAAATGCGCGATGCCCTCAATGGTTCATCGAATTCGGCAGAGTCTAACGATAGTTTTTGTGAAAGTTCTAATACCGATAGTTCTATGACAGGAGGTGACGATAATGGGCGTTAAATGGACACCGGAGCAGGAATCTGCCATCATGTCCCCGAAGGATAGTAATCTAGGGGCTCAAACCTTGCTCGTCGCCGCTGCTGCTGGTTCTGGTAAAACGGCGGTTCTTGTAGAGCGTATTATTACGCGGTTGAAAGATATGGAGAATCCTTTATCCGTACAAGAATTGATGGTCGTTACCTTTACGAAGGCCGCTGCCGCTGAAATGAGCGCTCGTATTGGCGTCGCCTTAGCTAAGGCCATGGAATCCACCGATGATAAAGCGTTACAAGCGCGCCTAGAGCGACAGCTTAATCTATTGCCATCGGCACATATTTCGACATTGCACTCCTTCTGTCAGTGGGTGATTCGCTCTTATTTTTATAAACTCGATATACCTCCGACGGCCCGCATCGGCAACGAAGCGGAAATGGCCCTCTTAAAACAAGAGGTGTTAGAGAACCTTTTGAAAGAGGCTTATGAACATAATACGTATGGTATTTTTGACCTATCTGATTTCTTTAGCGATGATAAATCTGATGCAGGATTGCAAGATAAGGTGCTCAGCCTCTATGAATTTGCCATGTCTCAATCGAATCCTGACGGGTGGATGCGCCATGCCGTAGAACCATATAAGGCCGCTCAAGAGCAGGATTTACGAGATACCTTATGGGGCCGTGCTATGTGGGACGACCAACAGACAGAAATCGACCGCATTGCAGACCGCATCGAACAGATGGAACCTTTACTTGAAAGTCCTGTAGGACCTAAGAAATGGGACAAGGTGTACCAAGAACAATTAGCCGCATTAGCCCAATTAAAAGGGGCACAGACTTGGTCCGATATGGTCGATGTATGCCGTAACTTAGATACCTTTACAAAAGCAAGTTTTACAAGCCTTGGCAAAGCCTTAGAAAAGGGAGAAGTCGATGGTGCGTTAGCAGACGAATTTAAATCGCTAGGCTCTCAAAACAAGGATAGTTTAAAGGGCATGAAAAACGGTCTATTTCATATTGATGAATCCGTTCTGCAACAGCAATTTAAAGACCAATATCCGCTCATTCATAACCTTGTAGAATTGACTATCGCCTTTCACAAAGCCTATGATGAGGCTAAAAAAGAGCAAGGCATCATGGACTTTAGCGATTTGGAACATCTCTGTTTGGCACTCCTTGTGGAACCAGGTACAGAAGATGATCCTCAACCATCCGAAGTGGCCCTTGAGTTACAGGATACGTTCAAAGAAATCATGGTAGACGAATACCAAGATACGAATGGTGTACAAGAAACTATTATCAACCTCATTTCCCGCGTGGATAATCGTTTTTATGTAGGCGATGTGAAGCAAGCCATTTATAGTTTCCGTATGGCGGATAGTTCGTTATTTATGAACAAGTACAATACGTATGGGCTCATGAATGATGCCGTAGAGCGCCGCATTGATTTGGCGAAGAATTTCCGGTCTCACGAAAATATTTTGACTACTACGAATTTTATTTTCTACCAAATTATGACCCAAGAGGCAGCGGAGCTTGATTATGGCGAAAAAGAATCGCTTATACCGGGCCGTATCGTAGAAGAGGCTCCATCCGATTGGGTGGGCGGCGCTGTAGAATTACATCTCTTGGATACGAGCGATACGAATCGTTCTGATGAAACCGATGGTGATTCCGAAACCGCAGGCGATGAACCGGAGAACAATGAGCGAGAACTGGATTTTATCATCCAAAAAATCAAGGAATTACATGCCTCGAAGAAACAGGTGCAAAATGCGGATGGCTCGTTCCACCAAATTCAATGGCGCGACTTTGCCGTATTGCGTAGGTCCCTTGCTGGGTGGGGTACACGGGCAGTAGCAGCTATGCGTCAAGCCGGTATTCCAGCCGTTGTTAATGAACGAGATGGCTATTTTGAAGCGCAAGAAATCCAATTGCTCTTATCCTTGTTACAAATCATCGACAATCCTGAGCAGGATTTGCCGATGGCCGCCGTATTGCATTCAGGACTTGTAGGGCTTGATGCCAATGAACTCGGTGCATTGCGCCTTACCGGGGACGGATCTTTATGGTCTGTTATGCCTCTCTATACAGAACAGGCTCAAGATGAACGTTTGCTCCAATTCATTGCTCATATCGAGCGTTGGCGCACATTATCTCGCCGTCATGGTGTAGCTGATTTGTTGTGGGATGTTTACGAAACATTGGACTACGTGAACTACGTAGGCGCCATGCCGAATGGCCTCGTGCGTCGCGCCAATGTGATGGCCCTCTATGAACGGGCTAAGGGATTTGAATCCTCCGGATTCCGAGGGCTCTTTAGGTTCCTTCGCTTTGTTGAAAGCTTACGCGATAGCAATCAAGATATGGCCGTTGCCAATGTAGTTACCGAAGCAGATGACGTAGTGCGCCTTATGACCATCCACAAAAGTAAGGGCCTTGAATTCCCTGTTGTATTCCTGTCTGGCGTACAAAAGAAGTTCAATACCATGGACTTTAATTCTCCGTTATTAGTCGATAAAAATGGCGGTATCGGATTAAAGGGCTACTACCCAGACATTCGCGTATCCTATCCGTCCATGCCGTGGCTCTATTGTAAATCCATCAAATCGGATGCTATGAAAGCCGAAGAACAGCGTATCCTCTACGTTGCATTGACACGAGCACGGGATAAACTATTCTTGACCGGATATATTAACAAGGAAATCAAAAAGGAAAAGGGCGTTGGCGCTCATATAAAACATGCGGCCTTGACGCAGACCCAAGCATTAGGTGCCGATCTAATCAAAGCTGGTAATTCCTATTTGCATTGGCTACTCATCGCCTTCGCCCGTCATCTAGATGGGGGTGCACCACTTCGCAATATCATTGAACTCGAAGGAGAAACAAATTTTGACTTGCTCGACCGTCAATGTCAGGTAAAGGTAGAGATTCATGATGGTTCTCTTTATGGAGATTTAGATTACAAGGCGGATGTGGATGAAACGACTATCAATACGGTTCGCGTATTAGGTAAGGTGAATGATGTAGAATTGCCAGAGGAAATCGTACAGCGCTTTGCTTTCACCTATCCAAATCTTGTAGCCGCCAAGACGACGGCTAAGATTTCTGTTAGTGAATTGAAACGGCGATTTGCTGAACGTGATGCGGAGGCCGTATCGGCTACAGATGTATCAATGCAACAGAAACCAGTAATATCCTGTGATATAACTGAGGATACGACTGGTGAGAATGCCATATTAGATACAAGCATTCCTACTATTAGTGGAACGGAGCTAGCCGATTCCGTATTTGGTCGTAAACCACTGGCTATTGCAGTAGCTGATGAGGTCGTAACGGGTGCGCAATGGGGGACATTGATGCATGAAGCGATGCAATGGCTACCTGTTAAAAAGTATACACAAAAATCCATGACAGATATGCTCAATTCATTGCAAGCAGAAGGTAAATTTAGTGATGAGGAACGCAGTCTATTAAGTGATCGTAGCTTATATGGATTCTTTAACTCTGATCTTGGCCAGCGTCTCATTGCATCAAAACGAGTGGAACGAGAATTGCCATTTAGCATGCTCTTTGACGGCAATCGGGTATATCCTGATGTAGAGAACGGTGAGCGCCTATTCTTACAAGGTATCATCGATACGGCTTTTGTAGAAGATGATCAATGGGTCCTCGTGGACTATAAGACGGACCGCGTTAAGAGTGGAGATGAGCTTATCCGTCGCTATAAAATACAAATGGACCTCTACAAAGAGGCCCTAGAACGATTGACAAATATGCCTGTGAAAGCAAGTTATATTTATAGCTTCCGCTTACATGAAGCGGTTCTATTGTAAGCCTATATAAGACAATCGACTTAGCATAATACGAACCCCCTTTACTGGTTTGCCAGCAAAGGGGGTTCGTATCGCTTAGAGAAGCGGTTTTTTCTTTTGATGTTTTGTCGGTGCAAATACTTTGAGGACCCGTGGTAATACCTCAAGGTCTACAGGCATATAAGGACCTGCGTCACCATCCATGTTGGTTGGTAAATTATCTATATTGCTCAATAATTCGATATGAGCTTTTTTGACTGTTAATGTCGTTGTATTGCTAGAGTTGTAGATGGCGCCACTTAGGATAAGCGGTAGAACCTTGAAGATGTCGAGGATAAAGTATTCCTTAAAAATAACGAGGCGCATATACCCATCATCTACGGAAGCCTCTGGCATAAAGCGTTCAAAACTAGACACTACATTGGTAAGTAGAGCCAGTACAAGAGGAGATTTACAGATGAAATCATCATCTTCCGTTTGAATGCGGTATGTATAGTCCTTTGTAGTGAAGAGGGCTTGACCGGCGCGCAAGAAGTAGGCCAATGGACCTAAGATGCGCTTTTCCTTTGGCGTTACCTCTTCGATAACCTTTGGAATGACACCGGCTGCAATGTTATTGCAGAAGTATTTATCGTTGCAGCGACCAATATCGATGGAGCGAACTTGGTTGATATCGAGGCGGCGAATTGCCTCTAATGGTCGTTGTGGAATGCCGAGTGCACGGGCCATATCGTTGACGGTTCCTACCGGAATAAAGCCAAAGGTTGCTTTGAAACCACCTTGAGCGATACCATTTACCGTTTCATTAACGGTACCATCGCCACCCATGCAGAAAACGGCGTCAAAACCATCTTCACAAGCGGCCTTTGCAAAACGGGTTGCATCGTCGGCACCGGTGGTAAATTTAACTTCAATTGTGTCAAAAAGGGTGCTCAATTTCCACTGTAAATCAAGGGCGTATCGGCGTGCTGCACCGCCGCCAGATACAGGGTTAATGATAACCAAACAACGACTCATAGGGGTAACTTCCTCACTTTTTAACTGTGACTATCTTGAAATTGACAGTCATATGTACGGGACTTATAATTATAGGGTATACAATTATTATATATATG
>PPYF01268535.1_pt1 | contig 13807 bp, 10 predicted proteins | sample 1559871 | NCBI WGS metagenome assembly PPYF01 (sample SAMN08240021, study PRJNA423297) | Human gut metagenome, whole genome shotgun sequencing project. | reverse complement strand
ATGATATCCCCCACGCCCCCGGCCCACTGGGCGCCGGAAAGGGTCTCGTTGTCACAGCTTGCCCGCAGGGTGATCTTGTCCCCCACGGCGAAGGTCTCGTAATTGAAGTGATAGCCGGAGGCATCGTCGGCGGTGAGGACATACTCGTCCTCCCCGATGTCCAGGGGATAGCTGGACTGAAGCATCTCCGTCACTTGAAGGGTCAGGTCGGTGTTCAGGGCCAGCTTGGCCCCCTCGCTGCCGTCCACCAGCTTCATGCGCACATACCAGCCGGAGGTGGAGGTGCGGGTGGACACGGTGGAGAAGTGCCGGTTCATTAAGTACATGCCCCCGGTGGCCGCCCGGACCTTGTTCAGGTGGTGGGGGTGGAGCTGGGTGCCGTTTGCCTGGTTGGTCAGGGTCAGCTGGATCTTGGGGTTTTCCACCAGCTCTACCTTGCCGTCGGTGACGGTCATGGCCGCCTCGTTCTCCGGGCTGGACTGATAGTCCCCGTCCTCAATGACGATGCCCATGGGCACGCCGGTGGAGGTGGCGAAAAAGTCGGTGTTGATGGCCCCCAGCACGTGATAGCCCAGGCTCTCCGCCCGGCTGACCGCCTTGTTGATGGTGGCCGCACCGTACACCGTGCCCGCCGACTGCAGCAGGATGGGACGGGCCGCCGCCCCGGGCTCCAGCTCCAGGGAGAAGCTCTCCACCCGGCTGCCGTTGTTGGCCGTCACCGTGTTCTGATAGCTCAGTCCGCTGACCAGCTGTGTGCTGGTCTGTATCTTTTTGTCCCCTGCGGCGGCAAGGGCGCTGGGGATGGACAGCACCACCGCCAGGGCCAGTGCCGTCACCCGCCGCAGCAGGCCGATCTTTGTGCTTGTTTTCATGCTCGCTCCTTTTTGTATCCGGGCGGCGTTTCCGCCCTTTTGCGGTTCCCGGACGCGGTCTGTTCCCGTTCCAAGCCCCCGTGTCCGGGCCGGGAGCCCTGTATTCCCGCACATTATAGCAGGGTTTCCCCGTCTTTTCAACCAAACGCGCGGGAATTTCTCCTGGAATCCTGTGCCGTTCCCCGCAACTGTGAACAAGCTGTGAATGCTCTGCCCCGACAGTTGAAAACGTGCCCGTATTGGTGTACAATAAGTCGATTGCGGCCACTGCCGCCGTCTTTTCAAAACCTCTCCCGAAATCTGAAGGAGGTCGACCCTTGGAGCAACAGTCAAATAACGCGGCCAAAACCATCAGCGTGGTCATGCTGGTCACCCTGCTGGGCAAGGTCATGGGCCTTTACCGGGACCGCCTGCTGGCCATCCACTACAGCGTGGGGGTAGAGGCCAACGCCTTTTTCACCGCCAGCCGCATCCCCCGGGTGTTTTTCGATGCGGTGTTCGCCTCGGCCATCGCCGCATGCTTTATCCCCGTGTTCAGCGAGTTTTTAGAGAAAAAGGGCCGGAAGGAGGCCTTTCGCTTTGCCGGGAACTTTATCACCGTTATGGCCCTGCTCACCGGGGCCCTCACCCTGATCGGGATGCTGTTCCCCCAGGCCCTGGTGGCCCTGTTTGCCGACTATGCCGACCCGGCCACCACCGCCCTGGCCGCCTCTCTCACCCGGGTCATGTTCCCCACGGTGCTCTTCTCCGGGGTGGCCTTCTCCCTGGTGGGCGTTTTGCAGGCCCAGGACCGGTTCACCGCCCCGGCGCTGATGTCGGCGGCCTCCAACCTGGTCATCATCGTCTATTTTCTCTTCTTCGACCACACCTTCGGCATCTACGGTCTGGCCGGGGCCTATCTGCTGGGCTGGCTGCTCCAGGGGCTGATCCAGCTGCCCTCCCTCAAGGCCACGGGCTATCGGTTCCGGCCCATGTGCGCCATCAACAGCGAGGGGATGCGCAAGGTCTTCGCCCTGATGGGCCCGGTGATGGTGTCCACCTGGGTGCAGCCCATCAACCTGGTCATCAACTCCCGCTTCGGCTCACGGCTGTATGACGGGGCCGGCGTGTCCGCCATGGAGTATTCCAACAACCTGTATCTGGTCATTGCGGGCACCTTCATCCTGTCCATCACCAACGTCATTTTCCCCCGCCTGTCCCGGCTCACCGCCGGGGGCAACGAGAGCGCCTTTCGGGACACCATCCGTCAGACGGTCCACAGCAGTCTCTACTTCGTGCTGCCCATGTCCGCCGGGCTGATGGCGGTTTCCCGGCCCCTCATCTCCTTCTTGTACGGGGGCGGGGAGTTTGACGGCTTTGCCGTGGACATCACCTCCGCCGCCCTGGTCTTTCTGTCCCTGGGCATGGCGGGCTACGCCGTGCAGAACATCCTCAGCCGGGCCTATTTCGCCCGGCAGGACGGGAAAACGCCTCTGGTCGCCGGGGCGGTGTCCATCCTGGTGAACATCGCCCTGTGCATGGCGCTCACCGGGCCCTTCCGGGTGGCGGGGCTGGCCTTCTCTTCGGCGGTGTCCTCCACGGTATACGCCCTGCTCCTGCTGCTGCCCATGCAGCGCCGGGGGGAGGGGGTGCTGGACGGCGGCATGGCCCGGGACCTGTTGAAAATGCTGCTCTCCGCCGCCGCCACCGGTCTGGCCGCCGCCGGGACGCTGTACCTGCTGGGCGGCGTGCTCCCCGGGGGCAAGCTGGGGGAGCTGCTCTGTCTGGGCGGCTGCGCCCTGGTCGGCCTGGCGGTCTATTTCCTGCTCACCCTGGCCCTGGCCGTGCCCGAGGCCAGGCTGGTGGTCTCCCTGGCCCGGGGCAAGGGGGACTGATTTCCCAGTCCCCTTCTTTTGAATTCTAATCCCGGCGGCCCTTCCGCCGCCATGCAAAGTGAGGTCGAGTCATGGAACAAATGAAACAAATTTTAGACGGCAGCTGTCTGTGGCGCCTGCTGTCCGTTCTGTGCCTGTGGTGTGGCCGCCAGTGGCGCAGCAGCCGGGTGGTGCAGTGGTTCCTGCACCCTGCGGGCTGGGTGCCCGGGGCGTCGGAGAACAGCGTGTTCTTCCGCCTGTGGTCCTGGGTGCGGGGCGGTCTGTGCCGGCTGTACAAAGCCCTGCATCTGGACAGGCTGTTCTCCGGCAGCGCCTTTCTCCACACCTGGTTCTGGTGCGCCCTGCCGGTGGTGCTGGCCCCGGTGCTGTGCAAGTTCAGCCCCTCCATTCTGGTGCTGGGCCTGGCCCTTGTGGGCTATGCCAGTCTGCTGCTGGCACTGGTGCGGGACAAAAACCGCACCCTGGCCTGGGCCCCCACCAACCGGTATATCCTGCTGTACGCCGCCGTCTATCTGGCGGGCACCCTGTTCTCCGTCAATCTGAAGACCAGCCTGCTGCCCGGCGTGCTGTCGGTGGCCTTTATCCTGTTTGCCGTGGCGCTGTACAACGCCATTACCACCCGCCGCCAGCTGGATACCCTGCTGGCCCTGGTGGTCACGGTGGGGGCGCTGGTGTCCTTCTACGGCATTTTGCAGTATCTCTTCGGCTGGGGCTATCAGTCGGCGGCCTGGGTGGACAGCGACATGTTCTCCTCCATCCGTTTCCGGGTCCCCGCCACCATGGGCAACCCCAACATGATGGGCCAATATCTGCTGCTGGTCATCCCCGTCGGCGGGGCCAAGCTGCTGTCGGCAAAGGACTGGCCCCGGCGGCTTTACTACCTGGCCTGCTGCGGGGTGATGTGCGTGTGCATGATCCTCACCTTCTCCCGGGGGGCCTGGCTGGGCCTGCTGTTTGCCGGGGCGGTGTTTGCCGTGCTGTGGCACCCCCAGCTGATCTTGCTGGCCCCCTTCGCCCTGGTGGGACTGTACTTCGTCCTGCCGGAGACGGTGATCTCCCGCTTTACCAGCATCGGCAACCTGACAGATAACTCCACGTCTTACCGGGTGTACATCTGGATGGGCACCCTGGCCATGCTCAAGGACTATTGGCTGTGCGGCATCGGCCCGGGGGACGGGGCCTTTAACATGGTCTATCCCGCCTACAGCTACAACGGCATCGTGGCCCCCCACGCCCACAACCTGTTTTTGCAGATCGTGTGCGATGCGGGCATCGCCGCCCTGGGGGTGTTCCTGCTGCTGCTGTTCGTCTATTTCCGCATGCTCTGCTCCGCCATGAGCCGGGAGAAGGACCCGGCCAGCCGACTGCTCCAGATCGCCTTTACTGCCGGGGTGTGCGGTTTCTTGGTCCAGGCCATGACGGACTATTCCTTCTATAACTATCGGGTCATGTTCCTGTTTTGGGCCGTGCTGGCCCTGGGCGCCGCCAGCGCCCGGCGCACGTCCCTGCCGGAAGGGAGGCTTTTTGTATGATCCGCATACTGAACATCATCAGCGACACCAACATCGGCGGCGCAGGCCGGGTGATCTTAAATTACCTGCGCTACGCCGACCGGAACAAGTTCGAGACCCTGGTGGCCATCCCCCGGGGCAGCCTGCTCAAGCCCCTGCTGGAGGAGGCAGAGGTCACCGTGTACGAGGTGGACGGCATGGCAGACTGCTCCTATGCCAGCCAGGACGTGAAGGCCCTTCAGGCCCTCATCCGCCGGGTCAAGCCCGACCTGGTCCACACCCACGGAGCCCTGTCCGGCCGCATCGCCGCCAAGCGCTGCCATGTGCCCGTGGTCTACAGCCGGCACTCCGCCTTTCCCGTCCCCGCCAAGCTGAAATATCCCCCGGGCCGTTGGGTGAATAAGCTGCTCAACGAGCACTATGCCGACCACATCATCGCCGTCAGCCCCGCCACCCGGGACAACCTGACCGAGGGGGGCATCTCCCCCAAGAAGATCACCGTGGTCATGAACGGCGTGGCCCCTGTCTCTCCCATCTCCGACGAGGAGAAGGCCGCCCTGCGCCGGTCTCTCGGCCTGGAGCCGGACGTATTCACCTTTGGCATCCTGGCCCGCATCGAGGACTATAAGGGCCACCTGTATCTGGTGTACGCCGCCAAGCTGCTGAAGGACCGGGGCTATTCCAACTTCCGCATTCTGGTGGCCGGCACCGGCGCCTTCGAGGAGGAGGTCACCCGGGCCGTCACCGAGATGGGGGTGGAGGACGTGGTGCAGATGCTGGGCTTCCGCTCGGACGCCGCCGCCCTGCTGAACATCCTGGACGTGCAGCTCAACGCCTCCTACGGCACCGAGGCCACCAGCATGGCCCTGCTGGAGGGCATGAGCTTGGGATTGCCCACCATCGCCAGCGACTATGGCGGCAACCCCTTCGTCATCACCTCCGGGCAGAACGGCCTGCTGTTCCCCAGCAAGGACAGCGCCGCCCTGGCCGACGCCATGGCCGAGCTGATGGACCACCCGGAAGAGGTAGCCATCATGCGGGAAAAGGCCCTGGAAACCTATCAGTCCCGGTTCACCGGCGAGGTATTCGCCCGGAACACCGAACAAATCTATGAGAATGTCCTGAAAGGAGCATCCAAATGAAGGAGCACAACCAATTCCGTCTGCGGCTGAACCTGTTCGACGGCATCGTCCTGGTGCTGGCCCTGGCCGCCGCCGTCTTTCTGATGTGGCGCTTCACCCGTCCCGCCGCCGCCTCCGGCGACGGGGTGAGCAGCGCCTCGGTGCAGTACACCGTCTGCTTCCAGCGCTGGCCCGCCGGGTCCGCCCAGGCCATCCACCAGGGGGACCAGCTGGCCGACAACATCAAAAATTACAACGTGGGCACCGTGGTCAGCGCCCAGGCCGTCCCCTGCCAGAGCCTGATCCTGGATCAGGTGAACGGGGAATACGTTCTGGCCGACGTGGACGGCTATGAGGACGTGCTGGTCACGGTGGAGTCCCCCTGCACCGTGACTGACGAGGCCGTCACCCTGGGCGGCGGCTACGCCCTGCGGGTAGGGGCCACCATGTACCTCCGGGGCGAGGGCTATATGGCCAGCGGCCCTGTCATCGCCATGGAACGGGAGGGTGTGAGCAAATGAAACTGATGGATAAAAACGGCCGCCTGTTCGGCAAGATCAGCGTCATCGACGTGGTGGTGGTCCTGGTGGTTCTGGTGATGGCCGCCGCCCTGTATGTGAAGAACACCAGCCTGTCCCACACCAGTACCCGGGTGACCAACACCCCCATCACCTATCAGGTGACGGCGTACAACGTCCGGCAGTATGTGGCCGACGCCATTCAGGAGGGGGACCTGGTCTATGACCAGGACTACAGCACCGGCGGCACCCTGGGGGCCATCCAGAGCATTGAGGTCCAGCCCTCCGGCAAGCTCACCGAGCTGTATGACGGCACGGTGGTCAGCGCCCCCGCCCAGGACAGCGTGAACCTGGTCCTGACCATTCAGGGCGAGGGTCTCATCAGCGAGGGCCGCTATCAGCTCAACCGCATCTATGACCTGGGCATCAACGCCTCCCGGAATTTCTACACCCCCTATGCCCAGTTCACCGGCACCGTGACTTCCATCGGCTAAAGCCGGAAAGAGAGGTTTCCTATGAAGATTCTCATGGCCACCATGGGCCTGGACATCGGCGGCGCGGAGACCCACATCGTGGAGCTATCCAAGGAACTGAAAAACCGGGGCCACCAGGTGGCGGTGGTGTCCAACGGGGGCGTGTACGTCCCGGAGATCGAGGCCGCAGGCATCCGGCACTACGCCGCCCCCCTGAACCGCCGGTCTGTGGGCAGTATGCTCCAGGCCCAGCGCATCCTGCGCCAGATCATCGCCCGGGAAAAGCCCGACATCGTCCACGCCCACGCCCGCATCCCCGCCTTTCTGTGCGGCCGGCTGCAAAAGTCCATGGGCTTCGCCTTCGTCACCTCCTGCCACGGGGTGTATCAGGTCAGCGGGGCCCTGCGTCTGCTGTCCAACTGGGGGGAGCGCACCCTGGCCGTGTCCGAGGACATCCGGGACTATCTGATCCGCCAGTATAATGTCCCCCAGGAGCACATCACTCTGACCATCAACGGCATCGACACGGACAAATTCTCCCCCGCCCTCACTGGGGAGACGGTCCGCCGGGAGTTCGACTTGGGAGACGGCCCCGTCATCGCCCACGTCAGCCGCCTGGACCCGGAGACGGTATACACCGCCCGGCAGCTGGTGGAGCTGGCCCCCGCCCTGTGCCGGGACTATCCCGGGCTGCACATCCTCATCGTGGGGGGCGGCGGAGCCTTCGAGCCCCTGAAAGCCCAGGCGGAGGAGGTCAACCGCAAATTGGGCCGGCCCTGCGTCATCCTCACCGGCCCCCGCACCGACGTCAACCAGCTGGTGGCCGCCTGCGGCCTGTTTGTGGGCGTATCCCGGGCGGCGCTGGAGGCCATGGCCGCCTGCAAGCCCGTGGTCCTCTCCGGGGCCCAGGGGCACACCGGCCTGTTCGGCCCGGAGCTTTTGGAGAAGGCGGTGGACACCAACTTCTGCTGCCGCACCGACCCTGTGTCCACCCCGGAGCAGCTCCGGGCCGACATTCTGCGGGCCCTGGCCCTCTCCCCCGACCGGGCCAGGGAGCTGGGGGACTATGGCCGCCGGGTGGTGCAGGAGCGCTACTCCGTCCACCGCATGGCCGACGACTGCCTGGCGGTATACGACCAGGTGCGCCGCCCCTTCCATGTGGTGATGAGCGGCTACTACGGCTTTTCCAACGCCGGGGACGACGCCATTCTGGAGGCCATCCAGCAGGCCATCCACGAGGCCAGCGACCACATCTGCGTCACCGCCCTGTCCAACGACCCGGAGCTCACCCGCAGGCAGTATGGCCTGGAGGCCATCCCCCGGTTCCGGGTGTGGAAGGTTTTCTCCGCCCTGCGCCGGTGCGACGCCCTGCTCTCCGGCGGGGGCAGCCTGCTCCAGGACACCACCTCCACCCGCTCCCTGCTCTATTACCTCACCGTCATCCGCTGCGCCCACCGGCTGGGCAAGCCGGTGATGCTGTATGCCAACGGCATCGGCCCGGTGCGCCGCCCGGCCAACCGCCGCCGGGTGAAGCGGGTGGTGGAGCAGGCCACCCTGATCACCCTGCGGGACCACAGCTCCGCCCGGGAGCTGCAGGACATGGGGGTCACCCGCACCGACCTCCACGTCACCGCCGACCCGGTGTTCCACCTGTCCCCCGCCCCGGAGACCCGGGGGGAGGAGCTGCTGGCCGGGGCAGGCGTGGCCCCCGGCACGCCCTTTGTGGCCGTGTCCGTGCGGGACTGGCCGGACACCGGGGACTTCTGCCGCCAGCTGGCCCAGCTATGCGACCACCTCCACCGGGAATATGGCCTGGCCGTCCTCTTCCTGCTTATGCAGCCCAGCCGGGACCGGGCCACCGCCCAGCAGGTGCAGTCCTTTATGGCAGAGCCCTCCTGTCTGCTGGACACCCCCTGTACCCCCCGGGAGCTGATGGCCGTGCTGGGAAAAGCCAAGCTGTGTCTGGCCATGCGGCTGCACACCCTCATCTTCGCCGCCCGAATGGCCGTGCCCTCCATGGGCCTGGTGTACGACCCCAAGGTGGACAGCTATCTGAAGGAGCTGGACCTGCCAGCCGCCGGACGGGTGGATGCCTTCGACGCCCAGGAGGCCATCCGCCGGGCCGACGCCCTTATGGCCGACTACCCCGCCGTGCTGTCCCGCCTGAAGGACAAATCCGCCGCCATGGCCCGGGCCGCAGGCGAGAACGAACGTCTGCTGCTGGAGATGCTGGAGCAGCACCGGATGCATTGAGCATAAAAAGACATCCCCCGGCTTTGGCCGGGGGATTGACAAACGCTGGAAACCAGGTATAATAAAATCAACAGAAGGGCGCTGCCAACAGACGGGGCCCCTCACACTGTTACAAGAAGTAACCGTTAAGCTGGGGAGCTTTTTAGGCGCTTACTTCTTTTTATGGTTGACCTGGATGATCAGGGCAATGATGTTCACGATCAAGATCCCAAGCTGAAACAGATCGGAATAAGTGACCATTTTCATCACCCCCCTCCCTTGTAGTGGAAGAGGGAACAACATATGAAGTTCGGCCTCCTCCCGAAGAAGGGACCACCGCTTTAGACCTGCCGACAGCGCTTGCATATATAGTATTATATTATGGAAAAATTGGCAATTATTTTTCGACCCCTGACGACAATTCTTGTTCGCCAGGGGCCCTGTTCTTAGCGCTTGTTCTCTTTTACGAAACTGAAACACCCTCCCGTTTTTTCTTAACACCCGTTTTATCAAATCTTTTCTATAATAGGGTGCGTAGAAAACAAACCCCTTGTGTGTGGTATTCGGGAGGTAATCAAACATGGAAAGCAAAGAATATCTGGCTGCAAAGCGCGAATTTTGGAACTGCATCCGCATGGCCCCCTTCTCTCTGCTCCTCTCTCTGTTCTTCGCCTTTACTCAGTGGTGGCCCGAGATGCACCGGTTAAAGGCGCACGCCTGAGCAGTCTCTCTATTGCATCCAGAGGTTCCGGGTCTCTCTCCCCCGGGGCCGTTTTCAAGCCGCTGCCCGCTGTCTGGGCGGCGGCTTTTTTCTGTCCTTTCTTCCCTATTTTCCAAATCTCTCTTGACATTTTAGTGGAAATGGTTTATTATACTTCAATGGTTTAAAGCTGAAAATCAATGAAGCTTCGGGGGCGTTCCCGCTCCTGATAAGAATAAGAAAGGATCGACGTAAGATGCCTATCACCGATCTGTTAGAGCGCAACAGCAAGCTGTATGGCGACGAGATCGCCCTGGTGGAGATCAACCCCGAGGTTCAGGAGGAGCAGCGGGTGACCTGGAAGGAGTATGCCCTGATCCAGCCCACCTCCACCGCCCCCTATCGCCGGGAGATCACCTGGTCCGTCTTTGACGAGAAGGCCAACCGGGTGGCCAATATGCTCCTCAGCCGGGGCATCCGCAAGGGCCAGAAAGTTGCCATCCTGCTGATGAACTGCCTGGAGTGGCTGCCCATCTATTTCGGTATTTTAAAGGCCGGGGCCGTCGCCGTGCCCCTGAACTTCCGCTACACCTCCGACGAGATCGACTACTGCCTGAAGCTGGCTGACGTGGACGTGCTGTTCTTCGGGCCGGAGTTCATCGGCCGCATGGAGGCCATTGCCCCCAAGCTGTCCAAGCAGATGCTGCTTTTATTCGTGGGCGAGACCTGCCCCTCCTTTGCCGAGGACTATCACCGGGCCACCGCCAACTGCTCCAGCGTGGCCCCTAAGATTCTCATTGACGACGAGGACGAGGCCGCCATCTACTACTCCTCCGGCACCACCGGCTTCCCCAAGGCCATTTTGCTCAAGCACCGGGCTCTGCTCCAGTCCGCCCGCATGGAGGCCATCCACCACGCCACCACCCACGACGACGTGTTCCTGTGCATCCCGCCCCTGTACCACACGGGCGCCAAGATGCACTGGTTCGGCTCGCTGTTCACCGGCAGTAAGGCCGTGCTGCTCAAGGGCAACAGCCCCAAGGCCATCCTCCAGGCCGTGTCTCAGGAGCACTGCACCATCGTGTGGCTTCTGGTGCCCTGGGCCCAGGACATTCTGGCCGCTCTGGACCGGGGCGAGCTGAAGCTGGAGGACTATCAGCTGTCCCAGTGGCGGCTGATGCACATCGGGGCCCAGCCCGTTCCCCCTTCCCTCATCAAGCACTGGATGCGCTATTTCCCCCACCACAAATATGACACCAACTATGGCCTGTCCGAGTCCACCGGCCCGGGCTGCGTCCACCTGGGCACCGACAACATCCACAAGGTGGGCGCCATCGGTGTCCCCGGCTACGGCTGGAAGGTGAAGATCGTGGACGAACAGAACCAGCCCGTGAAACAGGGCGACGTGGGCGAGCTGTGCGTAAAGGGCCCCGGCGTAATGGAGTGCTATTACCACGACCCCAAGGCCACCGCCGAGGTGCTCATCGACGGCTGGCTCCACACCGGCGACATGGCCCGTCAGGACGAGGACGGCTTCTATTTCCTGGTGGACCGGAAGAAGGACGTGATCATCTCCGGCGGCGAGAACCTGTACCCCGTGCAGATCGAGGACTTCCTGGCCGCCTGCCCCAAGGTCCATGACGTGGCCGTCATCGGCCTGCCTGACCCCCGCCTGGGCGAGATCGCCGCCGCCATCATTCAGGTGAAGGAGGGCGAGACCTGCACCGAGGAGGAGATCAACCAGTTCTGTATGGACCTGCCCCGGTATAAGCGCCCCCGGAAGATCATCTTCGCCGATGTCCCCCGCAACCCCACCGGCAAGATTGAAAAGCCCAAGCTGCGCCAGAAATACTGCGGCGTCCGCCTGGTGGAGGCCCAGAATAAGGCGTAAAAATTTACGGAGCGCTGTCACAAGACGACAGCGCTCCGTATTTTTTATGAGAGCGTTCAGGGCAGCTCGGCAATGACCTCGATCTCCACCAGCACACCCTTGGGCAGAGTCTTCACCGCCACGCAGGAGCGGGCGGGGTTGCTGACAAACTTCTGGGCATACAGCTGGTTAAACACAGGGAAGTCGCCCATGTCTGCCAGGAAGCAGGTGGTCTTGACCACCCGGTCATAACCGGTGCCCGCCGCCTCCAGCAGGGCACCGATGTTGTGCAGTACCTGCTGGGTCTGGGCGGTGATGTCCGCGCCCACCACAGCGCCGCTGTCCGGGTCCAGGGGGATCTGGCCGGAGAGATACAGGGTCTTGCCGGAGATGATGCCCTGGGAATAGGGGCCGATGGCGGCGGGGGCGTTGTTTGTATTGAGGATTTCCATAACAATTCACCTTTCTGTCTGATCTGTTTTCGTTCCGGCAGGAAGCCCGGCATAGGCCGGGCCCCTGCTGTTTTTGCTTGCTTATTTGCTCTGGGCCAGCTCGCTCTTGCTTTTCAGGTGCACGCCGTTCTTCTCATCCGGGATGGCAAAGCCGGGGAAAACCCGGTCCCAGCCGGTGAGGGTAAGCACCAGCATGGACACCACGGCGATCATGCTGAAATAGTTGGCGGAGATGATCTTCACGGGGGTGAAGGTAAACAGCGGATACACGGCGGCGGCCAGACCGGTGAAATAGATCATGTAGCCGTGCCAGGGGATCAGCTGGGAGCCGATGGTACCAAAGGCGTCGGAGAAGGTGGAGTTGCGCAGACGCAGCTTGTACATCTGCTCCGGGGTGGCCTCCACGGCGGTCTCCGTCATGTTCTTGATGATGGGGCCCATGGTGACGATCTGACCGGTGCAGTCGCCCAGCACCGCATTGCACAACAGGGACAGGATGGCGTTGCAGGTCATCAGCTGGCGGATATTGTGGGCGATTTTCAGCACACCTTTCACTAAGGGATCAAAAGCGTTCATAGAGGCCATGATGCCGCCGAAGGCCGCGGTCCACAGCGTCATGCTCACAGACCAGGAGCCCGCATCAGAGAAGCCGGCATACACCAGGTCGCCGAAGCCGGACAGAGTCAGGGTGCCGGCCATCATGCCGAACACCAGGGCCAGGAAGATGCCCAGCCCCAGGCAGATCACCGTGCCCACGCCCATCACAGCAGTGACTACCACGGCGATGAGGGGGAGGAGCATGTACAGGGGCACACCGTCCCGCACCTGCTGCAGCAGGGTGACAGCAGAGGCCCGCTTCTCCTCCAGGGCGGTCCAAACCTCCGCTGGGATGGAGTCAATGGCGGCGTTGGCGTTTCCAGCGGTGCTGTCCAGACCGGTGGAGACGGACACCAGGAAGAACACCACAGCGGCCACCAGCAGGCAGGTGATGGACCAGGCGCCCTGGTGGCGCACCCGGTCGGTCACTTCCACCTGGTGCACGCCGGAGGACAGCACGGTGGTGTCGGAGATCAGGCCGATGTTATCACCGAAGCAGCAGCCGCCGGCGATGGCGGAGATGGTGAGCAGGGGGGAGCCGCCGATGATGTGAGACAGCCACAGGAACACCGGCGCGCAGGCGGCGAAGGTGCCCCAGGAGGTACCTGTAGCCACGGACAGGATAGACGTCACCAAGAGGGCGGCACTGGCCACCGTCTTGCCGGTCAGGCCGATCTTCACGGCCACGATGATGATGGAAGCGCCCACGCCGCTGGCCATAAACACCTCGGCCAGGGCGAAGGAGATCATCAGGATGAACAGGATGTCGATGAGGTTCTTCGCGTTTTCAATGGCGGAGTGATAAATATCTTTGTAGCTGTGCCGCTCCAGGGTAAAGGCCAGGATTCCCGCCAGTACCGTGGCGGTAGGGGCGGCCAGCAGAATGTCCACGCCGGAAAGCAGCATGCCGGCCAACACCAGCACCGGACACAGTTTTAAGAATGCTTTCATGTCATAACCTCTTCTCTCTTTTCATATTTTTCAAGTTTGCTGCGCATTTTTCTCGGGAAGGGTCTCTGTGGTCCCCCGCCCCCTGCGGGGCGGGGATCAGGCGTTTAATATTGGGCGAACAGAGAGCCGAAGCCCCCCGTGTGCAGGAAGCACGCCGGACCGTCCGTCTTGCCGGAGCACACATAGTCCCGCATACCCACCAGCACCTTGCTGTTATAGATGTTCTCGATGAGGATGCCCTCCGCCTGGGCAAACTGGGTGATGATCTGGCTGCTCTGGTCGGTGTTCTCTCCCCAGCCGCCCCCGCGGTAGCTGTCGTCGATGACGCAGCTCTCTTCCAGCGCCCCGGGGAAAGGCAGATCCAAAATGCCCTCCGCCTCTTTGATGGTACGCCGGATGTCCGCCGTCAGGGTCTCCCGGTCGTTTTCCACGCTGATGATGACAATGTGGAAGGGAAAGCCGCACAGGGCGTTGCCATAGATGAGGCCCGAAGCCACGCCGCCGTTTCCGCCGGGGGCAAAGAGCGTCAGGTTTTCAAGCCCCATCTCCCGGGTCTGGCGGACCAGCTCGGGCACCGCCTTCACATAGCCCAGGCAGCCCCGGCCGCTGGTGGCCCCGTTCCGCACAATATAGGGC
>PPYF01507382.1_pt1 | contig 13809 bp, 17 predicted proteins | sample 1559871 | NCBI WGS metagenome assembly PPYF01 (sample SAMN08240021, study PRJNA423297) | Human gut metagenome, whole genome shotgun sequencing project. | reverse complement strand
ACTTTATATTCATCAGTATATAATGCTAATCCTGCCATATTAGGAATGCATCCCTTAGGCATATACCTAAATGAAGTTTTTGCAATAGTAATACGTGACCACGTAATTCCCTCACAAAAATATTTATCTCTTCCCGTCAAAGATGCTTTCTTGAATGCCTTTAATTCTCTACCATCATCATAATAATTTAGTACTTCAAGATTATTTCCATACCACTTTCTAAATTCTCCACCTTTTGTATGTTTAATCCACTTAGTACCATTTTCTTTATTTTCATTTTTTATATTTGTTCTATTTATATCTACTTCTGTCCAATATCGTATAAATCTTTCATTATCTCCTGTCTTTAGCCCCTCCTTTACATATGCAATATCTGATATTTTACTTCCTCTAAATGCCGAAATCATATATTCATTCGCCCAATATGCCAGATTCATTTCTGGCACATATCTATACATATCTTGTTTTTGCAAATAATTATGTGTTTTGTCAGCTAGTAATTGCATCTTTTTCTCGACATCTTCAACAGCACTGCTAGAAGTAAATAATCGCTTATAAACACCTTCATAATTTTTTACTAACTGACCTTTTATTACAAAACTCGTTGTCCCAAAATCTGCTCCAAAGACACCTCTCCCTAAATGAAGCATATTAGTAATAGTATAATTTTCCAAAATAAATCTTCTAAGATTTGAATAACTTTTAATAAACATCCAAACTGGAATATTAATCATTGCCAAATAGCCTTCCGGCTTTATCGAGTTAAGATATGCTTCCATAAATACTGTGCTCATATCATTCTTAGAATTCGGATAATTCAGCTTTAGCATTTCACTAAGTTCATCATTCATTCCCCCATTTCCCATATATGGAGGATTGGTTACCACAACATCATACTTATCATTAATAATTTGGGACACCTTGCATAATTCAATCAACTTTTCTTGCGTCTCTGAAAGATACAGTGTTTCAAATGTTACCTGATGTATATCTTCTATGCTATTTAAAAAATCATACAGTAATGTATAATCCAAATTTTTTGCTCTAATTATTGATCCATACTCTTTAGCATTTACGAATTTCTTTAATAAATTTCTTATTTGTAATAATGCCCTATTCCTATTATCATTTTGCAATAAGTATCCAAAGTACTGAATTTGTTCATTATTAATATCATTACTCTCTCTGATTGCATAAACCTTTGGTGCCGGCTTTACATCATCTCTACCTCTGAAGAATCGTCTGTTATATCCTCTTCCCTTCATCATAACCGCAAAATAGGCAAGCTGATATGCTCTCTTATCAATATCCAGTCCATGAATATTGTACTCCACAATATCAAATGCAGCTTCTCTCTTGTCATATCCGGCACTTTCATAGATATCCATAAGCACATCAAACATAGCAATCAGTATATGTCCGCTTCCCATACATGGATCGATGCATGTAATGTCTGTTGGCTTTAAATCTTTGTATGTTGTACGGATTTCGGTCAATTTTACATTCACTTCATCTTCCTGCTCTGCTTCCGGCAGATAATATTGCCATCCAAATCTTTCAGCGATTGCTTTTTCATCCACACTTGGATCATTTGCACGAAGATGCTCTATCCAAATTCTACCGACAGAGTTTTCAACCATATATCGAACAATCCAATCTGGTGTAAAAAGCTGCGTAGCTGCCGGGATTCTCTCTTTTGAAATTTTGATATTCTTTTTCAATTTTGCAAATGTATCGTCTTTTAGCTCAGTGTTGTAATACTGATAGAGCCAGCCTATAATTTCTACCTGTCCTGTTGGATTGCCATTCTCATCAAGAGTTGATACATTAAAATCTGCTTCATCTACGCTATCAATAAGCATACGAATCACATCATCTTCATTCGTAAATGAGATATTCAGCAGCACTTCTGTATAATCTTCCGTCTCCTCGAACAGTCCCGGTAATACCTCATGCAGGAGATTACACTGCTTGATAAATAGCATACGAAACAAATCATCGAGCTTGTTATTCATCTTCGCATCAATGATATATTCTCTCTCTTCATCCGTAAAATTCCAGTCGATATCCGGTGCCTGAGTCAGTATATCCGGCTCATTCTTACCTGCTTTTTCAGAGGACAGCACACGAACTCTTGCAGGATACATATAGTCATTGACTTCCATAAAACGAATCGCACAGATACGGTTGAACCATGTATATGCTACTTCTTCTATGACAGCCTCAAAGCCTCTTGCTTTTATCTGCTCTACCAGCTTCCTTCTGTGCTCGCACTGCTTCTTATTCAAAGTCACTTCTGTTCCTGCTGTGGTCTTATAGACTTCAAAATCCATACCCTTGGTAATTGGCTCACTGCAGGCATCCTTTGTGATTCCAAGCATTCCTGCTTTATCCGTTACGGATGCGATTAACTTATTTCTTGCATCTATCGCAAATTTCTTGATTGCATTTTTGTTCATGTGCTTACCTCATTTCTATGTTCAAAGCCAGTTACTAGCTTAATGTGATAATCGTATCTTCCTCTAATTCATTCATCAGCTTCTGTTTCATTTCTGATAAGAACTTATCTATATCCTGCTCGCTCTCAATAGAATAGGTTCTTGCCCCTGCCACATTTGTGATAGAGATATTCTTTCTCCTCTTGGTCTTCACTACTGTCTGTGCGGCAGGCGGAATGACCGGCTCTACCCCTCCCGGTGTAACCGGAGGTGTTGGTTGTACAGGTGTCGGTGCTGGCTGATGAGTTCTTTCATATTCGTCTATCTCATCCAGGCACTTAATCTTTAAAGTATCGCTTTCCAGCTTGATATTTTTAATGGCAGCAATATCATGAGAGCATTTTAACTTGTCAAAGATTTCATTGAATCTTTCATTAATCTTAGTTCTTAATACTTCTGCAAATGGCTTGCTGTCCAGTACTTCCTTAACCTTTAAGAAGTCATCATGTACCAGAGGCTCCATAATCGAAGCTTCTTCTTCCAGAAGTCCCATATGCAGCTCTTCAAATTTCTGATTTAAGTCAGGAAGCTTCTGAATCTTACCAAACGGATTCCTGTCATTTACGATTGCAGTAATGTCCTCTACCACTTTTAAAAGTTCCTGATTGCTGACATAAGTCTTACTGTTTCCAAAGAACTCCAGATTCTTTACCGCTGTTTCAAAGATTTCTCTCTGGTCGCCCTTGAAGAAATCAAATACCGGTGCTGTATCCTCGGCATCATCCAGCAGATCATCCCTCTTTCTGTCAACTTCCTTGAAGAACTCTCCCGGCTCTTTGATTGCGATAATCTCTTCCAGTCTGTTCTTAGCCTTCTCCATCAGAGACTTGCAAGGAAGCTTAGGATTGACACGATACTCTACAAGAATATCATTGTATGACTCCACCTTATCGTTTGCTCTTTTCTGGAAATGACGCATAATCGTATCATCATCGTCACTTGACAACGTAAATCCAAAGTAGTCTTTCATGATTTCTTTGGCAGAACGGAGCTGTCCGTCAGTTGCTCTTTCTCTGATGTCTATTAACAGTCTGTCTACGAACTCTCTCTTCGTCAGATACCTTACGATATCCTTGGGTTCTGTCGAAAGCAGTGACAATGCCTGGCTGTTTAAGGTCATAGCTACCCTTCCCTGCTTAAACAGCATTGCCACAAGCCACTGTACATCCTTTGCATCGAAACCATAAGGAGCTGCTGCGAATTTATCTAATAATGCCTTGAGAGAAGTCTTCATGTGTCTTGCATTGTTAAGACCAATTACTTGAATTACTTCCTCAAGCGCCAGTTTATTCGGAGTCGTGTCACTTGTTCCAAGTAAAGACATCTGACCATCACTTTTCTTGAATATGGCATCAATGTCAGATATTTCCGGTGCTGTCTCCATATAAGTCAGCTTGTTATACTGCATAGCTACCAGCTTGCCGAGTGCTTCATTAATTCTGCTTGCCGGTTCCTTTGCAGATATGGTTGCCTTATCTCCATTTACATAGATATCTGCATTTTTAATTGCTTCTTCTATGAAGATTTTGATTCGGTCTTTCTTCTCGATTCTCTCATCCTCCTTTGCACGACGGATGCTGTCAAAGCTGCCTCTTGCCCCGGAAGCATTTTTATTTAAAAACTTATATATCTTGATGGACTCTGTGATTTCATCAAGGAAAGTACTGTCATTTGGAAGCTTCACAATGACTGACTTCTCCGATGCAGACAGCAATCGAAGAGATGAATCCGGATAGTCTCCACCATAAGGTGTAATTATCGTAACTCCGATATCATTGGACTGGTTTCCCTTGAAGAATCTGTCGTCCACTTTCTGATTGAATGGGAACAGATATCTGCTACTGTATCTGTATTTCTTCTCTGTATAGATTTCCTCGAAAATAACTGTGGATGCTTCTCCAATGATTTCTCCCATTTCTACAGACTCGTTGTTGATGGCATTGTTGATTTCCTGCTCTTCATTTGTCAGAAAGATATAGATTTCTCCGTTCTTCTGTACCAGAGTCTCTTTAATCAGCTTCTTTAAGGATTCTTCTACTTTCTTACGAATTTCAATTCTATCATCATCAATATTGGAAATCATAAGTGTTGTCAGGTTGTCCGGATTGGCTTTGATTTCCTTGACATATTTAATCATAAAAAGAACTTTCAAAAGCTCTACATCGAACTCATCCAGCTTACTGTTATTTTCTGCATCTGAGATTACCTGACTGTGCTGGTGATCTATGAATTTATGCAGTGGATCATAGAAATAACTGAATGGTACTAATACTCCATCTTCTTTATCCATCAGACGTATTGCAGACTCCTGGAACAATGCCAGCATAGAACGTGACTGATCAGACAGATGTTTACCACTTGCACCATGTGTTCTGACCGCAGTAAGTACCTGTCCTAATAGATTGAATTGATATGGAATGAACGGATAGCAGGCTGCAAAGTCAGATTTATCCGCATACAGCTTCTTGTCTGCTGTATCTGCTGTGAATGTGATCAGATTCTTGATGATAGACTCCTTCTGCTCATAGAGAAGTCGAAGTGTCTGTGTCGCTGCTTCGTTTTTCTTAAGCACACGTTCTCTGATAACTTCATCTACATTAGATGCAGACAGAGAAAGTCTTGTATCAAAACGTCCCTGAATCTTAGAAAAGTCATTTCCCTTAGTCTTTGTAATAGAGTCAATATCTTCCTGACTGGTTACGATAACCCATGCTTTTCCTCGGCAGGCTGTGCCTAAATCCTCTACGATAGTCTGTAAGTTGAGCATAAGCTGTGTATCATCTGCAATGTACTGACCAATCTCATCTACTAGGAAAATCACATGATGATTTGGTCCTTTCTTTGCGCAGTATTCCTGCACAAGTGATACAAACTTCTCGATACTGAGGTCATAGCTACCCTTTGCATTCTTGCACCAGTTGCGGGCTGCTTCCTCACTCATGAAATCCATCTCGACTAATGTCTTTACTACTTTATCCTGAATAACTGCAAATGCCTGTCTCTTTTTCTCCCAAGGTGCTCCTGCATTCGCTTCGAACTTCGCTTTGAACTCTTCAAATCTGCCCTCGTTATCCAACTGGCGCTCAAATTCTGCGAGATAAGGTATTGAACCACAATATCCCTGCATCTCATTGAACACCTTCATAAACACTTCAACAATAGCCTCCTTGCCGGAGCCTACCTTTGCAGAACCCTTTGAATCAATATTGAAAAGCATGACATCCGACTCAATAGTTCCAGCCTTTGTCATCTCTGCAATAAGCATCGGGTCTTCTATCTTCTTACCATCTGTAAAATACTCAATGGCTCTTTTACCTTCTACTGTGCTGTTTTTTAATAAATAAGACAGTATTTTTAAGAAGTGAGATTTACCACTTCCAAAGAATCCGGAAATCCAGACACCCATTTTATCTGTATATCCATCTACACCCTTTTCATAATTGTTGAAGAAATCTCTGAAATGCTTCAGAAGTTCCTTGGTCACTACATATTCATCTAATTCTTGATATACATTTTCTTCATCCGACTGACCCACTTTAATAACGCCCTTGATGTCACGATCAATCTGCTTTTCAAACATATTTTTAATCTGCATTGTATTTCCTCCTCTACACCAGACGGAATGCCCTGTAATAGTTGTGTGAATCCATCGTTCCAAATAATTTCAAATCCTGTCCGCTATACTCTCCCGGATAGAAAAGCACTACCGGCACACTGTCAAGTACCTGATGCAGGTTATTTAAGATGTTGTGGCTTGCTATTATCGGATGGCACTTGCCTACTCCGGTAAGAAATACCACACTGTCTGTCAAATCTTCCTGCAATATTCTTGATATGATTAGATTCAGCTCATTTGTCTCATCCAGTCCCAAAGTCTCTACAAGGCTGTCTGCCATTTCAAAAAATCCATTCTCTTTTTCCAAATCAAAGAATGCTTCCAGATACCCTTCCTCCTGCAATATCTCAACCATCAGGTGAAACAGGTCAAACTCAACTATTCTGAAATCTTTGTTTCCGTTGTTTATTCTATCCTTAAGGTATGCTATATGATTTCTCACATACAGCTCTTCTCTTGGATCATAATCGAATATATAATATCCGACTTCATTTCCAAGTCCTTTATTCTCTCTAAACGACTTATCTGATATTTTATCTTCTATCTGATTCAGTCTATCATCCAAACTTAACTTTGCCATGCTCAGACTCCTTTAACTGCATTGATATATGCATCCATCCCATTACTTTGAAGTAGTTCCTCTATACGATAATTAACAAGAGCGTGTCTGATTATCCTTGTCTTTGTTGATTCAATCAATCCCGCATCTGCAAGATTCTTCATATAACAATTCTTGAGTTTCTTAATTCCTGATTCTGACCAGCCTGCTACTTCCTCACTTTGAGCTGCCTTATCGTCAAAGAATCCATTTATATCTCTATCTTCTATCGTCTTTTCTCCAAGTATTACCTTGCCACGATACACATCATATACAAATTCAAAAAAGAGCTTATCTGTATTCATAATTGCAATCAGTGTCAGCAGCTTTGCATTCTCATTATCCACTTTAACCAAAAGCTCTACTGCTCCATCAGGCAATGACGAAAGCCGATTATATACATAATTGAATGTCCTCCGTAATCTGGTCTCATTTCTAAGCTGATAAAGATTCTCACCAATTACCTTATCCTTTATTTCATCCTTCGACATACCTGCTGCCATAAGTTCTGCTGTCTGTTTCGTCTCTACAAATGCAAATACCTGAGACACCATGCCTGCACTATAGTTCATTGTTTCCACCATCCTTATTCTTTTCATAGTGGATAATGTCACCAAAGTCGCAGTCTAACTCATCACAGATTTTCTCCAAAATATTCATAGAGACCTTCTCACCCTTTGTCATCTTGGCAATCGTACTGCTGCTTATTCCGAGATTATTAATCAAGTCCACTTTCTTCATATTTTTGTCAATTAACAGCTTCCACAATCCGTTATATGATATTGACATATACATACCTCTTGTCTTTCATAATCACTGTCTGTATTACTATCTATAATAGCAAATCCCATTATGACCATTTTACCATATATAATGCACAATATCAATAATATTATGAATAAATGCTTCGTTATGTCGAACTTTATTTTTGAGATTATTTATTAAAAGGCAGAGTGTATATTTTTCCAAATTCTACACCCTGCCAAATAGCTATGTTTCTGCTATCAGTTTTATCAATCACCTAAATACTGCTGCATTGCCTTATATGCATTCAATGTATCCGTGTCAGCATCATTGAATGTACTGGAATATGTCTGCAGACTTCCTGACGGATCAGTCGCACAGCCCGTTAAAGCCAAATATGCGTCATAGAAATCTGACAATGCATCGTATGCATCTTTATATTCTTCCGGTGGATTCTTCAATTTTTTCATCAGGCTATTGACTGTATCCTGATTCTTATCAATACTATCAATTTTGCTGCTAAAGCTTGAATCTACAAAAAGATTTCCCAGTGCATCATTAAAATCTGACACGAAATATCCATCCGGTCTGGTATACTTATCTGTCTCATCATCTTTTTCCTTGTATATAGCATTGTACCAAACATTCTTAATCAGATTTCCGCAATCCTCAGCATCTCATGCGCCCTTGAGCATAGTTACTGTAGCCAGTTCCAAATTATCTGAATATGTCTTAACACTTTCAGCATACTCCTTAGCTGCTTTTTTCTTCTGATACTGGGTAACTCCAAATATTGTTACGCCACCCAGAATCAGAACTGCTATTGCAATTCCTATGATTATCTTAATTTTCCTAGTGACCTTCACACCGGTTACTTCCACCTTCTGTGGCTTTTCGTTGAGCTGCGCATTTAACTGTTCTTCGACCGGACACCCACAGTTAGGACATTCTGACATGCCCTCTATCAGTTCTGCACCACACTCCATACAATACTTTTTCTCTTCCGGTATCAGTACTTCACCACAGTGAACACATTTTTTTGCTTTATCAGATACCATCGCTCCACATTGTGGACATTCAACCATAGCCATATTAAGTTCCCCTTTCTAAACACCTGCCACCTGCAGGTGATACTGCTTTATGATTCTCTGCGCAACCATCCTATTCAAATGATTATTTACCGCTACAGTATTTGTTCCATTTGAATACATAAAGTGTGAACCCTTGCATCTTTTATATTCATATCCATTCGCTACCAGTATTTTCTTCATCAGTCTTGCGTCTATAATCATACTGTCCACCTGCCCTTTCCAGCTTTATCATGATATTCCGCAATATCACTGGCCCATGTGTCATCCAACTCCACACTGCACGCTCTACTTTTTGTGACACCTCTGACAGCTCTTCCAACAGCTTCGTAATTGAGTGCTACTCCATCATGATCATTCTCATATGTTACTGACCTGTTTCTTTCAATACCAATTTTTTCAGCTTCTTTGCCTGCATCAATATTTGCTCCAAGGAATAAGAACTCCCAGCCACATTCTTTCTTTGCTTCAATCATTCGCTTAATGTCATTGTAATTAAACTCTGTACTGGAATTTTCTAATCCATCTGTAGTGATTACAAACAATACTTTTCCGGCACGATGTTCCTCCGGCAAATGTTTCTGCACATTGTCAATTTTGTTAATTGCCTGTCCTACTGCATCAAGCAATGCTGTACATCCCCGGACATAATACTCTTTATCCGTCAACGGCTGAACTGCATCAATCGGGAAACGATCATGAATGATTTCCACTTCATCATCAAAGAGAATTGTAGTCACATTAACTTTTTCTCCTTCTTTTTTCTGCCTCTCTATCATCCCGTTAAACCCGCCGATTGTGTCGCTCTCCAGTCCACCCATTGAACCACTTCTGTCTAAAATAAAAACCAGCTCTGTTAATTCCGCGTTCATGTGATTTACCTCCTTCGGTTTATTGTAATCACATTATATCTACGAAACTAACAGAGCTGGTCGCATGATAGGCGACAATTTCATATCTCCAAGCCTCTATTTTCTTTTTTCATAACCGGGGCAGTTTGCAGAACTGCACCATTTATCATATTTGGAACATATTCCTCTACCTGAAAAATGCACGCAGTTCTTTCCAAGTCTTCCTGTTTTCTTAACTTTGTAAAAACCGCCTGCACTATTTTTTACATGAAGTACGCTTTTTCCTCCGTCGTACATCCGCTTCTTCTTTTTTTGCATCTACTTCACCTACTCAAAAATTGGCTGTCCATAAGCATCTAATATCTCATTAATTTCAAACATATCGTATATCTTATTCTGTAAGAAATAAGCTACGATAATATCCGTTTTTGAACTTCTTGAAAACGCAAAGCCTGCTGAATTTAAAAGATCCTTCGCTTCGTCAATAGATAGTTCTAATGCTATTGCAAACGCAAGCACAGTCTTCTTATTTGGCGTATAATTCACATCTTTTCTGATTTTTGAGAAATGTCTTCGATCCACATAAGCTTTATTATATGCTTCAGAATCAGTCATCCCTCTCTCATCAATTAAACGCAATAGTCTTTGGGAAAATGTCTCATCCATCTGCCCCATAAGGCTTTCTATATTACGGTTTGTTGCCAATGTCGAAGACATAGAGTCAGTTGCTTTCGTTTTCTGCATACTTTCAACATCAAACGATTCTACGGCACTTTCATCTATCTCAATATCTGTATCTTCTTCGGCATCACATTTTTTTGTTGCTTTTTTCTTTCTAAATTCCGAGATTCTATCAAATATAGACTTCATTTCTTTATCCAGTTTAATATCATCCGGCTTGTCTATGTAATATTTATCTATGTATTTTCCGACTGATTCATATAATTTCTGGTCTCTCATTTCTGACTCCTTCATCTATATCATATTTTCTGTATCTTGCTTCCTTATCCTGTCTAATATTATATCATTTCGGCTTCTTTTTTTCACTATTTGCCTGCCATACTTACCAATCCTCGTCAAATTCATCCATTGCGTCATCCACACCATCGACATAATCACTATCACTGTCATACCGATCATAATCATAATCGCCATCCATGTATATATCATCATAGCCATCATCATATGAGTCATATGTATTGCTTTTCTTTGAGCTACTTGTTCCAGTAGAGCTTTTCTTTGTACTGCTATTGTACGATGATGCATTGCTTCCAGCTGTCGATTTATTGTTATGACTACTTGAAGAACTGCTGCTTGATGACTTATTTGAATAAGATGAACTGCTATGTGAAGAACTACTTCCGGTATAAGACTTATGCAGATAACAATAACTGCTATTTGTTGCCTGCGTCTTCATTTATCAATTTTTCGCAATCATCAATTAATATCCTAATTGCTTCCAACTCCATCAGCTTAAATTTCACTTCAATATCCGCAAAAATAACTGTATTGAAATCATTATTTATTGCTTTCAAATTAGCCTGTAGTTTCTTTTCAGTTTGTTGTTTCATCTTGCACTCCTTTAGTCATAATCATAATCATCCGGATCTAAGCCGGCATCCTCCAATGCCTCTCTTCTCTCATCTGCATCCATATATTCAAGCTCTGTTGCATCTAGTCCTGCCAAGGATAACTCATCTTCCAGTTCATCCACCTCACTTGTTTCCGTATCTTCATGACCGAAAACTACATCATCCATTACAGAATACTCATAAGCATTAAGTTTTCCATCTCCATCAAAGTCAAAATCCGAATCATATAATCTTCCATCTGTTCCTAACATATCCCTGTCCTCCTAATTATCGTAATGATTGAATCCACCAAACAAACCTCTGTCACTATGGCTTGTCTTATGACCATTATTATCATATGTGTTGACACTTCCAAATAATCCTGGACGTATATATCCTTCTTTTTCATATCAATCAGCTCCTTTTAAACGATTCTTATTTCATGTACTATCATAATTATAGCAAGACCCGTTTCTTATGTGTCGCATTTCAGGCGACAAAAAAGACTCCAAGCTTCTTGCTTCAAATGCATCTGTAAAATTAAAAGATCTGGTCGCATGAAAAGCGGTAAAAAGCAAAGGACTATTTTCTGTGCTTCTCATATAGTTTAAATCATTCTACATAAATCTTCTATCCACTCCCTACGAATAATTATTTCTAACCAATGTTCCGGTATATTCTTATATCCGTAATATATTCCAGCCAATCCTCCTGCGATTGCCGCTGTCGTATCTGTATCATGTCATAGTACAATCTCCTTCATATATTTCTTTATGTAATTTATCCGCTTGTTCCATTACCTTTTCATAATCATCACACCATCGCCACTCTATACATTTTGTCACGCAAGCACATTGCAGACAAAATAAATCCTTAATATGATATTTTTCTCTTTGTCTGCTGCCTCGCTGTATGCCTTGACCTACAAAATTCTCTCCTAAATGTTTACAGCATATAAATCTACTGGCAGTCTTAGGATTTCCGTATTTCCCTCTGCTCAAATAATTGCCTCTTTCTGTATATAATCACTAATTACTTTATTATGCTTATTGTACACCAATCTCGTTATTTTGTGTCGCATATAAAGCGACATCTATTCATAAAAAAAGGACGCAGAATCTTTCCCACGTCCTTACATCTATCTGGCTTTATCTCCCCTTACCTTCGCTACTTCCTTATGTCCCGCTTCCTGCTTCACCTCATCCACACCTCTAGCCTCAAATGCATCTGCATTATACTGATACTCCTGCGTTTCAGCGACCATTGGTGCATATACAATCTCTGCTTCCACTCGCTCAGCTTCTGCCCTCTCCGGCTCTGTCTGTTCCTGTGCTTTCACATTCTCCATATGCTTTTCCTTATCAAGCTGCACTTTCATAGCAAGATTATCAAGCTTATCAATCGAAGCATCCAGATGCAGTTCCATTGATACAAGCATCTTTTTCACTGCTTTCATAGGTGCAAGCACCGCCTTTTTAATTGGATGTTTCTGCTCTTTCTGTGAGTAATCCACCTTCGGTTTGTCAGCAAAAGTACGAAACGCATTGGCTGCTGTCTGTCCTGCTTCACGAAATCCTTTTGCAAGAAGTGCTGTCTTTGCTATATCCTTATCCGTAGTCTTGATTGCACCTCTTACATTTTCCCGGATATCAAGAAGTCTTTTCTTAATTTCTAAAAGCTCAGACACCCTGTATAATGCTGCTCTTACCTTTGCCTTTGCTTCTTCGACTATGCTCTTAGCAGTAGATTTTACCTGTTCTTTCACTTCAGACACCTGTGACTTTATCTGCTCACACTTGGTATAAAATTGCTCCTGTGCCTCTGATAATACCTTTTTAGCATTATTGGTAATGGGTAAAAAATAGCCATCTAAATTGTTAGTCCAAATGACTTATGTAAAAAAATATTATTTTAATTTATTGTAAAGAACTGTCTCTATTCCTGTTATTAAATCTGTTTTTTTCTTATAAAGAAGCGTCCATGATGCCTGATTCTTAGAATAATCCATCTTTTCTTCTGGAAAAAATGAACGGCAGAAATACTTATCTCCATCATCATTAGATAAGAATAAAAATAAATTTCTGCTTTCCATTTTATTTTCCATAAGGTAATCAGCCTCAATCATTGAATACATATTTGCCTTTTTATTGTATTTAAACACTGTATCATTACTATCTATCATTTGTTCAAGTAATGGCAAAAAATGTATTCTTTGCTCTATCTTTTTATAAAAATCAGATGATTCTATTTTCTCAATTGCAATTGTTCCATCTGCTTTAATGTAACTGCAACACCTTTTCTGCCCAACACAAGCTCATATTCTGTCGATAATAGCGGAATAAAGGCATTTATACAATCTATAACATTTCTCATTACAGTTCTCCACTACTTCTTTAGATTAAGAAAGGCTCTGCAAAAGCAGAGCCCTTCTAACATTTTCTTTCGAGGATTAACCTCTAGCCAGATTGTGGTAAATGTTAAACCCTTATAAAGCTCATAAGGCACTGCTCTCTGGCACAACACCTTACTTTACCGCTTGGCAGACACTCAAGTTGCCTGTCTTTAATATTATATTACCTGTCATGTGAAAATATGTCAATCCAAAATTTTATGTTCTACAAAAATTCTGTAGACTTTTGCCTAAGATTATCACGTAGACTTAGTAGACATAAAAAAAGAGAGCCTTCGGATTTCTCCAAAGACTCTCCAAAAAGCCTATAAAATCAAGCTTTCTATTTAGAATTTGCCTGCATCAGCAGCCTGCTGAACAGAAACGGCAACTGCTACTGTAGCACCAACCATTGGGTTATTACCCACGAAATTCTTCCGTTTAATAATATATT
>PPYF01242975.1_pt1 | contig 13810 bp, 10 predicted proteins | sample 1559871 | NCBI WGS metagenome assembly PPYF01 (sample SAMN08240021, study PRJNA423297) | Human gut metagenome, whole genome shotgun sequencing project. | reverse complement strand
GAGATACGGAAACCGCAGATACCGTATGACCTCCCAGTAAAGATTCTGCGCCAGGCCATTGCTCATAATGATCCGCGTCTCCCACAGAGGCTCAAAAAGCAGTTCGGCCGACTGGAACAGATCCGCAATCCCTTCCCTTCTGACACCGAAATATCTTGCCGCATTTTCCCTGAACTTAGCGGGCGATGCCTGATAGATGACTTCTGATCCCTTTCTTGCATCCACTTTTATATATCCCTGCTTTTCCAGCTGTCCCAGCGCTGACCGGATGGTGGCCGGCGCCATGGCAAAGATGACGCAGAGTTTCTGTATTGATGGGAGCCTGTCTCCATACACGTAGAATCCATAAAGAATCCTTGTCTCAAAATATTCCTGCACGATTCCATAGAATCCTGTATCCTTTTTCATATGCTTCTTTCTCCAGTTACTTTTCCTTTGTATGTTAGGATGGGGAACCTAGATATTTATAGAGAATCTGCTCCAATATCCGAATATCGATGGGCTTGGCAAAGTGGGCATCCATCCCTGCGCTTAAGGCGTCCCGGACATCTTCTTCAAAAGCGTTGGCCGTCATAGCCACGATTGGCATCTTTAAAACATCTTCTCTGTCTAATGCCCGGATTGCCTTGGTAGCCTCATAGCCATCCATATTTGGCATCTGAACATCCATAAATATGAGGTGGTAATAGCCTTCCCCGGATGCAGCCACCATCTTTACCGCTTCTTCCCCGTCACAGGCATCCTCTACCTGAACGCCCATCTCCTCGATCAGCGTATGGGCAATCTCCCGGTTCATGGCATTATCCTCTGCGAGAAGCACCCGCTTATCCTTAAACTCTAACTGCCCGCACTGGTCCTCCATCTGTTCCATAGGCTTCTTTTCCTCACTCAGCCCCTGAAGAAGATAGCACACTTTGGAACGGTAGAACGGCTTGGCAAGAAATGCATTGACACCGGCCATCTTCGCCTCTTGCTCGATCTCTCCCCAATCATAGGCAGACAGTATGATCACAGGAATGTCAGGTCCCACTTCCCTGCGTATGCGCCTGGTCACTTCAATGCCATCCATATCCGGCATCTTCCAGTCAATGATTACCAGCTGGAAAGGATCCTGCGTATCCTTTTCCTCTATTACCTTCTCAACAGCAGACGCCCCATCTGTAACGAACTGTGCCCGAAGCCCCATATCCTTGAGCAGGTCCGTCACATTCTCGCAGGTCTGCCTGTCATCATCTACAATCAGGCTGTGGACCCCCAGCCACTCTTCCGGGATATCTTCCTGACGGGCATCCTGAGTTTCAAGCGGAATAGACGCTGTAAATACAGATCCTTTGCCTGGCTCGCTCTCTACGGTGATATCTCCATTCATCAGATCAATAAGATTCCTGGTGATGGCCATTCCCAGGCCGGTTCCGGCAATCCGGCTGATCGTAGAGTCTTTTGCCCGTTCAAAAGGCTGGAACAACTTATCTAAAAATTCCTGGCTCATGCCGATTCCCGTATCCGAGCACTTGAATATATATTTCTGCCGCCCTCTAATGGAACTCTTTTCCTGGCTTACTTCTATATGCAGGCTTCCACCCGCAGGCGTATATTTGACTGCATTACTTAATATATTAATGTAAACTTGCCTTATACGCAAGGGATCCCCGATTACTTTCTCGTTCTCCAGCACCGACATATGGACATCCATCATAAGCCGTTTCGAATCCACCTGGGAACGCATTAATTCCACGACGTCTGATATCAGTTCCGCAAAGTTGAATGGCTCTTCTCCCAGCGACAGTTTTCCGCTCTCGATCTTGGACATGTCCAGCACATCATTGATCAGGCTCAGCAGATGCTTGCTGGAAAGAGCGATCTTGCCAAGGCATTCTTTTACCCGGTCAAGGTCATAAAGGTGCGTCGCCGCAATCGTAGTCATACCAACAATGGCATTCATAGGCGTACGGATATCATGGCTCATATTAGACAAGAACTGGCTCTTTGCAACGTTGGCCGCGCGGGCGCTGTCAAGGGCGCTCTGCAGCATCTGTCTTTGCTGTTCTTCTTCATGCCTCTGCTCATCAATCCGGCGGGATATCAGGATTGCCAGCTTATCCTCGGAATATGGATTGTCCACATGGATGATCTGTGTGGATGTCCAATGATAATTTCCATCTTCCAGCATCTGCTTGGCTTCCAGGAATACTTCCTCCCTGCCCCCATTCAAGGCGGCCTTGAGGCAGTCCGGCTCAAACCTGTGTTCAAATTCTCCCAGATGATCCGGGTGCACGATCCCTGCAAATTCCCTGTACAGCTGGGTATAGGATTCCTGCTGCCCAAGACTTGCCATGAGCCCTGGCTTGATATAGATAAACTTTAACGTATCCTTGCTTAGGTTAATGCTGATAATGACAGGATATATATTAGAGACTGCGCCCACCAGCATCATCCGCTCCTGCTGCTTTTCCTTTTCTGCCGCTTCTTCTGCCAGCTTCTCTTCTGTGATGTCATGGAATGTGGCGATCAGGATCGGGTCTCCATTCTCATTTCGTGTCTTTTCGACAATTCCCGACACCCAGAAAAGGCTTTCGTCTTCCTTATTAAGCCTGCTCTCGTATATATGCTTTCCTTCCGTTTCGGCAGCATTACAGAAAATCTCTGCAATCGAGCCGTAATCATCGGGATGGAGTATTTCTTCAAGGCTCTTTCCTTTTGGCGTGTCATTCAGCGCATCCTCAGGGTAGTTAAGAAGCCTGAGTCCCTCCTGGTTTAACTGGAGAATACGGTATGGCTGCTCTACCGTAACCAGCGCGACGCCTTCCGGCACTGCGTTATACAAATGGCCGATATACTCCGCCTGATTACGCAGCTTCCGGTTCGTCCGGCTGGCATAGCGCAGATAATAAGCGGCCAAGAGGGCGAGCCCCGTCAGAATGCACACGATCAGGATCAGCGTACGGGTCAGTATCTGGTTGGTCTGTTCATCAACCACCTTCTTAGGGATGATGGATACAACAAGCCAGTTGGACTCCAGCTGCAGAGGCGTGTAGCAGAATACGGTCTCCTCCCCCTGATAGTCAAAGACCGCCCACCCTCTCTTGGAATTTTTAAGTGCTTTTGAAAATTTTTCAAGGCTTGCCGAATCGTTCTCGGACTCCTTTAGCATATCAAACAGGTTCTTCACCGTCTTATTGCTGTTCGGATGAGGCGGCCTGATAAGGACGCTCCCCTCATCGTCAATGACATATGAAAAGCCAGAATCATTATAAAATGACAGGCTGAACGTATCTACAATGTGGCTGATCTCGTATTCCTTTACAAGGTAGCCTTCTGTTCCATCCTGCAAGTTTGCTTTTACATACAGATCAAATACATTGATGCCTGTAACGCTGCTGATATGAGGATTGATAATCCCATTCTCCTTGCCGCCGCCCACCAACGCCTCTTGCACCTTCTCATCCAGCCCAATGCCGGAAGGGTAGCCGCTGCCATCCGCCAGGTACAGGCTGGTGCCTGAGTCGACCTTTCCATAGTCCCCTATGATGTCTTCCAGCATCTCCTTCTGATTTGCCGGAACTTCCTTTACATATCCTACCACCGAGTTCATGGACTCATATTCATCACGCAGCTGTACCTTAAGCGTATTACAGCCCTGCTGCGTACTTTCCATTATCGTGCTGACAGACTGCTGCCACAGCTGCTCCCTTACTCCCTGGACAAAGATAATGGCGATCATGCTTAAAATAACTCCAACACCTATGGCCATCAGGGCAATCTTTTTCTTTATCTTTCCGGAAGACCCGCTTTTCATTCTGGCATTCTCCTTTCCTGCGCTGCCTGCTCATCCAGCCACATTAGCGTCTCATCCAGGCTTTCCCCTGACAGCAGCATCTGCGAGGCCTCTGCCGTCAGATTCCAGATGGGAAGGTTCAAAAGTCCATCCGCGCCTATCACGGTGCGCCCTGCCTGATAGCATGGCACCAAGGGCTGCATCTCGCTCACCGTCGAAGCCTTTCCGCTCTTTAACGGACTAAAGGATGACTGCTGGCCGGCAAACTTCTGAATATTATCCTCCTGCGTAAAATACTCGACGAACTTTTTGGCAGCCTCCATGTGCTTGCTGTCCGCGTTTACGCTCAGACGCACATCTGCATTAATAACCAGAAATCCGCCATCTTCCAGCGCGGGAATCGGGTCAACCTCGAACGCAAAGTCCGACTCCATTCCTTCCATACGTCCGGCGGCCCAGGCGCCTGTCAGCATAAAGGGCGACGTGCCTTTTGCGAATTCTTCCAGATCATCGGATGTCTTCATCGTATCCAGCGTTTTTTCTGCATCTATATATTCTTCATCAATCAGTTCCTGCACCAGGGCAAATCCCGGCTCCAAATACTGGCTTATGTTCTCTTCCCCGCTGTTGAGCCGGGCAAAGACTTCCTCCTGGCGCTCCTGCTGATACACAGAAAAGAACCCTCGTCCGATCGCCAATGTCTTCAGGGAAATATCATTGTTGGCGATAATGGGCGTAATCCCTTCTTTTTTTAAATATTCGCATACTTCTTTCCATTCTTCCAGATTCCGGGGAACTTCCTGCTTATGCTCTTTCAAAAGATCCAGGTTGCAGTATAATCCGAATGCAGAGACAATGGTCGGCACACCATAGATTCCTCCTTCATCCTGCATCTGGCTGAGCATCTGGTCTGTATATTCCTCTATCGTATCAAGATCGGACAGATCCGCCACCTGGCCTTGGGCTTCCAGATCAAGCAGTATATCATGATTCACCATGAACACATCATCACCTTTCCCTGAAGCCATGCGCTTTGCAAGGGCATCGTAATAGCCATTTCCCTTCAGGCTCTCATAAGAGACCCGAATATCCGGATTCCGCTTCATGAACGATGAGATGATCTCTTCGATGACCTTCACATTCTCCGGCTCGTATTTATATCCGAAAAAGGTAATGGTCGTGACCTCTTCCTCCTGCGCGTCGTAGCTTACGACCTCGCCGCTCCGACCGCATCCGGCGGCTATCAGTGCGCAAGCCAGGACTCCTGCCGCAATTGCCATTATTTTCTTCTTCATGACGTATTCTCCTCTAATTTCCCATCCAAGGACTGACCCAAAACTCTGTCCACATATATTTCAGTATTATATCATAATCAAGTTCAAAACTCAATATGTCCCTATATATCCCTCCTTTTGTCTATGTTTTCCCTCTGGAATCTGATATACTTTATACAGATAAAGCGCTTATGCATAGATACCGGATAAAAAGGGGGAATTCGTTATGAAATTGCAAGTTCTGGTAGATAATAACACCTACATTGACCATTATTACCTGGGAGAGCCAGGCGTCAGCTATTATGTGGAGATTGATGATAAGAAAATCCTATTCGATGCGGGATACTCCGATATTATGATTCGAAACGCGCACTCGCTGGGAGTGGATTTGAAAAAGATCACGCATATTGTACTGTCCCATGGCCACGATGACCACAGCAAAGGATTGAAATACCTGTTTAGCCAGTTCAGCCTGCCAAACGCGACGCTGGTCGCGCACCCGGGCTGTTTTGCGCCCAGGTGGGAGCAGGGCCGCTACATCGGCTCGCCTTTCTCCGAAGAAGAGATTGCCAAACTCTGCCTGTATCAGCCTTCCCGGACGCCTTGCTACATATCTGAAAACTGCTGCTTTTTAGGCGAGATTCCATCTTCGAATCCGTTTGAAGAACGTCCCGGCACCGGAACCGTTCTCCTGGACGGGAAAGAAGTGCCGGATCGCGTCCTGGATGACTCTGCCGTCGTATGCCGGACCGGAAAAGGGCTTTTCATCATCACCGGATGCTCTCACAGCGGCATCTGCAACATCGTAGAATATGCGAGGCAAGTATTTGGCTGCAGCCGGATCGCCGGCATTATCGGGGGATTTCATTTATTTGACGCAGATGCGCGTCTTTATAAGACGATAGACTTCTTAGAATCGTCCTCTGTAGAATCTATGTATCCCTGCCACTGCGTCTCCTTAAGAGCCAAGGCAGAGATGATGAAGCATATGGAAATAAAAGAAGTGGGCGTGGGGCTGTCCCTTCAGTTCTAGGACCGTCCCTGCCCACTTCCTTTTTCACAAAGCTTCTTCCTTCTTTCCTTCCAGTCTGGAAGATACTTTGTCATATATGCATGGAATCTCTTGTTATGGCTTGGCTCTATCAGATGGCACAGTTCATGCACCACGATATACTCCAGGCATTCGTCCGGGTAGTAGGCAAGCCTCGTGTTAATTCGGATACGCCCGGTATTCACCGTGCAGCTGCCCCACCGGGTCTTCATATACCGGAAGGTCCAGTGGGTAGCGTGCACGCCCATCACCGGCTCCCACTTGCGCGCATACGCTTCCACCATTTCCGTAAGCCTCTCCATCTGCTCCTTCGTGATGGCTCCGGATAGTTCGTCCGCCATCTTCTCTCTGGAATCCAGCATACGCTTCCTGCTCTTTTCAATCCACTGCGCCCTTCCTTCGGCAAATTCGCGGATTCTGCTTTCCGCTGCCTGTCGCGGCGCGGTGATCAGCACATGCGCATCCGGCGGCTTGATATAGAGATTGATATTCTTTACTTTCCTGTATTCAATTGTTATCGGAATATCGTTTACGTATATAATCTTTGACATACTTCTACTTTATCCCTTTATGCCGCTGAGCGCAATGCCTTCCTTGAACTTACTCTGCATAAAGATGTAGAAGATAAAGGGCGGCAGGAAATTCACCACAGCGCAGGCCATCGTAAGCCCTACGTCCGTATTGAACTGGGTCTTCATAAGACTCAGCGCCAGAGGCAGGGTCTTCATCTCCTGCTTGGTACACGCCACCAGGGGCCAGATAAAGTTGTTCCATGCGCCCACAAAGGTAAATATAGACAATGCCAGCACGGATGATTTTACCATCGGCAGCACCACCTTTAAAAATGTCCTGATATTTCCACAGCCGTCAATCTTCGCCGCATTGATCAAGTCCTGCGGCACATCCAGTATTGCCTGTCGCATGATAAATACGCCAAATGCCGTGGGAAGAGGCAGAATCAGGGCCCGAAATGTATTCAGCCACCCCAGGCTCTTTGTAATCAGGAACAGGGGCACGATTATCACCTCCGACGGCACGATCATGGTCAGTATCAGGAAAAGGAACAGCCGGTCATTTCCCCTAAAATTCATTTTCGCAAATGCATAGCCCGCCAAGGAGCACACCGTCACCGTCAATATCACCCCGGCCACTGCCACAAAGACGCTGTTGAAGATATACCGTTCAAAGTTGTCCATCGCGAATATCTTCTGGTACTGGACGAAAGAAAGCTTATCCAGCGAAAAATCAAAGTCGCGTGCATTGATCGTTGACTTGAATGACATCATGAACATGTACACGAAAGGCACCACATTCACCACGATAATTCCAATCAGCAATATGGAATCCATTCCATTTTTTAAACCTTTTGCTACTGCTTTCATATTCCCTCCCTATAGTTCCGAGACATCTCTTCTCATCAACGTTCTCTGCATCAATGCGATCAAGAGCACCACGAGAAAGAGCATGTTGGATATTGCCATGGCATAGCCTGCCTTGCTGCTTCCAAAGCAGGAGGAGTATGCATACAGCACCAGCGTTGTCGTGGCATTATTAGGCCCTCCTCCTGTCAGGTTGAAGATCAGATCAAAGCAGCGCAGAGAATTGGTGAGGGATAAGAAGACGACCAGTATTATGGTCGGCTTCAGCATTGGAAGCGTGATGCTGAAAAAGCAGCGGATCCTGCCCGCCCCATCTACCTTTGCCGCCTCATAATAGGTATCGGATATGGACAGCAGGCCGGAAGAATAGATGACCACGTAATAACCCATATACTTCCAGACTGCCACAAGCCCCACGACGATCAGCGCCTTTTTGGCATCGCCCAGGAGCATGGATGGCTCTATCCCGAATAATCCAAAGAAGTGTTCCACCACCGGAAGCTTTCCATTGAGGAATTCCCTCCATACGACTCCGGCCACCGCATCCGCACAGAGCACCGGAATAAATACGATGCAATTGGCAAGCTTCCCAAGCACCTTCTTGCGGTTGGCTACCAGAAAGGAAGATACCAGGATGCCCGACACCGTCTGCAGCGGAACAATGATGACGATCAGTTCCAGCGTATTTTTCAGCGCCTTAATAAACTTGCTGTCAGTAAGCAGCCTTTTATAATTGTCAAGTCCCGAAAAAACCGGCTCCGTCATAATATTATATTTGGTAAACCCAAGCACGACGGATATGATGACGGAGCCAATTACAAATGTCACAAGGATCAGGGTGATTGGCGTAATATAAGCATATGGCGCTACGTTTTTGATTCCTGTCTTTCTCTTTTCCATACCGTTCCTCTCAAAAAAATGTCCGCAATAAAAGCGGACATTTTTTGTATCTCATTGATTATTCTTTATCTGCCCAGTAATCATCCAGCAGGCCGTTTGCGTAATCTTCGGCCTCCTTCAGCGCCTCTTCCACCGTCATCTCGTCCGTCATCACGCCCTGGAAGTCAGCGGAAAGCTGCGTTAAGATGTCCACTCCGCAGGGGCCTACCTGAAGGCCATGCCATTTATCAATGTCCTCTGTATAGATACGCTCCATCTTCTCGTCGCCTACATATGGCTCGCTGACGGTAAGTGCCGCGCCGGGGCATTTTGCATGGTACTGCTTCATGAATTCAGCGCCCGTCACGTATTTGATGAAATCCATTGCAAGGTCTTTATCATCTGCCGCGGACATCAGCGTCAGGCAGTCGGTTGCTCCGAATGTTCCATAGTCCACATTCTTAAGGGAAGTCACATAGTCCCATTTCAGGTCAGGATAGGTCTCGGCAAACATGGTTTCATCCGTCTGGGATGAGCGGTATACGCCGAATGCCGCCTTGCCTTCTCCAAACACATTGGCAAATGCCTCTGACCATGACTGGGACATGAAATCAGGATTCATATACTGGGTCAGATCCTTGATCCACGTCAATGCCTCCGTTCCGGCTTCATCAGCAAAAGCTACGGACTTCAGGTCATCCTTATAGACTTGTCCGCCGTTCTGCCACAGCGCACTGTAATAGTATGCGTTCAGCACCTGCATGGCTCCCACATCACTGGTGCTCATTCCAGCTGCATAGCCGTACTGGTCAATCTTGCCGTCGCCATCCGTATCCTTGGTTGCCGCTTTGCAGATTCTTACGAAATCATCCCAAGTCTCGGGAGCTGTCTCTCCCAGGTCTGCCAGAATGTCTTCATTATAGTACAGCACGAAAGGCACTCCCGTCACGAGCGGCCAGCCATACTGTCCATCCATCATATATCCGTTTTCCAGATATTTATACTCTTCTTTGTCCTCATCGGTAACATATTCTGACATATCAACAACCGCTCCGGAATCAATATATGACGGGAACATCTCATTATACATATATCCCACGTCCGGTCCTTCGCCTGAGTTAAGCGCTGTCGTGTATGTCTCCTCATAACTGTCCCAGGGCACTACTTTTACGTTAACCGTGCAGTCGTTCTCCTTCTCCCAATCCTTAAGAAGCGGCTTCCAGTTGTTCACCGTGTCGTCGTCCAGCGGAGCGACCCACACCTCCAGCGTCTTTCCGTCTCCCTCGGACTTCTTTTCATCCGCCCCGTTATTCCCGCAGCCGGCGATCAATGTTACAGCCATGGCGGAAACCAGCAGCATGCTAATGACTTTCTTTTTCATATCTTTCGTCCTCTCCCTATCATTTTATTATACTGTTCAAGAACATTCTACCATTGGCATGCTGCCGCGCACAAATTGCTAACTGCTATAAATAATCGCACTTATTGATTGTTTCTATAATTACGAACCTGTTCTATCCAGGCTTTTTCTACCGTTCCTCTCCAAAGAAAAGCTGCATATCTTCTTCCACAGTTCCTATCCCTGCGATGTTAAAGTTCTCTACCAGTACCTTTGCCACATTCTCAGATAAAAACGCGGGAAGCGTAGGCCCAAGATGGATGTTATATCATCCAGGCCGAAGACCTCTTTGAGCTTGAGGGCGATCACCGCCAGAGAATAGGAATCGTTGCACTGCCCTGCATCCAGCACTCGTGGAATCCCCCCGATATCGACCAGATCCAGCTTATTATACTTATACTTTGCACATCCGGACGTGAGGATTACCGTATCGTTTGGCAGCGCTTTCGCAAAATCCGTGTAATAGTTGCGGGACTTGGCCCGTCCGTCGCATCCTGCCATCACGACAAACTTTTTGATCGCGCCTGACTTGACTGCCTCCACTACCGTATCCGCCAGAGCCAGCACCTGATTGTGGGCAAATCCGCCGATAATCTCTCCGCGTTCCAGTTCTACCGGAGGCTGGCACGTCCGGGCATGGGCGATGATCTGAAAAAAGTCCTTTTCCTCTCCGATCTTTCCCGGAATGTGCGTGCAGCCGGGATACCCTGCCGCGCCGGTGGTATACAGGCGGTCCTTATAACTGTCTTTCGGCGGAACGATACAGTTGGTGGTCATCAGGATGGGCCCGTTGAAGCTTTCAAATTCTTCCTTCTGCTTCCACCATGCATTTCCATAGTTGCCTACAAAGTGGGAATATTTCTTAAAGGCCGGATAATAGTGGGCCGGCAGCATCTCAGAATGGGTATAGACATCAATCCCTGTCCCTTTCGTCTGCTCAAGCAGCATCTCCAGGTCTCTAAGGTCATGGCCGGACACCAGGATTGCGGGTCTGGTACCGACGCCGATATTTACCTTGGTCATCTCTGGGTTTCCATAGGCCGACGTGTTGGCCTTATCCAGAAGCGCCATGCCGCTGACTCCGTATTTCCCGGTTTCCAGCGCAAGCGCCACTAGTTCCTCTACGTCCAGCCTGTCGTCTTGCGTCTTAGCCAGGGCGCTTTGGAGAAATGCGTCCACCTCCTCATCTTCTTCAAGCAGTGCATTGGCATGCTTGCTGTAGGCGGATAGCCCCTTTAATCCATAGGTAATCAGTTCCCGCAGGCTGCGGATATCTTCATCCTTCGTAGACAATACCCCTACCTGGACTGCCTTGCCCATATAGCCTTCACGTCCCTTGCAGTCCCATCGGGCTGCCTCTGGCAGCGAGTCTTTACTGCCTGTAAGCGCCAGCAGATCCCGTTTCTTTGCCAGGGTCCTATCGATACGTTCCACAATTGCCTCCTCGTCAAAGTTGGCATTGGTGATGGTAATGAACAGATTCAAAGTAATCAGATGGTTTACATCCGCAGGCACTTCCTTGCCTTCGGCTCTTAATTGCGTCGTAATTGCCGACAGCCCCTTCGTCACGTAAACCAGCAGATCCTGCATGGCTGCAGTCTCCGGCTTCTTGCCGCAGACCCCTATCTGCGTGCAGCCCGCACAGCCTGCGGTTTCCTGACATTGGTAACAGAACATTTTATTCTCCATAGTAATTTCCTCCTTGATTTTTGAATAGCTGGTTTGCTTTGATGTCCTAATGCTACCAATAATGTCAAAAAAAATCCGTAACATATGTTACGGATCGCAAAATCATAAAATTTTCTGCAATGCCAACGAATCTGGGACAAAGATGCCTCTCTTTGTCACCTTGACAAGCCCTTCCCCCTGCATCCTCATCAACTCTCTGGACAGTGACGGACGGGCTACATTCAGGAAGTCCGCCATCTCTTCCCGGTTCATGGTAATGGCCGGACTTTCGCCTGCCTTGCCATACTCCAGCAGAATCTTCGCAATCTTCTGCCGAAGCGTCGCGCAGGAGATAATCTGTATCTTCTGATTCAGATAGTATGCCTTCTGCGCGAAGATCGCCAGCATATTGGCAATTAATTTCGCATGATAGACGCAGGCTTTCCCACAGGTAGAGTAGAAATACTCCCTGGGGATATGAAGGATTCTTGAGGGAACCGCCGCCTGGGCATAGTGTTCATACTCCTTTTGGCCCAGGAATACAAAGACCTCTCCGAATAATTCCCCGGGCTTGTCAAAGGATGCCACAATGCTCCGCCTTCCATCCGTGGAATCGTTACATACTGCCACCGCTCCATCTATAAGCACCGAGAGTTTTTCCGGAGCATCGCCCTGGCAGAAGATCATCTCATCCTTATCATACCTGACTGACTGCGCATGGCTGCACTTCAAGCAGCATTCGATATCCTCCCCCGTCATGCCACGGAATAAGGGGCTGTCTTTCAAACTAGAAATCATCGCGCTTCCTTCCTGCGAAAATATGCTCTCGCCGCCTCCATGAAACTGTCAATCTGCTCCGGCCTGGTGGTCTCTGGAATATCACAGCCTGATGCCAGAACATACCCCTTCCGGGACTTAAGGCCAGCGCTGATGCAGGATCTGACCGCCTGCGTAATCTCTTCCTTAGATCCGTTCAAGATGATCTCCACCGGGTCTACATTTCCTGCGATTGGGATATGCGGGCCTAATTCCTGCGCCGCCTTTTCAAGATCAACGATATTATCAAGACTTACCTCATTCAGTTCATATTTTTTAAAATAGTCCCAAATCCGCTCCGTCTGCCCGCACATGTGCAGCGATACCTTCTTCCCGGTCTTTTCATACGCGTAATCCGTCAGTTCCTTCGTAAATGGATATACGAACCGTTCATACATCTTCGGGCCGATAAGGGCGGGGTTTGCCACCGGGTCAGCCATGGCAATCCCCATGCCGTACTGCGCCGCCAGATCGATACAACTTCTCTCGCTGTCCGCAACCAGCCTAATCAGCCTCAGCGCGTCGTCCGGGCACTTTCTTAAGTCCCGCAGCAGCCGCTCCACGCCCCGCAGGTTGGATGCAATCGTAAGCGGGCCGCCGATGCTCATTTCCACAGGGACGATGGGAAGCGCCTTATCTGCAAGAATCTGCGCCGTCCGGGCAAAGTCCCGGATTCTGGCATTCGTCCGGGCATCTACTGGTTCCATAGAGTCGAGCCTTCCATAATCCTGGATGAGCGGCGCATCCATATAGGGAACTCCCTTCTCGGGATAGATCACCTTGCCGCCCAGAGCCTCTGTGATCCCTCTGGAATTAGGCCCGATATCCATCCGGTCATATCCATAGCGGTTGAAAGGAATGATCTCCGCCTCCGCCATCTTCTCCGGGTCATGGGACAGATCCCACACGCTGATGCCGCTAAGCACTCCCTTCAGTTCTCCCATAAAAGGGACGCAGGGCACGCGGTCGTAGGATTTCCCCTCCTCGATTGCTTTTTTTCTTTCTACGGGCGTCATCTCGTCGGCCCTATGCTTCTGAATCTCTGTCATATAACTGCCTTCTTTCTATATTTCTGCCTGCTGCTGTTTGGCTTGTCCGGAATTGTCATTTCAACTAATCCAAGTTTCATTGATGGTAAAAGATAGTTCTTTCGAAAGGTCGGCCTATGCTTTAACCCCAGTCTATCCATCAACTCTTTTGTTGTTAAGGTATCATTTTCCAAAGCGTCCAATAAGCGTTGGACTTGTTCGCTCACTTGTACCCTCACTTGTTCGGTGCTCTCGACCTCTACAAGCGTATCATAAATTGCCTGGAGCAGGAACTCTATAAACACCCTGGAATCAGCCTTATGATCAGCCTCGCCCAAAACTCTATAGTATTCCTCCTGCCTCTCTCTGATCAAGGTTTCTATTGGAAGCCATCCAAAAATAGGCTTCCACTGATACAGAAGAAGTGTCTGCCACATACGCCCCATTCTCCCGTTTCCATCCGCAAATGGATGAATAAATTCAAATTCATAGTGAAATACACTGCTCTTTATCAGCGGATGGGCCGGATCTTTCTTCACCC
>PPYF01370792.1_pt1 | contig 13814 bp, 14 predicted proteins | sample 1559871 | NCBI WGS metagenome assembly PPYF01 (sample SAMN08240021, study PRJNA423297) | Human gut metagenome, whole genome shotgun sequencing project. | reverse complement strand
TCTCGCGTTATCACTCTTCAATACGCAGCCCGTAGGTTTTGAATTTTTCCAGCACGATGGCGATCGCCTCGTCGCTAAGCGCCGGCACCGGATCGGTAATCGCCAACGTGCTGAGATAAAGCTGTGCCAGAACTTCAACCTCATGTGCCAGCCATAAGGCTTTTTCCAGATTTTCCTCGCAGGCGATGAGTCCATGATGCTGCAGCAGCGTCGCTTTACGGTTTTTCAGGGCAACGGCGACGTACTCGGACAGTTCGCGCGTGCCAAAGGTGGCATACGGGGCACAGGGGATGGTGTTTCCGCCTGCGGCAGCAATCATGTAATGGATGGCAGGAATAGGCCGATTAAGGATCGAAACGGCGGTACAGTGTACGGCATGGTTATGCACCACGGCATGCGCATCCGGCCGCGTCTGATAGGCAGCCATATGGAAGCGCCATTCGCTTGATGGCAGCTTGCCCTGCTCATGATGCCCCTCGGCATCGATATAAACGATGTGTGCTTCAGTCAGCTTCTCATACGGGATCCCCGTAGGGGTAATCAGCATTCCGCCCTGATAACGCACGCTGACGTTACCCGCGGTTCCTTGATTTAATCCCAGACGCGTCATCTCCAGGCAGGTATCAATAATCTGCCGTGCCAGTTTATTTCGTTCCATTTATAACCTCTCTTGATGATTCCAAAGCCCCAACAGAACATTGCTACTTTTTCTGTTGAATTAACCGTCTACTTACTCATCATCATCGTATTGAAGAAGCACAATGGAATTCCCTCGGTTTTATTTTGTGACCACCATCAATTAATTCCCCTGAATAAGTTATCGCTTGCAAAAACCACCCTAAAAAAAATGACCGCTCTTCATGATATTTATTTAAACGGGCATTTTTGCCTTTCACCATTAACAAATGACCGTTTCTGCGGCAATAAATTAATTCGGTCACTCAGGCTGTGGGTTTTAATATTTATCTTCTCAAACGGGCATTGTTTATAAGAAATTAAAGTGACAACTATCACATAAAAATACCACCAGTCGTTAAATGTGACCGCCATCATATTAAACAGCCTTTTTTCCCCGAAAATGAATTCATGAGTTCATTCCTAACTGCCCGATAGTCCCAGGAAAACACATGAACTTTTCTGTTTTTACGGTCCGTTCAGCAAAAACGACCACACTCTGACGCTTCTGAATCAATGAGGATGTTATGGGAAATACAACAATACAAACGCAGAGTTTTCGTGCGGTAGATGCCGGACAAACCCAGCGTTACATTATTCCATTTGCACTGCTTTGCTCACTGTTTTTTCTTTGGGCTGTCGCGAACAACCTGAACGACATTTTACTACCCCAGTTTCAGCAGGCCTTTACCTTAACCAACTTCCAGGCTGGGTTGATTCAATCCGCATTTTACTTCGGTTATTTTGTCATTCCTATCCCTGCAGGGATCCTGATGAAAAAACTGAGTTACAAAGCGGGCATTATTACCGGATTATTCTTATATGCTCTCGGCGCTGCATTATTCTGGCCGGCAGCGGAAGTAATGAATTACACATTATTCTTAATTGGCCTATTTATTATTGCTGCTGGCCTCGGCTGCCTCGAAACCGCAGCCAACCCATTTGTGACGGTATTAGGCCCTGAGAGCGGTGGACACTTTCGCCTCAATCTGGCGCAAACATTTAACTCATTTGGCGCTATTATCGCGGTTGTGTTTGGGCAAAGTCTTATTTTGTCTAACGTGCCACATCAATCCCAGGATGTGCTCGATAAAATGTCACCAGAACAGCTAAGTACCTATAAACACAGCCTGGTGTTATCGGTACAGACGCCTTATATGATCATCGTGGCGATTGTCCTGCTGGTCGCCCTGCTGATTATGCTGACTAAATTTCCGGCCCTACAAAGTGACGATCACGCTGAGAGCACACAGAGTTCATTCTCCGCGTCCCTTTCCCGCCTGGTGCGTATTCGCCACTGGCGATGGGCGGTGCTGGCACAGTTTTGCTACGTCGGTGCGCAAACGGCCTGCTGGAGCTATCTGATTCGCTATGCCATTGAAGAGATCCCCGGCATGACGCCCGGCTTCGCCGCCAATTATCTGACCGGTACGATGGTATGTTTCTTCATTGGCCGCTTCACCGGCACCTGGCTCATCAGCCGCTTCGCCCCGCATAAAGTGCTCGCCACCTACGCGCTGCTCGCCATGGTTCTGTGTCTGATCTCCGCCTTCAGCGGTGGCCATTTTGGCCTGCTGGCGCTGACGCTGTGTAGCGCATTTATGTCGATTCAGTACCCCACCATCTTTTCCCTGGGGATCAAAAATCTGGGGCAAGACACCAAATATGGCTCCTCTTTCATCGTCATGACCATTATCGGCGGCGGTATCGTGACGCCCGTGATGGGCTTCGTTAGCGATGCCGCTGGCAATATCCCAACTGCAGAATTGGTTCCAGCCCTGTGCTTCGCCGTCATCTTCATTTTTGCCCGTTTCCGTTCACAAACGGCAACGCACTAATCTTTTATCCGAATAACATGAGGGATCTGTAATGAAAAAAATCAGCTTACCGAAAATTGGTATCCGCCCGGTAATTGATGGCCGCCGTATGGGCGTACGTGAATCGCTGGAAGAACAGACCATGAACATGGCAAAGGCGACCGCGGCGCTTATCACCGAGAAACTCCGCCACGCCTGCGGTGCACAAATTGAGTGCGTGATTGCCGATAGCTGCATCGCGGGAATGGCAGAATCAGCGGCCTGCGAGGAGAAATTCAGCGGACTGAATGTCGGCGTCACCATCACCGTCACGCCATGCTGGTGCTACGGTAGCGAAACCATCGATATGGACCCGATGCGTCCGAAAGCCATCTGGGGCTTTAACGGCACCGAACGTCCCGGCGCCGTTTATCTGGCCGCCGCACTTGCCGCGCATAGTCAGAAGGGGATTCCTGCTTTCTCTATTTACGGTCACGATGTTCAGGATGCGGATGACAGCACCATTCCTGCCGACGTTGAAGAAAAATTACTGCGCTTTGCCCGCGCCGGCTTGGCCGTTGCCGGTATGAAAGGCAAAAGCTACCTTTCCGTAGGCGGCGTGTCGATGGGGATTGCCGGCTCTATCGTTGACCATAACTTCTTTGAATCCTGGCTCGGCATGAAGGTACAAGCGGTAGATATGACCGAACTGCGCCGCCGTATCGATCAGAAAATTTATGACGAAGCGGAGCTGGAGATTGCGCTGGCGTGGGCGGACAAAAACTTCCGCTATGGCGAGGATCAAAACGCTCAGCAGTACAAACGCAATGAAGCTCAAAGCCGCACGGTGCTTAAAGAGAGCCTGCTCATGGCGATGTGCATTCGCGACATGATGCAGGGCAACAAAAAGCTGGCGGATAAAGGGCTGGTTGAGGAATCTCTCGGCTATAACGCCATTGCCGCAGGCTTCCAGGGCCAGCGCCACTGGACCGATCAATACCCTAACGGTGATACCGCTGAAGCGCTACTTAACAGCTCCTTTGACTGGAACGGCGTGCGTGAACCGTTTGTTGTCGCTACCGAAAACGACAGCCTCAACGGCGTAGCAATGTTGATGGGCCATCAGCTTACCGGCACGGCGCAAGTCTTCGCCGACGTCCGCACCTATTGGTCACCAGAGGCCGTACAACGCGTCACCGGGAAACCCCTCAGCGGATTGGCCGAACACGGTATTATCCACCTCATCAACTCCGGTTCAGCGGCGTTAGATGGTTCATGTAAACAGCGCGATAGCGATGGCAAGCCTACCATGAAACCGCACTGGGAAATCAGCCAACAGGAAGCCGATGCATGCCTCGCCGCCACCGAGTGGTGCCCGGCGATTCATGAATATTTCCGCGGCGGCGGTTTCTCTTCTCGCTTCCTGACCGAAGGCGGCGTGCCGTTCACCATGACCCGCGTGAATATCATTAAAGGCCTGGGCCCGGTCCTTCAGATTGCCGAAGGCTGGAGCGTTGCGCTACCGAAAGAGATGCATGACCAACTTGATGCGCGTACCAACTCCACCTGGCCTACGACCTGGTTTGCACCGCGTCTGACCGGCAAAGGCCCCTTCACCGATGTTTACTCGGTGATGGCGAACTGGGGGGCTAACCACGGGGTGCTGACGATTGACCACGTGGGCGCTGACTTTATTACCCTGGCCTCAATGCTGCGAATTCCGGTTTGTATGCACAACGTGGAAGAGTCGCAGATCTATCGCCCTTCCGCCTGGGCGGCACACGGTATGGATAGCGAAGGTCAGGATTATCGCGCCTGCCAGAACTACGGCCCGCTGTACAAACGTTAATGCGCTACGCCCTTCCACAGTGGAAGGGCGTTATTTTGGGCTGCATTGCTAGCTGGACTCTTCAGCAGCGTTTCAGGAGTAGTTATGAAACAAGATGTTATCCTGGTACTCGACTGCGGCGCGACCAACGTCCGGGCGATTGCCGTCAACCGTCAGGGAAAAATTGTCGCCCGTGCCGCTGTCGCCAATGCCAGTGAAATAGCGGCAGAAAACAACGCCTGGCACCAGTGGTCGCTTGATGACATCATCCAGCGGCTTGCAGACTGCTGCCATACGCTTGCGGCCGAGCTGGCGGACTGCCGGGTACGAGGTATTACGGTCACCACGTTCGGCGTCGATGGTGCGCTGGTCGATGAGAATGGCCAGCTTCTCTATCCCGTTATCAGTTGGAAATGTCCGCGTACCGCTGAAGTGATGCAAAAAATCGACCGCTTCCTCCCGCAGCAAAGGCTGCAGGAAATATCCGGCGTCGGCGCGTTTGGCTTCAACACGCTCTATAAGCTGGTGTGGATGAAAGAGAATCACCCACAGCTGTTGGAACAGGCGCACGCCTGGTTGTTTATCTCATCGCTGATTAACCATCGCCTGACCGGCGAATTCACCACCGATCTCACCATGGCGGGAACCAGCCAGATGCTGGACATTCATCAACGCGACTTCAGTCCGGAAATATTGCAAGCCACTGGGCTGCCGCGCCGGCTGTTCCCGCGCCTGGTCGAAGCCGGTGAACTCATCGGCACGCTACAGCCAGACGCCGCTGCGCTGCTGGGGATTCCGCCTGGCATCCCGGTGATTTCAGCCGGGCACGATACGCAGTTCGCCCTGTTTGGCGCCGGTGCAGAGCAGGATGAACCAGTCCTCTCTTCCGGTACGTGGGAAATTCTGATGGTCCGCAGCAATCGGGTCAACACCTCGCTGCTCAGCCACTACGCCGGATCTACCTGCGAGCTGGATAGCCAGCCGGGGCTTTATAACCCTGGTATGCAATGGCTGGCCTCTGGCGTGCTCGAATGGGTGCGCAAGCTGCTGTGGACGCCGCAGACACCATGGCAAACCCTGATTGAAGAGGCGCGTTTGATTCCCGAAGGAGCTGAGGGCGTGAAAATGCACTGTGAACTCCTTACAAACCAAAATGCCGGATGGCAAGGGGTCACGCTCAACGCGACCCGCGGTCATTTCTATCGTGCCGCGCTGGAAGGGCTCAGCGAACAGTTGGCGCAAAATCTGCAAACGCTGGAGAAAATCGGCCACTTTAAAGCCACAGAGCTTTTAATGGTGGGAGGCGGGAGCCGCAACACGCTGTGGAATCAAATTAAAGCCAACATGCTCGACATTCCCATCAAGGTACTGGATGACGCCGAAACCACGGTCGCTGGAGCCGCCATGTTTGGCTGGTACGGCGTGGGGGAATTTGCTAGCCCGGAACAGGCCAGAGCGCAGGTGCACTATCAGTACCGCTATTTCTACCCGCAAAGCGAACCCGAACTCATTAAGGAAGCCTGAGATGCTAAAAACGATTTCACCATTAATCTCCCCTGACTTGCTAAAGGTGCTGGCCGAAATGGGCCATGGCGATGAGATCATCTTTTCCGATGCCCATTTCCCGGCCCACAGCATGGGGCCACAGGTTATTCGCGCCGATGGTCTGAAAGTCAGCGACCTGCTGCAGGCCGTCATTCCGCTGTTTGAACTCGACAGCTATGCCCCCCCTCTGGTGATGATGGCGGCAGTAGAGGGTGACTCTCTGGATCCCAGCGTCGAAGCTCGCTACCGCGAGGCGCTTTCGCTGCAGGCCCCCTGCCCGGAAATATCCCGTATCGATCGCTATGCCTTTTACGATCGGGCGCAAAAAGCCTTTGCGATCGTTATCACAGGTGAGTGTGCTAAGTATGGGAATATTCTTTTAAAAAAAGGAGTAACGCCGTAGTCTCATGCCGGTGCGCCCGCCCGACGCGGGCGCGTATCGAATGATGGGGTGAAAAAAATGAAAGCGGCACGCCAACAAGCGATAGTAGACCTGCTCATTCAGCACAAAAGCCTGACAACCGATGCCTTATCCGCCCAGCTTAATGTCAGCAAAGAGACCATTCGCCGCGATCTCAGCGAACTTCAGGCGCAGGGCAAGGTGCTGCGCAACCACGGGCGAGCGAAGTACATTCATCGGGAAAATCAGGACAGCGGCGATCCTTTCCACATGCGTCTGAAAAGTCACTTCGCACACAAAGCCGATATTGCCCGGGAAGCACTCGCCTGGATAGAGGCCGGAATGGTCATTGCCCTCGACGCCAGCTCCACCTGCTGGTATCTGGCGCGACAACTGCCTGATATCGACCTACAGGTTTTTACCAATAGCCACCCTATCTGCCTTGAGCTGGGAAAACGCGAGCAGATTCAGCTAATTAGTTCCGGCGGCCAGCTTGAACGTAAATATGGCTGCTACGTGAACCCTTCACTGGTCTCGCAGCTAAAACCGCTGGATATTGACCTGTTTATTTTTTCCTGCGAAGGGATCGACGGCGACGGCGGGCTTTGGGATTCCAATACCGTCAACGCCGACTTTAAGTCTCTGCTGCTGAAGCGCGCATCGCAATCATTGCTGCTGATTGATAAAAGCAAATTCAACCGTTCAGGCGAAGCGCGTATCGGCCACCTTGATGATGTGACCCATATTATCTCCGATGCCCGGATGGACCCCCGACAAACGCCGATCGCCTGAAACAAAAATGGCCCACCGAGGTGGGCCATTTTGCTTAAAGAATAACACTTAACGCTCGTCGCGACGACCGCCTACCGCCGCCCACAGACGACGTACGTGAACGGTCACCTCTTCGCGGTCATGGTACAACTGACGCGCCTGGATCTGCGCGTTAATGCCATTCTCGTCAAGCTTCTCCTGGATGTACGCCAGGTTGTGCGACAGCTCTTCGTAGCGCTTTTTCATCGGCAGCTTCAGGTTAAAGATGGTCTCACGGCACCAGCCGTTGATCAGCCATTCCGCCATCAGCGCGGCAACCTTCGCCGGGCGCTCAACCATATCGCACACCATCCACGAGATGTTATTGCGGGTTGGGCGATAGCGGAAACCATCTTCACGCAGCCAGGTCACCTGCCCGGTGTCCATCAGGCTCTGCGCCATTGGGCCGTTATCCACGGAGGAGACCCACATATTGCGTTTCACCAGCTGATAGGTCCAGCCGCCAGGGCAAGCTCCCAGATCGACCGCGTACATGCCGTTGGCTAAACGTTCGTCCCATTCGTCAGCAGGGATAAAGACGTGGAATGCCTCTTCCAGCTTCAGCGTCGAGCGGCTTGGCGCATCAGACGGGAACTTCAGACGCGGGATCCCCATATAGAACGGCGAATTATTGGTACTATAGGAATAGCCGGTGTAGCAGCAGCCCGGGGCAATAAAGAACACATGCACAACCGGACGCTTCGTCGTCTCATAGGCGGCTAGCACTTTGGCTTCGCGCAGCGCCGAACGCAGCGGCACGGTGAGCTTGCGGCAGAACTTCATCAGTTCTTTGCTTTCGTTGGTATCAGCCACCTCAACGCGCAGATCGCCACCCTTCTCCACTACGCCCTGCAGCATGCCGACGATAGGCGTCACGCGGTCTTCCGGCGGCAAATCTTTTAGCAGCTCGCCCACAACAATCATCTGACGGGCAAAAACCAGCGAGCTGAACGGCAGCTCGCGTGCCAGTTTGTCAGCATCGCCTTCCTGATAACATTCGAAAATCACGTAGCCCGAGTTATCTTTGACGCGCGCAAAGCCAAACACTTCGCGACGCCCGGCCTTGTCGGTGATCTCCGCAGCACACTCTTTCTCAAACCCAGGGCGGCAATACAGCACAACCTTATTCATGAACAACACCCTTACGCTTAAGTCGAATTGCACCAATCAACATCAAAATCCAGCCGGCGAGGAAGCTTACGCCACCAACCGGGGTAACAAACGCCCACAGGCGAAGATGGGAGAGCGCCAGGCAGTACAGGCTACCGCTAAATAATACGGTACCCAGCGCCATAAACACGCTGCTCCAGTAGAACCAAATGCTAATGCGGCGCTGCATAGCAACGGCAAGGCCAAAAATCGCCAGCGTATGAAATGCCTGATACTCCAGACCGGTCTGGATCCAGCCCATCTCAACAACGCCTAACGATTTGCTCAGCACGTGGGCGCCAAACGCACCCAGCGCAACGAAAATAAAGCCACTGATTGCGGCAAATATCAGCATAAAACGGCTGGTCATGGTATTACCCTAAAATCATTTATTGGTCATAACGAAAACGGAAAGTTTCTTGCTCATGAGCCGCCTTCGCCAGAATCCACTGACGAAAGGCCGCTATTTTACCCAGTTCTGCCTGACTGTCATGACAAACCAGATAAAAAGCATTCTTGCTAACAAGGACATCGTTAAACGGACAAACCAGACGGCCTGCTTCAATTTCCGATTGCGCCATGACGTTATTCGCCAGCGCAACGCCCTGTCCATGGATAGCAGCCTGTAGCACCATCGCGCTATGGCTGAAAATAGGCCCCTGCTGGACGTTGATGTGATTTAGACCGAGCTGGCGCGTATACGTTTGCCAGTCGCGACGAGATGCATCATGCAGCAGCGTGTGTTTTGCCAAATCAGCGGGTGTTTTCAATGCTTTATCGCCGGTGAGCAGCAGCGGAGAACAGACGGGGAGCAGATACTCAGCGTACAGTTTTTCCACTCGAAGCCCCGGCCAGTTGCCGCGACCATAGAAAATGGCGACGTCAACATCGTCCGCAAGCTTGTCTTCCTGACGGTCGACGGCCTGAATTCTGACATCGATTCCCGGATAAGCTGAGTTAAAGCTTGAGAGGCGCGGCACCAGCCATTGGATAGCAAAGCTGGGCAATAAACTGACGGTCAGCGCCCCTTTCGCGCTCCGCGCTTGTAGTTTACGCGTAGCCTCAGTTAATTGCGAAAAGATCTCTTTAATATCCTGAAAATAGCTCTGTCCTTCTTCCGTTAACAGCAGGGATCGGTTGCGTCGCCGAAACAGCTTTAGCCCCAAAAAATCCTCAAGGGACTTGATTTGGTGGCTTACTGCGGCCTGCGTCACAAAAAGCTCATCGGCCGCGCGCGTGAAGCTTAAATGGCGTGCGGCTGCATCAAATACACGTAATGCATTAAGAGGTGGCAAACGCTTTGACATAGTCCCAGAACTCAATTGTTAATTGATTTTAACAAATAGGAAACACTAGTTAACCTATTAGTTTTTTTTATCTGAGCCATTATAATTTGTCCGTTGAGCTTCTACCAGCAAATACCTATCATGGCGGCACTTCCTGAGCCGGAACGAAAAGCTTTTTTCGGAATGCGTGTTCTGAACAGCTTTTGGCTTACGGTTGTGATGTTGTGTTGTTGTGTTTGCAATTGGTCTGCAATTCAGATCACGGTAGCAAGGCTACCCTTTTTCACTTCCTGTACATTTACCCTGTCTGTCCATAGTGATTAATGTAGCACCGCCAACTTGCGGTGCTTTTTTTTGCCTCGATTTCCTCTTCATTCATCGCCAAAGTTGAAAGCCAACGAAAATTGCGCGACGATCTCCTTATCGACATGAGGAATTCCATGAACGCGTTCTCCCCCGCGCAGTTTCGCGCACAGTTTCCCGCCCTGCACGACGCCGGGGTTTACCTTGATAGCGCCGCCACCGCGTTAAAACCGCAGGCCGTTATCGAGGCGACAAATCACTTTTACTCGCTGAGCGCCGGTAACGTTCATCGCAGCCAGTTCGCCGAAGCGCAGCGCTTAACCGAGCGCTACGAAGCCGCCCGCGACCAGGTCGCGCGCCTGCTGAACGCACCGAGCGGTAAAGATATCGTCTGGACGCGCGGCACCACCGAAGCCATCAATATGGTGGCACAGTGCTATGCGCGCCCGCGGCTACAGCCGGGTGATGAAATTATCGTCAGCGTCGCCGAACACCACGCCAACCTTGTGCCGTGGCTGATGGTCGCCGAACAGACCGGGGCGAAAATCGTCCCGCTGCCGCTCGGCGCGGATCGGCTGCCGGATGTTGCGCAACTCTCCACGCTGATAACCCCACGTAGCCGTATTCTGGCACTCGGGCAAATGTCCAACGTCACCGGTGGATGTCCGGATCTGGAGTACGCCATTGCCCTCGCTCATCAAGCCGGGATGGTGGTCATGGTTGACGGCGCACAAGGGGCGGTCCATTTCCCTGCGGACGTTCAGGCGCTGGATATCGATTTTTACGCTTTCTCCGGCCATAAGCTCTACGGGCCTACCGGCATCGGCGCGCTATACGGTAAAAGCGAACTGCTGGATGCCATGACCCCGTGGTTAGGCGGCGGGAAGATGATCAGCGAAGTGACGTTTGACGGTTTTACCACCCAGCCGGTACCGTATCGTCTGGAAGCCGGTACACCAAACGTGGCCGGCGTGATTGGCCTGAGTGCGGCGCTGGAGTGGCTGGCAGATATCGATATCCAGCAGGCCGAATCCTGGAGCCGTGGGCTGGCGACGCTGGCAGAAGAAGAGCTGGCGAAACGTCCGGGCTTCCGTTCATTCCGCTGCCAGGACTCCAGTCTGCTGGCCTTCGATTTCGCCGGGGTTCACCACAGCGATATGGTCATGCTGTTGGCCGAGTATGGTATTGCCCTGCGCGCCGGCCAGCACTGCGCGCAGCCGCTGCTTGCCGCATTAGGCGTCAACGGTACGCTACGCGCCTCATTCGCTCCTTATAATACGCAGGACGACGTGCACGCGCTGGTCAGCGCCGTCGATCGGGCGCTCGAACTTCTGGTGGATTAATGACAATAACGTTAAAAACCGCACATCCTTTTGGCACTGAGATAACGCCTGAAGCCTTACGTCAGCAGTTTTCCGCACTGACGCAATGGGAAGATAAGTACCGCCAACTGATCCTGCTCGGTAAAAAGCTGCCCACACTGACGGATGAGCTTAAAGCACAGGCACAGGAAATCCCGGGCTGTGAAAATCGCGTCTGGCTGGGTTATATGCAGGAAGCCAACGGTGCGTTGCACTTTTTTGGCGATAGCGAAGGAAGAATTGTGCGCGGCCTGCTGGCGGTGCTGCTGACCGCCGTGGAAGGCAAACAGCCGGCGGAGATTCTGGCATCTGAGCCGCTGGCGCTGTTTGATGAGCTGGGGCTTCGCGGTCAGCTTAGCGCCTCACGCAGTCAGGGCCTGGCGGCCCTGAGCGATGCGATGACGCAAGCCGCCCGTCAGGCGCTGGCCTGACGCTCCGCTTTCGCCAGCATCTTTTTCAATGCATGGGACACCGCGACAAAACCAAAGGTTGCGGTAACCATCGTCGCCGCACCAAAACCAGACGCACAGTCCATACGTTTTGGCCCTTCCGCCGTACTCTTCATCGCACACACCGAACCGTCCGACTGCGGATAGACCAGCGCTTCAGTGGAAAATACGCAATCGACGCCCAGCTTGCCTTTACTGTTCTTCACCACGCCAAATTCGCTTTTCAGCCGCTCACGCAGCTTCGCTGCCAGTGGATCCTGAATGGTTTTCGCCAGATCGCTAACCTGAATCTGCGTCGGGTCAATTTGCCCGCCCGCCCCACCGGTAGTGATCAACGGCACTTTATAGCGACGACAGTAAGCAATGAGCGCCGCTTTCGGTCGCACACTGTCAATCGCGTCGACCACATAGCTGTAGCCCGCGCCCATATATTCCGCCACATTATCAGGCGTGACGAAATCGTCGATCACGGTGACGCGGCACTCGGGGTTAATCAACCGAATACGCTCAGCCATCACCTCAGCTTTCGCCAGCCCAACGTTGCCGCCCAGCGCGTGGATCTGGCGGTTGGTGTTGGTGACGCAGACGTCATCCATGTCGATAAGCGTGATAGCACCAATACCGGTTCGCGCCAGCGCTTCCGCCGCCCAACTGCCGACGCCGCCAATGCCAACCACGCAAACGTGCGCCTCGGCAAAAACCTGAAGGGCTTTTTCGCCATATAAACGCGCGGTGCCACCAAAACGCTGACGCCAGGCGTCACTGATAACAGACATAAAACCTCAAATTTCTTCATTAATGCATCCCCGGCGCTGGCGTCATCGCCCTGGCCGGGGAAATCACGGACTTAGCCGCTAAAAACATTGCCCGTGTTGCTTGCCGTCTTCAGCACCCACACGCGACCGTAGTGATTATACCAGCCCGCGCGGTGCCCGGCATCCGCACCGATCCCCTGGTAGATGTCAAAGTGCTGTCCTTTAATCGCACCGCCAACGTCCAGCGCGACCATCAGACGCAGTTCATACTGGCCGTTAAACTTGCCGTTATTATCCAACTGCGGCACTTCCGCTAGCAGCGTGGTCCCTGGTGGAATAATGCTGCGGTCAGAGGCAACCGAGGCGCGACCAATCAGCGGCACCGCGCTCGCCCCTTTCACCGGCGCGAACGACTGTGGTTTAAAGAAGACAAAGGATGGGTTCTGTTCCAGCAGTTCGCGGACTTCCGCTTCGCTGTGGGTTTCGCCCCAGTGACGAATCGCCTGCATCGACATATCTTCACGTTTCACTTCGCCGCGATCGATAAGCACTTTACCGATGCTTTTATAGGCCCAACCGTTTTTCCCGGCATAGCTAAAGAAATTCAGCGGTGAACCATCACCAAAATCAATGTATCCGCTGCCCTGCACATCCATGATGAAGTTATCCATCAGCGAGTTGCTGTAGGCCAGCACGTAGTTATCGCTCAGCTCCCCGGCATAAATTCCGGCGCGGGATGGCAGTTTGCCGCGCTTCGGCGGCATGCGGTACAGCGGATACTGGAATTCGCCCTGACGCGTATGGCGCGCTTGCACCACCGGCGTGTAGTAGCCGGTGAATTGGACGTTACCGTAGTTATCGGTCCCTTCCATCTGCCAGGCATCAAGGCCGTACTGGCGCATAGTGCGCGTATCGCCACCGGAGAGCAGCCACTGCTGCACTGCGTTATAAAGGTTGCTCTGGTTGCCGTACAGGCGCGGAGAGGCGTTACGAATCTGGTTCACCTGCTCGGCAAAGTCACCCGCATTGATTGGGGCGCCTACGGCATCAGGCTGATTGACCAGTGAGAAAGGCTGGGTAAATTTCCCGTCTTTATACTGTTGACCGCGATCGGTCGGTTTTGACGAACAGGCTGCCAGCATCGCCAGCATCGCCAGCATTGCCCCTGTTGCTACATACTTAACCCAACGTCCTTTCATGGTGTCTTCTATTGTCCGCATAATCGAAAGTGCCCGAAGAAGATAACAAACCGCCAGGGGTATTGAAATGCGATTACGCCAGCCAGCAATATTTTTGTACAAAAAATAAACCAATCGTGTCGTATACGTACAACCTATAAAAAAATGAGTGATTTATCTCAAAAATGGGTTGCATCAAAAGCTCAGCAGAGTATAGTGCGCATCCACGGACGCGGGGTGGAGCAGCCTGGTAGCTCGTCGGGCTCATAACCCGAAGGT
>PPYF01370791.1_pt1 | contig 13815 bp, 11 predicted proteins | sample 1559871 | NCBI WGS metagenome assembly PPYF01 (sample SAMN08240021, study PRJNA423297) | Human gut metagenome, whole genome shotgun sequencing project. | reverse complement strand
TTGCCGGACGGAATAATACGTTGCGCCGTTACGCCACACTTTGCGCGGCCTGGTGGGTTTCTCGCAGCGCGCCCGGTGGTTGTCCCACCACCCGTTTAAAGGCCCGGCTAAACGCCGCGACGGAGCCGTAGCCTAAGCGAAGGGCCACGGTTTCGATCGCCTGTTGTTCCTGGCCAATATACTGTACCGCCAGCCGCATGCGGAGTTCCCCAAGATACTTGGCCGGCGTCGTGCCGGTCGCCGCGAGGAAGCGTTCGGCAAAGACGGAGCGCGATGTGCCCGCTTCTTTGGCCAGAGCCGCTACGCTCCAGTTGATTCCGGGCTGTTGGTGCATAGCAAAAATCGCGCGGCTCAGGCGCGGATCGCGCAAGACCTGGATCCAGCCAGTAGCCTTGCCGCAGCCGCTTTCCACCCAGCCGCGCACAATCAGCGCTGCCACCACGTCGGCCAGCCGGGCGAGGATCCCCGCAAAACCGACCTGACGGCCTAGCGATTCGCGCTCCATGGCGGCGAGCAATGGATGAATTTCTGGTCGCGTTGCCATCAGGCTGCTTACCATCATCACTTCCGGCATCGCTTTAATCAGCGGCTGCATTCCACCCAGCTCAAAATCCATACAGCCGGTAAAAATCACCGCGTTATCGCCATCGGGGCAGGTTTTGCAGTGAATGTCTTGCACCTGGTTGCAGATAGGTTCGCTGGGTAAGTCGGCAATGGGCGTCACCACGGCGTGATCGTCGGAGAGCAGGGCGTGTGCGTCTCCGTTTGGGATGAAGACGGCATCACCGCTATTGAGCGTGAAGCGCGCACCGCTGTGCATACGTAAAACCACCGGCCCGCGACTCACAAAGTGAAACTGGGCTTTGCCGGCGACATTGCCGAACGCCAGACCAAACGGCGCGCTGGCCTCAATCCGTCGATAGTTAACGCCGGAGAGGCGCATCCCACTCAGCAGTTCGCTTATCAAATCAGGTGTGTGGACGGTCATGGCCTCAACTCCGGACGAATTATCAATAATAAAAGATTTTACATCATAGATCGTCCGGGGGAGGTTTTCTATTCTTTGTGACCGTTATCTCATTTTTTTAACCGGAGAGTTACAAATGGATTCATGCGCTACCACCAGTGCGTCACTGGCCCCGGCCAAACCTGCCTGGCGAGCCGTCTGGTCGCTCGGTCTGGGGGTATTCGGCCTGATCACCGCTGAGTTTTTACCCGCCAGCCTGCTTACGCCGATGGCATCGAGCCTGGGGGTCACGGAGGGCGTGGCCGGGCAGACGGTGACGGCAACTGCGCTGGTGGCCTTGGTCACCGGCTTGCTGATCACGTCAGCCACCAAAAGCATCGACCGCCGCTGGGTGCTGATGTTCTTTACCTTACTGCAAATTGTCTCCAGCCTGCTGGTGGCGTTTGCGCCTTCGCTGCAGGTATTGCTGTTGGGACGCCTGCTGCTGGGCGTGGCGATTGGTGGCTTCTGGGCCATGTCGACCGCAACGGCGATGCGCTTAGTGCCGGCGAAGGACGTGCCGAAAGCGTTGTCGATAATTTTCGCCGGAGTGTCGATTGCTACCGTGGTGGCGGCGCCGCTTGGCAGCTATCTTGGCAGCCTGATTGGTTGGCGTAATGTATTTATTCTGTGCGTCATTCCCGGCGTGCTGGCGCTGTTCTGGCAACTGTGGGTACTGCCGTCAATGCGGCCAGAGAATAGCGGTAGCCTCGGCACGTTGTTCAAAGTGCTGCGCCGTCCGGGCATGGTCGGTGGGCTGCTGGCAACGATCTTTATCTTCAGCGGTCACTTCGCTTTCTTCACCTATCTGCGCCCATTCCTTGAGACCGTTGGCCGGGCGAACGTGGAAACCATTTCGCTGATTCTGCTCGGCTTTGGCGTCGCTAATTTTATCGGCACGTCGATTGCCGGATATTTGCTGGCGCGCAATCTGCGCCTGACGCTGGCGTTGGTGCCGTTCGCCATGGGCGTCCTGGCGTTGACGATGGTGGCCTATGGTCATCTGGCGTTGGTGGATGGCCTGCTGGTGACTCTGTGGGGATTTGCGTTTGGTCTGGTGCCAGTCGGTTGGTCAACCTGGCTTGCGACCACGGTAGCTGACGAGGCAGAAAGCGCAGGCGGCCTAATGGTAGCGTCTATTCAATTGGCCATTAGCGCGGGCGCGGCAGGCGGCGGGCTGGTATTTGATATGAATGGCGCGAACGGCGTATTCACCGCCAGCGGTGTGCTGCTGGTGGCAGCGATGGTGATGGTGTTTGCCGGTGTGAAGGTGAAAGCGGCAACTGCTGAAGAGTGAAAGGGCTATCCCCTTTCTATTAGCCGTTAAAATCAGTGTCGCTGCAACCGACGTGCCCCCGCCTGAAATCGGTGAGACGGAGAAAGGAAGAGTTGGCCCGAAGGGCGAGTCCCAGGGATGGGACGAGTAATGTCGAGTTCCGTGCCGCAGGCTGGAGTTCACAGGTGAACGCAGTGCGAAGTACCGGTTTCACCGCGGGCTGTGGGGATAGGAAAGGGGAGCGCGGTGCTCCCCTTTGCCCGTTCACGGGTGCCGATGTTTCATATTCTACAAAACATAAGGTGAACGGAATTTCACACGATAGTGATAAGCACTACAGGACTTCCCACCTCAAACAAGCAGGTAGCTTAACCCGGTAAAAGCCACCATTCCCGCGAGCACCGTGGCAAATAGGCTACGACTTAAAACCCCGACCAGCGTGGCAACGGCGGCCGCCAGCAGTGAGATGCTGATACCGCTGCTGTTCAGCGCCGGTTTACCCAGCAGTTCGGCCGTAATGATGGCCGCCATAATGGCAGCAGGAATAAAACTCAGCCATTGCTGCAGAGCGGGCGGCATCCGAAAACGCGACAGTAAAAGCACCGGCACTACGCGCATCAGCGCCGTCACCGCCGCCGAGGCGAGAATGGCCAGCAGAATATTACGCTCCATGTTTGCGCTCCTTATTGAAGAAATAACGCAAACCCAGCGTGGCCAGCGTGGCGGCCACGGAGGCGGCGACGATCACGATGACGCTGGTATCCGCATGTCCGGACATCAGCAGAGTAATGATGACCGCCGCGGCAATACTGAATGACTCCAGCAGCTTACGACGGCTGGCAAACCACAGCATCAGCACCAGCCCGATAAACATCGACACCAGGCTAAAGCTTAATCCTTCCATTAAGGCCTGCGGCAGCGCAGATGCCAGACCTGCGCCAATCACGCAGGCGATAATCCAATTCAGCCAGGCGGCGACGTTTAAGCCAAACATCCAGGCGAAAGAGACTTTGCTTTGTGGGCTGCCGTGCTGCACGGCAACCCCGAAAGTTTCATCGGTCAGCAGCAGACCACTGACAATTTTTTGTACGGTAGTTTGTTCGCGAAAATAGACGCTCATCGCCGAGCTCATCAGCAGGTAACGCAGGTTGACCAGCAGTACGCTTAACACGACGGAAAGGGTCTCCGCGCCCGCAGCCCAAAGGGAGTAGAACAGGAATTGCGCCGAGCCGGCGTAGAGCAGTGTTGCCAGTAGCGCCGTCTGGAAAGTGGTGAATCCGGCGAGGGTACCGATCGCACCCGCCGCGAAACCAATGCTCCAGTAGCCGGGAATGGTCGGTAAACAGGCCATGATTCCGGCGCGAAACTCCGTTTTGGACTCACTGCGCGGTGAGGCCGTTGTGTCTGTTAACATCAGGCTTTCCTGTTATTCATTTCACGGAATGATAACGTTTGCCTGGCCGTGCTGGAATAAAAAAATGAGTGGATGTAAGAAAAGCGCTGACCGATAGGGTGAGGTTGATATCGCTATCCACAGGCTATTCTCCTCCCTAATTTAAGGCGCGATGGTTTTGGTTATGCTGTCAATTTCGCCTTTATCGTTAATCAGGCTGAAGTCAATCCGATCCGTTTTGCCTGTTGCCGGGATCGGTAGCGCGGTGAGAGCAAAGCGATTTTCTGAGAAGGGTTTTATCATAAGGTCGAGATCGGTGGTTGCTTTGTATAGCGTTGAGCCTGAAATAACATGGATATTGTTATAAGAGAGAAAGTAACCGGTATTATTTCGGCACGATAAAAGCATACTTGGGACATGCTGAATAGAACATGAAACGGATTCGCCTGCTCTATTGACATCCCCATTCAAAGAGGCCGGACGATAAATCAATTTCATCTGCGTTTTCATTGACATCAGTAAGAACTGTTCCTTAGTGAATGTCTCTTTCATCGCAGGGACTTCGTAAATATTAATCCAGAAAAGGCTCTCTCTGTCTGCCGGAAGCGACTTGCCATTGTAGATAACTTTGACTGATTTTATTTCTGATGCCCGCAGGTTGAAAATGGGGGGAATCAGAAGAAATGGTGACTCTTCGCTTTGCTGGAAATTGTTAATATCACCGGTATCGACCCAAAGCTGAACAAAGGAAGGATATGAATTGACATTCATGATGCTCATTCCTTGGGTGACTTCTCCCGCATGAAAAATCACTCTTGTTTTATCAACCAGCATTCCTGCATGACTGGTGGAGGTCATCATGACTATGCTGAACAATATGAATTTAAACATTATTGTACCCTTACCCAAACGTAGGCTTTAGCGCTAACTTTCCCCGCAGTGACCGTTTGACCGGGTATTCTTTTCAATGTCGCCGTCAGGACGGTGTTATAGCTGGTGTAGCCAGCGGATAAGCTACCCGATGACGTTGCACCATTCAGAACGGAGTACCATCCCACGTCATTACCGCCAGGGCAGGCTATCGATGTGCATGCGCCCCATCCCAGGAAATTCATTGATGTTCCCGTGGCGGCATTGCCCAGCGTGATACCTACGCCGGTTGCAACCGTCGCATCGGTGCCGTAGCCGTCGGACAGTAGATAGCTGACGCCGCCGGATGCGTTGACGAGCCCCATTTTTTGAGCCGTCAGGAAGCTCTCGTACGGCACCTGTAAACCTAAGGCGGTTCCGCCGGATGAGATGCCCGAAACTGCAGCGTTATCGCACTCAATTGACACAGTGAAATTGGATTGTGAAACGCCGCCGTTTTCAAGAGATTGAATGCTGATGGTCGGCAAGAGTACTAAGGGCGTGACATTGCGCGCTACGCAGGTGGCGGTGTGGGTGAGCGTTGAAATGGGGGCCGTCCCCATCCCCATTGCTATCCAGCGCCCGGTGCCCCAGGTTGAATAGTTATACGCTGAGTCGGACCCGATAGGATCGGTATCAATACCGGGACCTTTGAAGGTCACGTAGCCGTTGGGTTGAGTGCAGCTGTAGCTCGATGTGCCGGTGGCTGAAGCCATGCCAGCGTAGGGGTTACTGGCGCTATAAGCGCCGCAGTAATAACTCCGGCCCGCGCCTGGCAATGTGCTGATTTTTATCAGGTCGGCGCGGATGGCGCTAAAGTCTTTCACTCGAATCTGTATTTTATTACCGACGGTCGCGTATTGGGTAATAGGCGACTGCTGCCAGTATCGGGTAAACGGTAGCCCTGAATTGATGTGTGTCAGTTGGATACCGACGTAGGGAAAATAGGTCGCATAATAATTTGGATTACCGTCTGTCGCGCCAAGGTCATAGAATCCCCCCACGCGATCGTCGCCATTAGTAGCAAAAACTTCATAGATACTCCCGGCATCAGCCGCGTCACACTCATATAAGACTAAATCACCCGCACCGCTGCTGCTGTATCTTGCCGCCGTTGTAATGCTCAATACCGTGCTGGCTAAAGGTGTTCCTGTCGGTTGCAAATAAGCGCTGGTGATATTGACATTACCCAGGCCAATGCCGACCCCACAGCTGTCACAACCTGCGTCGATAGCTGATTTTCGGGTACATGTTGCTTGCACATGGGAGATGGACAAAAAGAGGATAATCAGCACCCCGAGAAGGAAATAGGGTCTTGAATGTGTCATTACTGGCATTCTCCACGAGTCTTAATAATAGCGGTGTTTTGTTCTGGTTCTGCGATGGCGTAGTGCAAGGTACAGGAGCGATTGCTCCCCCATTTGATGATTAAATCATCGGCGAGTTTATCGTTACGAACCCATGCCTGATTGTTTTGGCCAACGGTACCAACAGGGTTATTTTCTTTGTTGTAAACCGTCGCGCCGATAGGCAGCCCGTCGGCATAGCCAATATTAATGAGCATCGGATAACCGTGCAGTACGCTGAATTTAACTCGCACCATCGCGCCGGCTAGCGGGGCGATACGTTGGCTGCCTGAGACAACCTCAGCATTAGAATTTATACCGGATGAATCCAGTGCAACCGTATTGTACTGATAGGGAGCAACCGAAGGGCTAAGGGCAAATCCAAAGCTGTCGACAGTGGTATTCTGGCTGCCTGAAACCGTCGCGCCGCTGGCACCTTTCGCCTCAATGAGGGCGAAGGTGTCTCCTAAGTAAGGTCCGGCAGTGATGCCATCTTTGTGGATGACAACAGCACCTTGTAAACCAGCGGAACCCTGGGAATAACTTTTTGCATGCGATAGGGTGCCCTGAAGCGATCCCACACGGGTTGACGTCTGTAATGTCCCGCCGACAGCATTGTTTTGCGTGTAATCGCGTGAATAAGTGAGCCCATAGCTAACCGGTTGCTGCGTATCGGTAACGCCTGATAAAGTCGATTGTAACGATGAGCCAAGACCGTTTTGCTGTGTGTAAGTACTGCTCAACGTGTGTTGGCGGTTGACGCCGAACGGTATGGAAATAGACAGTGAACTTAGCGTTTGCTGGTTGGCGGTATAATAGTTATTGATATAGTTGTTGTAGCCGATGGCACCATCAATCGTGGTTCCGGAAGCTTCGCTATAGCGGGTCCGCGCGACAGAGGCATTAACGGTAACACCATTTGTAAATTGCTTGCTGTAGCCAAATTGATATTGCCGATCGCTATTTCGTCCATCCCTGTATTCTTGAGATGACCCTGAAAGCCAGATGCTGCCGAGATTTGCGAGGTCCTGCGTGACCGAAACCTCAAAACGTGAGGATTGGTTTAAGGTGGCCGATGTCCAATTTTGTTCATTTTCTTTCCAGGCCTGGCGTATTCCGAGCACATCGGAAAGATCGCGGTATCCAGACGTCGAATAACGGTAACCAGCAATAGCAATCGTGGTGTTGGTTGGGGCTATTCTCTTGCTGTAACTGGCATGGAACATCCACCCGGTCTGATTTCCATCGGGTAAATGGGCCTGCGAGAATGTGGAGTCCAGACCAAAGGCCCCTAATGGCGATGAATATACGGTCCCGATGACACCGGAAATATATCCTTGCGCAACGCGGTTGGCCCAATTTAGGGTGATAGCATTGCTGATGCCATATTGTGCCGTCAGCTCAGCAAATGGGTCATCATTGCCGACATAGCGTGATTGTCCCATTATGGTGGAATATTTAAACATTCCCTGGCGCACAGATTCAGGGCCCGCGGCGTAGGGCACGGTAAAAGTATTGATGGTGCCATCCGCTTCTTTTACGACAACGATGAGATCGCCTGAATAAGAGACAGGATACAAATCGTTAATTTCAAATAAGCCTGGCGGTACGGTGCTTTCATAGATAACAGCCTGACCCTGGCTCACAGTAACCTTGGCGTTACTCTTCGCGACACCTCTGATCACGGGGGCGTATCCCTGCTGGGATTGCGGCAACATCCGATCGTCCGAACTTAAAGCAACGCCGCGATAGGCGATCCCTGAAAATAGGTTTGTCGTTGAGTAACTATCACCAATCGTCAAATTACTTCTAAGGGGAATGATGGCTCTTTGCACATAAGCACGGTTTGTTGACCAAATGGTGCGACCAGGATTGCTGTGTGACCAGGATCCCTGCTGTCGGAACTGCCAATGACCGATGTTTATCGCATTATTAAGCCCCACCCATGAGGAGGTGTAATCACTGGCACCCGAGGTGTTAAAGCGAGAATAATATTGGTTAACGCTATAGTTAGAAAGGAACATCGTCTCCCCGGCATTGAGGTCTTCGGGGGCAACGTAACCTCTAGGAAGGTTTTTGAGTTCGATCTCAGGCAGGCCAATGTCTATCAACATTTTACGCATATCAATCGCTACCGTCGCTTTAGGTAAATAATGAGTTAACGGATGGCAGGTATTGACATTAGCTTGCGGGATTTTATTTTTCAGCGGTAATAATGCAAGCTGTTTTAGCGAAAAACAAGGTACTGCATCGTGCCCGTTTTCCTTAAAATTAACGTTATCATGAAATAAAAAATTCCCGTTAAGTTGGATATCCATTGAATAGGTACCCGGCTTAACTTTATCATTCGATAAGTAATTCATAACATCATCGACGGGGAGACCGCTTCCTTTTAGAAGCGTGGAATCGAAAATATAGTCATTGTCATTTATGCCCTGTGTGTCAGTATCGGCATTAGCGACGGATGCCAGTGGATACGTTAATAGTACTAACACGGCTTTTTTTGACATATTGTTCATCGAGACTAATCACTTTTCCTTTAATATCTGCTGTTGTACAACACCATAGTCATTGATATAGCTAATACTAAACTCTGGTTTTGTACCGGCATTAATACAAGAGGTCCGCAACGAATAGGTCGATAGGGGCGCAATCATATCTAACGCCGTATTTTTGCTTGCTGAGCGCATAGTGGTAGTGAGCTGGATACTATTAATGTAATAAGGAGAGTTATTATGAATGAGTAATTCGCAGTTTGAACCGTTATGGGAGGTTGTATAATTGATATAATCAAACATTTTATCATGAGGGATCACCGCATCCGCAGGACGCAAGAAAATCTTTACCACGCTATTGACAATAAGCACCAGTTTGTTTTTATCGCGTTCATTGGCAATTATCGACGGAACCTGGGTAAAATGCAGATAGTAGATTTGTTCTTTATCGAGCTCTTTATGGGCACTGGTATTTAACAGGTTAATTACCTGATCTTGATTTGCAATGATTTTGAAAATAGCCGGTGAAACCGCGAATGGGGTATTTTCGCGGGCTGTTGATGTTTTATCCTCGGAGTCTGATACCCATACCTGAACAATGTAAGGGAAAGTATCATTGTTGGTGAATTTAATTGATTTTTGCGACACAGATGCATCATAGATGACGCGATTACCCTGCATAACAACACTGGCCATGGTAGGTAAACTGCTCGCGAAGAAAAAGAGAATAGATAAGAGGGTTTTTGAAAACATCATTGCCTTCTTGTCAGGCACATATTGCTATGTGCCCGTAAGTTTATTGATAGGTAATAGAGTATTGCGCTGATGCGATAACCGTACCGGCGGTGACACCTGCCGTTTCTGCGTAGTATCGAGCAGTCAAATCTTGCGAGGCTGTTGTATCGCTCGATGCTTTGGTAAATGAAGTTGTCTGTACGGTAGTACCATTCACAAATTTCAATGGTGTTGAGCCATCGCTATCGAGTATCTGGATAGAAACCCCTGTAGCAGCACCAGACGTTGGGCTGGTATTACCTAAGTTCCCTGCGCTTGAGATACTGTTACCGGCGAAAACCGTTTTGATTGTGGCCGCTGAGGTAGAGTTACACCCTGTAACGTTCACCGTAAATTTGGTGTCACCGGCTGTGGACTGTGCGGTTTTCAGGCTGTCAGTGGAAACAGTTGGCAGTAGTACCACTGGCGCAGTAGGATTCCCGTTAATATTAACGGAACATGTTTGCGAGTTAACTTCCCCACGAAACTGTACCGTATTGTTTGATGCCGCCAGAGCGGACGTTGAAACGATCGCCATTGAGATAGCCAGAACTTTGGTTTGCATAAGAATTCCTAGATTTGAACGATATGGTATTTACAGTGCCAGGGGATCATGTATTTTTTGAACTCCTGCACTTTATAGCCGGTTCATTACCTGCTAATTATTTTATTTGAATTGGGTTTTTTTTATTGTCTCTGATGAGGAAAGTTCCTTTTTTGCTGTATTTTTAAATCTTCAGACATCATCCATTTATTTATCAACAACGATTTTGGTTAAGTTGTGTGCGAATGATGATAAGACCAACTTCTCGATAACTTTAATCTTTTCATTTTTTTTACATAAAATCAGATTCGTCCCAAACTAGATTGTTTGAAAAATATACTTTGGGAAAAATCCTAAAACATATGAATAGCGCTATAAAGTTTGTTATTTTTTATTGGTCGCTCATAATGCTTTACTGTTATGTCAACAAATACATACGCTTATGAGTTTTTAATTGGTTTTTATGCTGATTTTTTGTTGAAAAGCCGAGGACGCAAGTGAATCGCCGGAGTGATAGAGTTGCCAGAGAAGCAATATCCGACGTTAAACTCATCAGACCTCTTCAATGAGGATATGTTTAATCAAGTGTTACGTTGTGCACAATATAATTTTACATAAATATCACTGATTAATGTTGAGTTTAAATTGAATTAAAGTTTTGTTTAGTGATTTAAATAATGTGGGTTCTGCTGGTGTGGTTAATTAAAATAACCTACTGACATGTTTTTTTACTCATTGAGAATAAGCAGCATGTTTTTTGAGAGTCTTAAATCAACGAAGTACCTTCAACTTAAAAAAATGTTCTCGTGATAAACCAAGGGTAATGAAAACATTGTTTTTGTTATGACTGAGTTGAGTAGGGTTGATTTTCATAAAACGGATGAGGCAAGGATGTTTGCAAAAAATATAAACTCTTCAAAGTGTAGGTCTGTGGACTATATTTTGTCTCCTTGTTCCATGACAACTAATGGTCTGCTTGCCATGTTAGAAGATGAAAACAGCGTTGAGATATTAGATGTAGAGGATCAGGAAACAATGAATAATATTCTGATTGAGGAGGATGAGCGCGTTGTTGTGTATGTTCCTAATGATCCCTACTGGATGCTATCCACGCTTAAATATCTCATTTCGTTATTAAATAACTCCAGCCAAATGTTCTGGGTTTTGATTGTTAGCCGAATTCCTGCATCCTGGATCTGGAATGTTATAAAATCACAGGTTGTTAAACATAAAGTGGCGCGTTTGGCTATTCATATTGCTCCATCAGATCTTCCTTGCTACAAATTATCAGAGCTGTTGCTGCCTGAGCGGACGCTTTTTCCTTATATCAGACAGGTTGCCATTGCGGAAAATTTTTTCCTTAGAAAGTATGACGATCTGCCTTGTAAAAATAAGAGGGACGGGCTTTCTAAAAAAGAAATGCAAGTTATGGCCGACACTTTTTGTGGTGCAGATATTACAGCACAAGCCGCTTCTTTAGGTGTGAGCAAGAAGACGCTTTATAACCAGCGACTGTCTGGGTTAAAAAAAATGGCGGGAGTAGTGCCATTTATACTTACGAGCATTCGCGACAAATCCGACGCGGCTACAGAGGAAATGACTATGTTGAATAAACTTTCGGCATTCGAGAGAGAGTTTGCACATGCTTTGTACTGTAATGAATTATTTGTCGTCTACCAGCCAGTAACCCAAAATGCACACACTCTTGAAGGGTTTGAGATACTTATTAGGTGGTACAGTAAAGGCCAAGTTTTGAGGCCGAATGAGTTTCTGCCAAAATTACATTCGCCTTACGTGTGGATTATACTAACAGCATTTCTCATTCAAAAAGCTGTTAGTCATATTAATTACTATGAGGGCAGGTACTTTTTCTCAATTAATATTGAGTCCATCACCCTTGATAACGAAGGACTGGTCAGAATGCTGGAAACTGCTAAAAAGCAGCTGCATTCGCCAGAATGGGTGAAGAAGTTTGTGCTGGAGATTAATGAACGTAATAACCTCTATGAGAGTGAGCAATCGATACAGAACCTTGATTATCTACAGAGGCAGGGTTTTAACATCGTGCTGGATGATTGTTTTTCAATCAATAGCGTCATTTTCCCGGTAAGGAAATTCCAGTTTGACGGATATAAATTGGATATGAGCGTGGTTAACGTATTGCATCGGGATAATGAAGCGCTGGCTTTGGTTAAAAGTCTTTCTTATTACTGCCAGTTAACCAACCGCTATTGCATTGCAGAAGGCGTTGATAGTCTTGAAAAAACGAAAATCTTAAATGAAGCCGATATCACTTACTTCCAGGGCAACTATATTTCCGAACCGGTCAGGGGCGAGGATTTACAGGAACTTATCGCGGGATTTTCCACGGAACGCGTGTGAGGTTTAAGGTAAACGAAGGGCCGGTGAGGGTTCTCGAGGGTTTGTCGACCCCGCGATAGTTTTGGGCGCAGACGGCTAATTCCACCAGAACTCATCTCTTGTTGACCTAAAAATTAGCGTTGCTCCTCTAGAATTGGATCATCGCTAATCACTATTTTTATGAAGGAAAACGGATGAGCCGCGTGTTTTTATTAGGATGGGTCGGCTTTTACGCATTGCTATGGAGTGTTGCCACTCTCTTTCTGGACCCCGCCGTTCCCTACGACGCCATTGAAGCGCTCAACTGGGCGCAAAACGCGCAATGGGGATCACCAAAGAATCCGTGGCTGGTGGGCATGGTCTGGCGGCCCGCGCTGTGGTTTTCCTCAATACCGCTTAGCGCTTACTGGTATGTCACCCATTTTGTCGCCATAGCCGTTGGCATGATAGGCTGCTGGTCCCTGGCGAAACAGTTGAGTGGCAGCGAACGGCTGGCCTGGCTTGCGCTCTTCACGTTGAACCTATCCGGCCTGATTAACTTCGACATTATCAGCTATAACGATAACTATCTGCTGGTGATGCTGTGGCCATGGATGCTGCTATTCTTCTTCCGGGCGATTGCCCATCATCCTGCGTGGTGGATAGCCTTTGCCGTTGTGGCAGGCTTAGGGACGATGGCGAAATACTCGACGCTGGCTTTTATCGGCGCAGTATTCATCGCCACACTAGTGGTGCCTAAAATACGAGAATGCTATCGCCAACCAGTCTTTTACCTCGCACTGGCGGTTGGGATTGCCATTATTGCGCCCAATCTGCTCTGGCTTTGGCAGCATGATTTCGCGGCTTTTAACTGGGTAGATTCACAAATTAAGCGCCAGTTTAATCCTGAGATTTTCATAAAGCTGCTATGCATCTATTACCCGTTGCTGTTTATGATCTGGATATTACATCGCAGCCATATCGCGCTGCGGTGGCCAGAGGATATTAATAAACGGGTTGTTATCCTGGTTGCCGTATTACCTCTGGCTCCGATTGTCCTGTGGTTTCTGTTCCATTACGGCGGGCGGCTGACCGAGTGGCTGCAACCATTCTTTATCCTCGCTCCCGCGCTGGTCGTCGCCTGTGTGGCCACACCTGATGCGCAACCGGCGAAACGGGCGATGCGCGCACTCATAGGGGCGGCATCGCTGGTTCTGTTAGGTTATGTCACTGTTATGGTCATCAATATCGATAATGCGGGACGGAAAATGAGCGGGGTGATTCCATTTAGCCAGCAGATGGAGAGTCTGTGGCAACAGCGCTATGGAACGCCGCTACGATTGGTCGGTGGGATTCGATTAGCGGAATGGCTCACCTTTTATGCACCGTCGAAACCCCAAATCATTATCCCCTGGGATAACAAGACGCAGCCTAACATCTATAACGCCGACATTAGCCTTGGCGAAATAGATCGCTCAGGTGCACTACTGATTGGTATGCCAAATAAAGGGTGTACTACGGCCTCGTTTTCCAGGGCTTTGGCACCATGGCCGACGCTTTCGCTTGATGCTATCGCCCCAATCTTTTACCAGGAAGACGAGCAGCAGGCCCCCAAAGCGCTGTGTATTGGTTTCATCAGGCCGAGGGGGACCCTGTCCACCGGGAGCAGTAGGTGAAATTCCTGACGGTGGCAAGTCACAAGCCGTTTACGGTTGGAAAATCTCACAGACCG
>PPYF01188456.1_pt1 | contig 13815 bp, 16 predicted proteins | sample 1559871 | NCBI WGS metagenome assembly PPYF01 (sample SAMN08240021, study PRJNA423297) | Human gut metagenome, whole genome shotgun sequencing project. | reverse complement strand
AGCTCGGCATCGTGATGGATCCCATCGCAAGCATCAACATCAAGAAAGACACCAGCTTCGCTATGCTGCTGGAAGCACAACGTCGCGGTTACGAACTCCACTATATGGAGATGAACGATCTGTACCTGATCAACGGCGAATCGCACGCGCGTACGCGTCTGCTGAGCGTTGAGCAGAACTACGAAAAATGGTACGAGTTCGGCAGCGAGCAGGATATTAAACTCGCCGACCTCGACGTTATCCTGATGCGTAAAGATCCGCCGTTCGACACCGAATTTATCTACGCCACCTATATTCTTGAGCGCGCGGAAGAGAAAGGGACGCTTATCGTCAACAAACCGCAGAGCCTGCGCGACTGCAACGAGAAGCTGTTCACCGCGTGGTTCTCCGACCTGACGCCGGAAACGCTGGTCACCCGCAACAAGGCGCAGCTGAAAGCATTCTGGGAAAAACACGGCGACATCATCATGAAGCCGCTGGACGGCATGGGCGGCGCATCCATCTTCCGCGTGAAGGAAGGCGATCCGAACATTGGCGTCATTGCCGAAACGCTGACCGAGCTCGGCAGCCGCTACTGCATGGCGCAGAACTACCTGCCGGCCATTAAAGATGGCGACAAACGCGTGCTGGTTATCGACGGCGAACCGGTACCTTACTGCCTGGCACGTATCCCGCAGGGCGGCGAAACGCGCGGCAACCTGGCCGCCGGTGGCCGTGGTGAACCGCGTCCACTGAGCGAAAGCGACTGGGAAATCGCCCGTAAGGTTGGCCCAACGCTGAAAGCCAAAGGCCTGATCTTCGTTGGTCTGGATATCATTGGCGATCGTCTGACGGAAATTAACGTCACCAGCCCAACCTGCGTGCGTGAAATCGAAGCGGAATATCCGATTTCCATCACCGGTATGCTGATGGATGCTATCGAAAAACGCCTGCAAAAATAGTACGTTGCTTTAATACGGCGGGAGGGAATCCGCCGCCAACCGGGCGTTCAGCGCTGCATATACGCAGGCAAGCCTGGTGACAGCCGTGCGCTTTCCCCTCATACTGGGCATTGCTGCTTTTTAAAACAGGACAAGAACCTCTGATAATGAATTTACAGCATCATTTTCTTATTGCTATGCCAACCCTCCAGGATCCCATCTTCCGCCGATCCGTGGTTTACATCTGCGAATACAACGACGACGGTGCAATGGGCATTATTATTAATAAACCTCTGGAAAATTTGCAGGTTGAAGGGATCCTCGAAAAGCTGAAGATCTCCCCGGAACCTCGCGATCCGTCGATTCGCCTGGATAAGCCCGTCATGCTGGGTGGCCCACTGGCAGAAGATCGCGGATTTATTCTGCACACGCCGCCGGCGTCGTTCTCCTCCAGCATCCGGATCTCCGACAATACGATTGTCACCACTTCTCGTGATGTGCTGGAGACCCTCGGTACCGAGCGCCAACCGTCTGAAGTGCTGGTCGCGCTGGGCTATGCTTCCTGGGAAAAGGGGCAACTGGAGCAGGAGATCCTCGATAACGCCTGGCTCACCGCCCCAGCCGATTTCAATATCCTGTTTAAAACCCCAATTGGTGAACGCTGGAAAGAAGCGGCAAAGCTGATTGGGATTAATATTCTGACCATGTCAGGCGCTGCGGGGCACGCATAATGAGTGGAACACTACTGGCTTTCGATTTTGGCACGCGCAGCATTGGTGTGGCGATTGGCCAACGTATTACCGGCACTGCACGGCCGCTGGCCGCCATTAAGGCACAGGACGGCACTCCCGACTGGAACATTATTGCCCGTCTGCTTAAAGAGTGGCAGCCTGAAACGGTCATCGTCGGCCTACCGCTGAATATGGACGGTACCGAGCAACCGTTGACCGCGCGCGCGCGTAATTTTGCCAATAAAATTCACGGCCGCTTTGGCGTGCCGATTACGCTGCATGATGAACGACTGAGCACCGTTGAGGCTCGCGCCGGGCTGTTTGAGCATGGGGGATTCAGGGCGTTGAACAAAGGCAGCGTCGACTCCGCCTCAGCCGTAGTGATTCTGGAAAGTTATTTCGAACAGGGTTACTAGCCATGGGCAGCCCCGGGAATCATTTCCCGGGAACACGCCAGAATAGGTGACTCGCCGATTAGTGGCGCAGATTTTCGTTGGCCCAGCTTACCGCCTGAGTTCTATTCTTCACGCTTAGCTTACGGAATACATTATACAGATGCGTGCGGACGGTATTCTCACTGATAAACAACGCACGAGCGATATCCATATTGGTCGCGCCGTGACGTAATTCATTGAGAATTTCACATTCACGTTCCGTCAGCGGCACGCTATCGTGATTTTCCGGAGTATGTTCAACGGCATACATTGCTGGGTGCATCACGCTCAATTCAGCCGTCTGCTCGCCGTTTAAGACCGCTTTGACGCCCTCAATTAAGCGCGATTCTTCGTCGTCATGACGGAACACGCCATACAGTGCAGGCCACTGCGCCATTTCGTATAATTCATACTTCTGCGCACTGTTGATAATTAACAAGCGAGGGGAATCAAACTGCGTGCGGATAATATCGCGCCAGATGCCATTCAGTTTTTTGTTGGAAACGGCAATATCGAACAATACCACAGTGCCCTTGTTAAGGCGCTGCATCAGCGGCTTGTTGATATTGTGTACATCGACGGAAACTGAAAGTAATTCAGTAAGATAGTTTGCAAACGCGTTTGCTTGTACTGACGGGTGGGTGATTAAGATAATCTTCCGGGAATTAGATACACTCTCAGTTACTTCAAACATTTTGAAACTCTCCATAGTCTATATCCACCATCATGGTGATTTAATAAGTCAAAGCAAAGGCAAACCTAATACCATTAATAATAAGAACCAACCGACAAGTGAAACTTTATTTCATAAGATTAGTCCTAATTACATAAATAGGATAGAACGAAGACCCTGGAAGTGTCAAAAGAATATCAACCTTTTTTTGTAAGCCTACGCAACACAATGTAATTAACTAATTACAAAGCTCTCATACCTATGGCGTAACGACTCATACCATATTAGAATAAACGTCGTAGGAAGTTTTGTTTCCGCCCTTTGAAAATCACTCAGAAATTACAAATAAGTACATCCCCGCAACAGCGACAATAATTAAATTTACAAAACAAAAAGAGAAACTGATTATTATCCCAGCGATGAATATTAAAATAAAACGGCCATCACATTTTTGCCTTCAATTATGTGCTAGCCGAATTCATTGTTTCTCAATGGCGCTCGCCAGACGATCATGCTGGCGAATAACTATACGTTTTTCCTTTTTATAGCATCCCGGCATTCACTCGCTGCTGGTAGCTCTGGCTGAAGGTCTGCATTCCGCTTTGCAGTCCAGTCTGCATCACGCCAGCAATCTGATGCGTTTTCCCCTCGCGAATAAGGTTGCTGACGGCAGGTGTATTAATCAACATTTCAAACAACGCCACACGCCCGCCCTGGCTGTCAGGCTGTAGCTTCTGCGCCAGCACTGCGCAGAGGCTGCTGGCAAGCTGGTTGCGAACCGGCTCTTTCTCCTGAGCAGGAAACACATCAACCAGCCGCTCGATCGCCTGCGCGGCGCCGCGCGTATGTAGCGTCGCCAGAACCAGATGACCGGTTTCCGCCGCCGTCAGCGCCAGGCGAATTGTCTCACTATCGCGAAGCTCGCCAAGCAGAATCACGTCGGGATCCTGACGTAGCGCCACCCTCAGCGCCTCCGCGAAAGAGGCGGTATGCTGCCCGATTTCGCGCTGCTGAATCAGGCAGTCTGCGCTGGTATGCAGAAACTCAACGGGATCCTCCAGCGTCAGAATATGTCCTGCCAGGTGATGATTGAGATGGTCCACCATTGCCGCCAGCGTGGTCGATTTACCGCTCCCCGTCGCCCCGGTCACCAGAATCAATCCGCTTTCTTCGTTGAGCATCTCAGCCAGCGCAACCGGCGTATGCAGTTCAGCAAGCGTCGGGCACCGCGTGGGCAAAAGGCGTAGTACCAACGATGCCCCCTGGCTGTGAGCAAACGCGCTGGCACGTAATCGTGGACAACCGGGAAGCGAGACGGAAAAATCAAGCTGCCGATGCCGTTGCCACGCCTGCTGCTGGCTATCACTCAGCCAGTTGGCCATCAACACCTCGAGATCCGGGACGGTAAACGGCGCGATTTCCAGCTTGCCTCCCCTACGCCAGCGCGCGTTTGCGCTGCTACACAGGTGTAGATCCGAGACGTTATGCTTTACACTAAGCGCCACGATTTCTTGTATATCCATAGACCCACCAGCCCATATGAACGATATTGCGCATAACCTGGCACAGGTCAGGGAGAAAATCTCAGCGGCAGCAGCACGTTGCGGCCGGGATTCAAAAGAAGTAACGCTGCTTGCAGTGAGTAAAACTAAACCTGCGAGCGCCGTCGAAGAAGCCGTTGCGGCGGGCCAGAGCGCGTTTGGCGAAAACTATGTTCAGGAAGGGGTAGAGAAAATTCTCCACTTTCGCGAGCAGGGAATCACCTCGTTGCAATGGCACTTTATTGGCCCACTGCAGTCCAATAAAAGTCGTTTGGTTGCCGAGCACTTCGACTGGTGCCACACCGTGGACCGACTGAAAATTGCCGTGCGCTTAAGCGAGCAGCGTCCGGCCAGCTTGCCGCCGCTCAACGTGCTGATTCAAATCAATATCAGCGATGAGCAAAGCAAATCAGGCATTCCGTTGGCAGAGCTTGACGCGCTGGCCGCCGCTATTGCCGCCCTGCCGAACGTCTGCCTGCGCGGCTTAATGGCGATTCCCGCGCCGGAAAAAGAGTACGACCGGCAGTTTGCCGTTGCCCGCGAAATGGCTGTAGCATTCGCGCGACTGAAAGCAGACTACCCGACCGTAGACACGCTATCTCTGGGCATGTCTGACGACATGGAAGCCGCTGTTGCGGCAGGTAGTACAATGGTACGCATTGGCACCGCGATTTTTGGTGCGCGTGATTACACAAAAAAATAAGGAACCCCAAGGAACGCCATGAAGACGTTGACCTTCCTGCTCTCTACAGTGATTGAACTGTACACAATGGTGCTACTGCTGCGCGTCTGGATGCAGTGGGCGCGCTGCGATTTTTACAACCCATTCTCGCAGTTCGTGGTGAAGATCACTCAACCGATCGTCGGCCCGCTGCGTCGCGTCATTCCGCCGATGGGTCCGCTGGACAGTTCTTCGCTGCTGCTGGCCTTTATTCTGTGCGTGGTGAAAGCCATCGTGCTGTTTATGGTCATCACCTTCCAGCCAATTATCTGGATCTCTGCGGTGCTGATTCTGCTCAAGACCATCGGCCTGCTGATCTTCTGGGTACTGCTGCTGATGGCGATCATGAGCTGGGTCAGCCAGGGCCGCAGCCCGGTTGAGTTCGTGCTGATGCAGCTCGCCGAACCGCTGCTGCGCCCTATCCGCCGCCTGCTGCCGTCCATGGGAGGAATTGATTTTTCCCCAATGGTGCTGGTGCTGCTGCTGTACGTCATCAATATGGGCATCGCCGAAGTGCTGCAAGCCACCGGCAACATGCTGCTGCCAGGACTGTGGATGGCGCTATGAGTGCCGTCACTCCCTGCGATGACGGGCTGGTGCTGCGGCTGTATATTCAGCCAAAGGCCAGCCGGGATGCGATTGTTGGGGTACATGGCGACGAACTGAAAGTCGCCATCACCGCCCCGCCCGTTGATGGGCAGGCTAATGCTCATCTGGTGAAGTATCTCGCCAAACAGTTTAAGGTCGCCAAAAGCCAGGTCATCATCGAGAAAGGTGAACTGGGGCGGCATAAACAGGTTAAAATTATTCATCCGCAACAGATCCCATCGGGCGTCGACGCCCTGAAACTTTAGGATATCCCATGCAAAAAGTTGTCCTCACGACCGGTAACGCCGGTAAAGTGCGCGAGCTTGCTTCGCTGCTCGGCGATTTTGGTCTTGATATCGTCGCCCAGACCGAGCTTGGCGTAGAGTCAGCCGAGGAGACCGGGCTGACCTTTATTGAAAACGCGATTCTCAAAGCGCGCCACGCCGCGCAGGTGGCCGGCTTACCGGCCATCGCCGATGACTCTGGTCTGGCAGTTGACATTCTCGGCGGCGCGCCGGGGATCTACTCCGCACGCTACTCCGGCCTCGATGCCAGCGACCAACAGAATCTGGAAAAGCTGCTGGAAACGTTAAAAGACGTGCCGGACGACCAGCGTCAGGCGCAGTTTCACTGCGTGCTGGTCTATATGCGCCACGCAGAAGACCCCACGCCGTTGGTGTGCCACGGCACCTGGCCGGGCGTGATTACCCGCGCCCCAGCGGGCCAGGGCGGCTTCGGCTACGATCCTATCTTCTTCGTGCCGTCGGAAGGCAAGACCGCCGCCGAGCTTAGCCGCGAAGAAAAGATTGCCATCTCCCACCGCGGCCAGGCGCTGAAGCTGCTACTGGAAGCCATGCGTCATGGTTAAGCTCCCCCCGCTGAGTCTCTACATTCATATCCCGTGGTGCGTGCAGAAGTGCCCGTACTGCGACTTCAACTCGCACGCGCTGAAGGGTGAAGTCCCACACGACGACTACGTACAGCATCTGCTGAGCGATTTAGACGCCGACGTTGCTTATGCGCAGGGACGTGAAGTGCAGACTATCTTCATCGGTGGCGGTACGCCGAGCCTGCTGTCAGGCCCGGCGATGCAGGCTCTGCTGGACGGTGTGCGCGCGCGCCTGACGTTGGCTTCTGATGCAGAAATCACCATGGAAGCCAACCCGGGCACCGTCGAAGCCGACCGCTTCGTGGAGTATCAGCGGGCGGGCGTCAACCGTATCTCTATCGGGGTACAGAGCTTTAGCGACAGCAAGCTCCAGCGTCTTGGGCGCATCCACGGGCCGGAAGAGGCTAAACGCGCGGCGCGCCTGGCGAGCGGGCTGGGGCTGCGCAGCTTCAACCTCGATCTGATGCACGGGTTACCGGATCAGTCGCTGGAAGAGGCGCTGAGCGACCTGCGCCAGGCGATTGAACTATCGCCGCCGCATCTCTCCTGGTATCAGCTGACTATCGAGCCCAATACTCTGTTTGGTTCGCGCCCGCCGGTGCTGCCGGACGACGACTCGCTGTGGGATATCTTCGAGCAGGGTCATCAATTGCTGACCGCCGCAGGTTATCAGCAGTATGAAACCTCGGCCTATGCCAAACCGGGCTATCAGTGCCAGCACAACCTCAACTACTGGCGCTTTGGCGATTATCTGGGCATCGGCTGCGGTGCGCATGGCAAGGTGACGTTCCCGGACGGCCGCATTCTGCGTACGGCAAAAACGCGTCATCCGCGCGGCTATATGGAAGGGCGCTATCTGGAGCGCCAGCACGACGTTGAGAACGCCGACAAGCCGTTTGAATTCTTTATGAACCGCTTCCGTTTACTGGAAGCCGCGCCGCGCGCCGAATTCAGCGCCTATACCGGCCTGGACGAAAGCATTATCCGCTCACAGTTGGATGAAGCGCTGGCCCTGGGCTACCTGACCGAGTGCGAGCAATACTGGCAGATAACCGAGCACGGTAAACTGTTTTTGAACTCACTGCTTGAACTGTTTCTTAGTGAATAAATAATAAATATATTTCGCCATTATAAATAATGGCGAAATATATCATTCAGCTTTACCGAGTGGTTACCCCAATACTTCCCGAATAATTTCACCATCAATATTTAAATAAGATATTAATAGCCAATAACGAATATGTCATAAATATAACCCAGCGCACAAAAACCGCATTTAATGCACAGATAGCTGAAAATTGTGAGAGTGGTAGCTTAAAGCTGTCTGACAACCAGGATAATATGTCATACAGAAATTCAACGCTGTCCCTCTAGATATAGACCACAATAATGAATGTGCATGGAGCCTATTAATGAAATCTCTCTTTTTTCGCAAAACGCTAATCTGTGCGTCGCTTTTCGCGTTGCTTTCCGCTGGGGCCGCTGCGGCTGAAAAAGTGACGCTGAAGCTGGCGCACAACCTTGAGCGTAGCCACGTAGTGCACCAGGCTTTTGAAGAAATGGCCAAAGAGGTCAAGCAGCTGTCAGACGGCAAGATGACCATCCGTATTTACCCAAGCAGCCAGATGGGCAGCGCGCGTGAAACCATGGAGTTATTACAGAACGGCGCGCTGGATATGACCAAAGGTTCCGCCAGCGATCTGGAATCTTTCGACAACGTTTATGCCATTTATAATTTGCCGTTCTTATTTAAAGACCAGGCACATTTTAATAAAGTGGTATTTGGCGAGGTCGGTAAAGAAATTATGGACTCAACGAAAGAAAAAGGATTCTTCGCCCTTTCCGCTTATGTTGCCGGTACCCGTAGTTTTTATGCCAAAAAACCGATTACTAAACCTGAAGATTTAAAAGGGCTGAAAATTCGCGTTCAGGCCAGCCCGACCACCATAAAAATGATTGAATTAATGGGTGGTTCACCCACACCTATTTCATTCGGTGAAGTTTATACCGCAATGCAGCAGGGCGTGGTTGACGGTGCGGAAAATAATGTCCCATCGTGGGTACAAACGCGCCATATCGAAATTGCCAAAGTCTTCTCTGAAGATGAGCACGCCTCTATTCCTGACTTCCTGGTGATCTCCACCAAAACCTGGGACAAGCTAACGCCGGAGCAGCAGCAGATTCTGGCGAAAGCAGCCACGGATTCGCAGATTTATCAACAGAAGCTGTGGGACAAAATCGACGCCGACACGCGTGCTCAGGCGAAGGCCATGGGCGGCGAGATCGTCAAGGTCGACAAAGCGCCGTTCCGTGCGGCGGTCCAGCCGCTGTTTGACGATTTCAACAAAGATCCGAAACAGGCCGCGCTGCTGGCCAAATTTGAAGCCGCCTCAGAGTAATTCCCTTGCGGGCCAGCATCTGGCCCGCCTTCACCAGGATAACAAACGATGATTTTTACCCGCACTAAACAGGCGGTGGACCGCGCGATCGCCGCGTTCTCCGTCGCGGTCATGGTGGCGCTGGTCGTCTGCGTCGTCTGGCAGGTGTTCAGTCGCTATGTGTTAAACCAACCCAGCACGCTGACGGACGAGCTGGCGCGTTTTCTGATGATTTGGGTTGGCCTGCTTGGCGCGGCCTACACCGTCGGCGCACAGCGCCATCTGGCGATCGATCTGCTGGCTATGACGCTCAAGCCGCGTAAGCAAACGCTGCTGGGCGTGGTGATTAACCTGCTGATTTTTATCTTCTCCGGCTCGGTCATTGTGACCGGTGGGCTAAAGCTCATCGCCAAAACGCTGGCAACCGCGCAGGTCTCCGCGGCGATGCAGATCCCAATGGGCTACGTCTATCTGATCCTGCCGTTGTCCGGCCTCATCATGATGTTCTACGCGCTGTGGTTTATCGCCAACGGCCTGATTAGCCTGAAACAGTCCGCAGAAGGAGCGAGCTAATGGACGGGTATATTGCTTTAACGCTGTTCGGCGCTTTCTTTGTGCTGGTGTTTATCGGCGTGCCGATTTCGTTCTCTATCGGCATTGCGACCGTTGCCTCGATGCTGCTGATGTTCCCGTGGGATATCGCCGTCATAACCGTCTCCCAGCGCCTGGCCAACGGTCTGGACAACTTTGCCCTGCTGGCGATTCCGTTCTTTATCTTCGCCGGTACGTTGATGAACAGCGGCGGGATTGCCATCCGCCTGATTAACCTCGCGCAGGTGATGGTCGGCCGCGTTCCCGGCTCGCTGGGCCACGTTAACGTGCTGGCTAATATGATGTTCGGCTCTATTTCTGGTTCGGCGGTCGCTGCCGCTGCGGCGGTGGGCGGCACCCTGCACCCGATTCAGACCAAAAAGGGCTATGACCCCACGTTCTCCACTGCGGTTAACGTCTCGTCGTGCATTACCGGGCTGCTGATTCCGCCGTCTAACGTACTGATCGTCTTCTCGCTGACCGCGGGCGGCGTGTCGGTGGCCTCGCTGTTTATGGCGGGCTATCTGCCAGGTATTCTGATGGGCCTGGCGATTATGGTGGTCTGCGCGATTATCGCGAAGCGCCGCGGCTACCCGGTCTCCGAGCGCCCGACCTGCGCACAGGCGGCGAAAGCCTTCTTCGACGCCCTGCCGAGCCTGCTGCTGGTGATTATCGTGATGGGCGGGATTCTGGGCGGTATTTTCACCGCCACCGAAGCCTCGGCGATTGCCGTGGTCTACACCTTTATCCTGTCGGTGATTATCTACCGCGAGGTGAAATGGCGCGATCTACCAAAGCTTATCCTGGAGTCGGTGGTCACAACCTCCATCGTGCTGCTATTGATTGGCTTTTCCGTCGGCATGTCGTGGGCGATGACCAACGCCGATATTCCCTACATGATCAGCGACACGCTGATGGGGATCTCGGAGAATCCGCTGGTGATCCTGCTGCTGATTAACATTGTGCTGCTGATCGTCGGCATCTTTATGGATATGACGCCTGCGGTGCTGATCTTCACGCCGATCTTCCTGCCCATCGCCCAGGACCTGGGCATGGATCCGGTACACTTTGGTATCATGATGGTTGCCAACCTGTGTATTGGCCTGTTGACGCCGCCAGTAGGCAGCGCGCTGTTTGTCGGCTGCTCTATCTCCGGAGTGAAGATCCAGCAGTTAATCAAACCGCTGCTGCCATTCTACGCCGCGCTGCTGGTCGCCCTGATGATGATCGCCTACATCCCGCAGATCTCGCTGTTTATTCCGCAGCTGCTGGGGCTAATGTAATCCCCACGTCACCCGGACGAGGCGCGGATGCGCCGACTCCGGGTTATCAGGGAATCACTTTTTCTTTACGCATTCTCGCCACCCCTTCCAGCCAGCGCTTCGCATTATACGTGAGCTCCTGATTGCTGGACTCCAGCACTACCATTTGCCCACGTAGCGCCTCTCGCTGTTTTCTCAGCGGCGCCACCTTCGCGTCTTTTTCCGCGATCGCCTTCGCTATCCTTTCCTGCATCAGGTCATGCTGGCGATGATATTCACGCCGCTGCACTTCAAGAGCAACGTCACGCGCAGCGCGAATCGGCTCGGCATCGCACACCGCCTTTTTCTGACAGGCGACCAGCGCGGGTTCATACACGTTGATGTAGTACTGGTTACTGAATTTCGTCATGTCGTTTTTGCGGTCAACGGCGTACATCTCAGCGTTCATCGCCTGCAATACCGCGCTGCGGTCGCGCGGTTTACCGTTGGCGTCCGTTCCCCATGAGCGCAGTATTTACTCGTCTAAGTCCATCACCCGCTTTTTCAGCTCATCGTATTGTTTCTGCTGGGTTTCCACCGTCGTTTTACTTTCGGCGAACTGGGTATCAAGCTTCGCGAACTGCGCCATAAAGCCGCTGTCGTTAACGACCAACGTCTTACTAAGATCCTCCGTTGGGCTAAACGGCCTGCCCGCATTTTTCGCCGCCATTTGCATGGAAAAAAACGTCGTCGTCCAGCCCGAAGCCTGGGTGCCCACGGCGGTCATCATCGCTGAAAATTTTACCGGACGGTTCTTTACCCAAGTGTTTTCATAAAAGAGATAATCCCCCGCCATTCCCACCATCCGATAGAGATTGTCGTCAGCGGCCATATCGCCTTCGACCGAGTAGGTAGCTTGATTACCTACAGCGTCAAGCCGGCGTAACGTGATATGCCCCAGGTGCATCAGCCCGCCAGACTGCTTCGCAAACTGCTGTTTGATAACATCGTCGGTAGGGATATTACTGTTGGCAAAAACCGACACGGTGACGCAGCAAAGAAGAAATGCCCCGCGTGTCCAGACGAGCTTCATCGGCAAATTCCTTTTAGTATGAAAAGCGCATCATACGGAATCTGCGAAGGGGAGACGGGTAAACAAAATCTGAATCTGGCTACCCGCAGAAATGCAGGTAGCCGGGGGGATTTTACTTCAGCGTGCCGACCAGCGCCTTGCGGCTGTCTTCCAGCGACACCACGCGGCTGCACACGTCTTTACCAAACGCCTGGAAATCCGCTTCCTGGTTTTTCCACTCGTTCTGAATGGCAGTTTGCAGACCGCCAAGACTGCCCAGCACACCCTGTAGCGGGTTACCGCCGCCTTTCAGCACCGCTTTGGCGCCCATCTCGTTAATGCTGTCCTGCAGAATACCGCCCATCGCCTGATTGACGAGCTGCTGACCGTCGGCGCGAACCTGGTCTATCGCTTTGTAGTGGAAGGTCAGGCCGTCGGTACGGTGTTCAATAATGCGGTTCATCTGCGCTTTGAGCTGCGCGTCGAGCTTGGTCAGGCGACCGCGCATATTGCTGCTCTCGCCCACTTCTTTGGCGATAATTTTATCCAGCGCCACGCGGCCTTTTTCGACCCGGCTACGCGCACCGTCGTCGATCCACGGCAGCGCGCTGCGCAGTTCGGTCTGATAATCTTTGGCCTGCTCACGCTGGGCCGGCGTTAACGTATACGCCTTACCGTTGTAGGTCACATCGCCGTTGGGGGTAATAATAAGATTGCCGTTTTCACCTTGCACCTGCACGGTTTGCGGCTTGAGCACCACGTCATCGCGTGGCGTGACGCTGCACTGGTAGTCAGCGTGGGCGGTCATCGCCGTGAACGAGAGTACTGCCGTCAGCAGCGTTTTGCGCATCATAACTTTCCCTCAGTACAAATCGGGCCAGCAAATGCTGGCCCCGTATGCTTATTTAGTCCCACCAAACGTCGAAAAGTTCGCTGGTGCGCACTTCTTCAAACTTGCGATCTTCCAGCCACTTGCGAACCAGCGCCTGATGTTCTTCGGTGCACTTGCCCACTTCCTGGGTGCAAATCAGACCTTCCCAGGCCAGATAGCCGCTGCCGTCAAACGCCAGCTTGTTCGGCTCGATCACTTCATCGATAAACTGATCGACGACCTGATCGATCTGTTCTTCGCTGGTGCCTTCCGGGAAACGCCACGCAACGGAGAAGCCGATTTCCTGAAATTCATCGATGTGCATTTTTTTACGCAAACGACGGCTACGATTCTTTGCCATTTATTTCACCCTCTCGAACATTAAGTCCCATACGCCGTGGCCAAGACGATGACCACGCTGTTCAAATTTGGTTACCGGGCGCGAATCCGGGCGCGGTACGTAATCCTGAGTTTCAGACAGGTTCTGATACCCTTCGATGGAGGACATCACTTCCAGCATGTGTTCCGCATAGGGTTCCCAGTCGGTTGCCATGTGGAAGACGCCGCCCAGCTTGAGCTTGCTTTTCACGAACTGGGCAAACGGCACCTGAACGATACGGCGTTTATTATGACGCGCTTTATGCCACGGGTCAGGGAAAAAGAGCTGCACCATGTTCAGGGAGTTGTCCGGGATCATCTTGTGCAGGACTTCTACCGCGTCGTGACACATCACGCGCAGGTTATCAACACCCTCTTCGTGCGCCGAGGCCAGGCACGCGCCCACGCCCGGTGAATGCACTTCAATACCGAGGAAGTTCTGCTCCGGGCGCGCTTTGGCCATCGCCACCAGCGAAGCCCCCATACCAAAACCAATCTCCAGAGTGACCGGCGCATCGCGGCCAAACAGCGCGACGAAATCGACGGGCTCTTCGCTGAACTCAACGCCCATCACCGGCCAGTAGTTTTCCAGCGCGTGTTCCTGCCCTTTAGTCAGTCGCCCCTGGCGACGAACAAAACTACGAATGCGGCGCAGCGGGCGGCCGTTTTCATCAAAATCCGGTGAAATGACGTCGTTCTTCATAAAAATAAGTCTGCTTGTGAGAGTGTTCGGGAAACGGGCATTATCCAAAGTTAGTTGCCGGATGCAAGCACCGGAAAGTTCCTG